>ENA-ORXD01000378-ORXD01000378.1-sediment-metagenome-genome-assembly--contig:-NODE-378-length-60832-cov-10.401416_pt1 | contig 60832 bp, 54 predicted proteins | sample MGYA00237862_ERZ511471 | MGnify/ENA metagenome assembly ERZ511471
CGGCATAGCCGAAGGAAGCGGTGGTCAGGACCACGAAGGTTGCCATGATCAGTGTCTGCAGTGTTCGTTTCATGATGGTGTCCTCCTGTGTGAGCCGTGTTTTTGTGTTGCCGTTTGCCCTCTAGTAATGAAAGAACCGTGCCACTTATGGAATCGCGGGGGAAAATAGTTATAACATATGGGATATGTTGATCTTGTTGGGGCAGTCTGATTGTTGGAAGGGGGGTCGATACCAAGAGGATGGCGCGGTTGATTAAAAGAAACGTGCAATACCGTTGAATGAAATGTACAGAAAAAAGAAGGGGAGATGGAAAAGACCCTTTGAGATGAAAGATGGTACCCCCGGTGCGATTCGAACGCACGACACACGGATTAGGAATCCGTTGCTCTATCCTACTGAGCTACGGGGGCACTCGTTTCCGGAGGTTGGATTTCTAACATTATTTCGATGGAGAGTCAACGATATTGGGAGGATTATTCCCCCGGCGGTATTGATGAACGGCAGTGGCTCTCTATGATCCGTTCCCCAGAGAAGTCAGTGAGTTTGATCTGCTCCGGCGTCATGCCCTCGAGGGCGGCTCGGGGGATAAGGCCGATCAGCTCGGATTCGAGGATATCGACCCCCTCTTGGGCGGCCTTTTCTCTGACGGCATCGAAGACCGTGCGGATGGAGGTCGCCTCGTAATCGGCAAGGTTCATCGAGACCTGGGCGATGCTTCTGCTTTCGAGGAGAACCCCGAGCGCCTGGACATGGCTGAACCCCCCGCTTGAATGCCGTATCGACCGGGCAATCTTCCGCGCGAGCTCCAGGTCGTCAGAATCGAGGTTGATGTTGAAGGCGATAAGGGGTTTGCGCGCCCCCACGGCGGTCGCCCCCAGGCGCGGGTTGAACCTCGCGGGGCCGGCATCGGGCCGCCATGCAGGATCGGCGATCTTTTCTCCCAGGGCCTCGTACTCCCCCCTCCGGATGTCCGCCAGCCTCTTTCTCTCCCCGCTGAGCGCCGCCTCTCCGTAGAAGTAGACGGGGACGTCATGCCTGCTGGCGAAGGCACGTCCGAACCGGTGCGCTGCCTCCACCGCGTCCGCCATCCGCGCCCCTTCCAGGGGGACAAAGGGGACGACGTCGACCGCGCCGATACGGGGATGACAGCCGCAATGCCCCCGCATGTCTATCAGCCCGGCGGCCCTGTCGCAGGCCGCGATCGCACCGCTCAACACGTCTTCCGGCGCGCCGATAAAGGTCAGAACGCTCCGGTTGTGGTCGCAATCCGCGCTGAAGTTCAGGACCTTGACGCCGGAGACGGCCGCCGCGGCGTCTGCGATGGCCGTGATGGTCCCGGGGTCTCTCCCTTCGCTGTAATTGGGGATGCATTCGATGATCTTCATCTCTACGCCTGGTACACCTTCCGCGAGGGCAGCTCCACGCAGGTGAGGCGCCCTCCGTAGACGGCGCCCGTGTCGATTCCGATCCTCCCCGGGAGAAAGAGGGGATCTCCGTGTGATATGGGTGTGTGGCCGAAAATGACGGTCTTGCCGAAGTCGTAGGAAGACCGTATGAACTCGTAACGCACCCACAGGAGGTCATGGGCGTCCTGGTCATCCAGGGGGACTCCGTCCCGGAGCCCCGCGTGGACGAAGATGTACTCGTCCGTTTCGTACCAGAGGAGGAGGGAATTGAAAAAGTCCATGTGGCTCTCCGGGATATCGAGTTCCATTCCTTCCTTTGTTTTGCGGCAGCCGTAGGAGGCGATCGTGGCGTCCCCGCCGTTGAACAGATAGAAGCTCTCGTCCCTGCCGCGGCATACGTAGTCGAGGAACATCTCTTCGTGATTCCCCTTGAGGCAGATCACCGTCCGGATCTTCTCCTTGAGGTCGAGGACGAGGTCCACGACGCCCCTGGAGTCGGGACCCCGGTCGATATAGTCCCCGATGAAGACGAGGGTATCCTTGTCGCCGTCGATGCGGATCCGGGGAACGAGTTTCTCCAGTTTCGAGCGGCACCCGTGGATGTCGCCGATGGCGAATATCTTCCCCATGACACCCTCACTTCCCGAAGAGCGCGTCCACAAACTCGTCGCTCTTGAACCGCCGCAGGTCGTCCAGCCCTTCGCCGACGCCGATGTACCGGATCGGTATCCCCATCTCCTGCGCTATGCGTACGATAATTCCGCCCTTCGCCGTGCCGTCCAGTTTGGTAAGTGCGATTCCGGTGACGCCGATCTCCTGGTGGAACATCCGCGCCTGCACGACGGCGTTCTGCCCGGTGGTGGCGTCGAGGACGAGGAGGATCTCGTGCGGGGCGCCGGGCAGTTCCCTGCCCATGATCCGTTTGATCTTCTTGAGCTCGTCCATAAGGCCCGTCTGTGTGTGGAGCCTCCCTGCCGTGTCGGCGATCATGACGGCCTTCCTCGCCTGCGCCGCATGGGTCGCGTCGAAGACGACCGCCGAGGGGTCCGCCCCCATCTTCTGCTTGATGAGCGGCACGTCTGCCCTCCGGGCCCATATCTCAAGCTGTTCTATGGCCGCCGCCCTGAAGGTGTCGGCCGCCGCAAGGATCAGGGGGATCCCGTTCCGTCTGAAACGCGAGGCCATCTTCCCGATCGTTGTGGTCTTTCCCGTTCCGTTCACCCCGACCACCATGATGGTGTAGGGCTCCCCTTGGGGGATCCTCAGAGGCGATTCGCATGTCCTGAGGATGGAGACCATCCGTTCCTTGACCACCCTCTGAAGGGCGTCCGGGCTGTCGAGTTCGTTTCTCTTCGCCCGGTGGCGCATCTCCTCGAGCAGATCGGCGGCGAAGGCGGGTCCGAGGTCGGCTCCGATCAGAATCTCTTCGATATCTTCAAAGATATCGTCTGAGATGACCCTCCCGCCCAGGATCATCTCATCCAGATTCCTGACGAATCCTCTCCTCGTCTTGGACAGGCCTTCCTTGAGCCGCGAGAAAAAATTTGTGTCATCGTTGTTTTTCATATGGATTGTTCGTGCTCGATCCTTGCGAATATCGGGCGGACACATCCGGGCCGCTATTCCGCTCTATATAAACGACTTTACCCGAGATGGCAAGGCGATCCTGGGGAGGGACGGGTGAGGGCCGCAGGCGTCAATTCATGTTCACGGAGACCGTGGTGGATATGCCGCTTTTCTGCATGGTGACACCGATAAGGTTGTCCGCGGCCTCCATCGTGTTCTTGTTGTGGGTAACGAATATGACCTGCGAATTTGCGGAGATATCTCTCACCAGTTTCCTGAAGAGGGCAATATTCGCGTCGTCGAGGGGCGCGTCCGCCTCGTCGAGGATCAGGAAGGGGGACGGGCGGTGCATGAGGATGGCAAATATCAGGGCCACCGCGGCGAGCGCCTTCTCCCCCCCCGACAGGAGGGACAGGTTCTGTCTCTTCTTTCCGGGGATCTGGAGATCGATCTCCACACCCGTCTCCAGCATGTCCGATTCGTCGGTCAGACGGAGAAAACCATTCCCCCCCGGGAAGAGTCGGGGGAAGACCTCCTTGAAGTGGTTGTTCACGGCTTCGAAGGTCTCCGAGAACCGCTTTCTGGATATCTGGTTGATCCTCGTGATCGTCTTCTGAAGGGTGTCCAGCGAGGAGTTGAGGTCTTTGATCTGGCCTGCCAGGAAGTCGTGGCGTTCCTTGAGTTCCTCATGCTCGCTCAGGGCCAGGAGGTTCACCTCTCCGAACTCATCCAGTCTCTTTTTGTGTGCCTCGAGCTTCCGTTTCAACGCCTCCGCCTCGGATTCCTCCATTGCCTCAAATCCCGGCAGGGAGGCGTCCAGATCGACGTCCAGTTTTTCGCGCGCGCCCTCTCTCAGCGTCTCTGCCTGGATGGCTGTTTCGCGGGTTTCCATCTCGAGCTCGCTCAGTTGTCGTGAGAGCTCTTCGAATGCCTTTCTCGTGTTCCTGAGATCCTGTTCTTTCTCCTTGTGGACGATATTTTCCTTGCCGTGCTCGGACCTCCGCGCCGCCAGCTCTTCTTCGGCCTCCGTATGCCGGCCGTAGAGGAGTTTCAGGGTTTCCTCCTCATCCCGTATGTTCTCTGCCGCTTCGGCGGTCTTCGACTCGCAGGTCCTGATCTCCTCAGCCATCGATTCCATGCGGGTGCATATCTCCGCTATGGTCCCCTCCAGCCGTGCAATGGTTTCAAGGCCCGATCTCTTTTTCTCTTCCGCGGATGTAAGCGAGATTTTCTTCTCGGTGAGGGCCCTCTCGCTTTCCTCCAGTTCCTTTCGAGCATCTCCCCATCTCTCCTGCAGGGCCGCGATGCGCCTGTTTCCTTCCTCCGCCTCGCTCTTGCGGGACGAGATATCCACCCTGACGGCCGCTATCCTCTCCTCTGTTGTCGCTTTCTCCGATTCCAGATTCTCCTTGTTGAAGATGAGGACGTTGATGCGCTGTCCGATCCACCTGATCTCGCCTTCCAGCCTCTCGACATCCTTCTTCCGCCCGTTGATTGCCAGGTCCAGTTCATGTATCTCGACTCGCGCCTGCGCGGCTTCCTCTTCGATACGCGCCATGGTGGCCCCTGCCGTGTCTCGCCCCTCCTTCTGTCTCTCAAAGACTGTCGTCAGCTCTTTGATGCGTCCTTCCAACTCCGCGATCTCCCGCCTGCCGGCCAGCGACGAACCCCCGCCCCGTGCGCTTCCCCCCGTCAGCGTGCCGTCGGACGCGGCTATATCCCCTTGAGGCGTGACATAGGTTGCCCCGAGACCCCCTCCTTCCGACAGATCCACGGCGGTTGCCAGGTCGGGGACCAGGAAGACCCCTTCCAGGAGATGATGGATGATCCCGCTGACCGTTGTATCGGCGGTGTGGACAAGGTCACATAGCCGCGAGGCGCCGTCGGGGCAGTCAGACCGGGCGGGACGAAGCTTCGCGACGGTTTCCAGCGGCATGAAACTGCCCCTCCCGGTGGCGTTCTTTTTCAGGTAGTCAATGGCCCTGATCCCGTTTTTCCGGCTTTCGACGATGACGTACTGGAGTTTGTCGCCCAGTACGGCCTCGACGGCGGCCTCGTACTGTTTCGGGACTTCGACATGATCCGCCACCAGACCGCGGAGATCTTCCTTCAGGGCACCGCTGCGTACCGCCTCCAGTATGCGCTGTGTCCCTTCATCACACCACTCGTGCCGCTCCTGGAGTTCTCTCAGAGACGCAAGGCGCGATCTCTTTGCTCCGATCTCTTCTCTGAGTGTGTCCGTCTGCGCCTCCGCGGCCCTGAGGGCATCCTTTCCGGCCGCGAGCTCCTTACCCAAGGCCGTCTCCCTTTCCCTGAGGGCCGTCATTCGCTCGGTATCGGATGACAGGGCGGCCTCGACAGCCGCGAGATCGCGCCGGAGATCGTGCAGCTTCTCATTGTTTTCTTCCAGTTCCCCGCCTTCCCGCTGGGCCTTTTTCTGCAGGTCTTCGAGGTTCTTGGTGAGGGACATGAGGAGGTTGCCCAGCCGGGCGTTTTCGGTTATCGCGTCGATGTGTCGGGATTTCTCCCGTTCCAGTTCCTCGCTCACCTCCCGTTCCCCGGTTTTCAGAGCATCGGCAGTCTCACGGTCGGCGTCGATCGACCCCTTCATCCCCGCAATGATCCTGTCCGATGCGGCCATCTGTTCCTTCAGGATGGCCGCCTCCGCCTCCGTCGCCACCTTCCGTTCCTTGAGGCTTTCTATCTCTGTGAGGGTCCTCTTCTTTTTATCCTCCAGTTGCACGATGGTCTCTTGGGCAAATTTTATCTTATGTTCCCCCATGTTGATCTCGTTTTTTATGGCGTAATACCGGTCCTGAAGGGTCCCGATCGCATCTTCGCCCTCGGCGAGCCGGGTCCTGATCTCCTCGATGGCGGACTCCAGGGTCTTCAGTTGCGTCTGCACCGTCAGGGCCTGTTCGTTCAGGGGGGCGCGCTTCTTTTCGAGATCCCGTATCTTCGAGACCAGTTCCGCGTAGACCTGAAGCGAGAGGGCCAGTTGCTGCTCCTTGATCTCTTTCTTCAGTTCTTTGTATCGTTCGGCCTTTTTCGCCTGTCGTGACGTGGAATTCAACTGGGAGCGCACCTCCCTCAGGATGTCCGTCAGGCGAAGCATGTTCTGCTTTGTCGCCTCTATCTTGCGGGAGGCGGATTCTCTCCGTGTCTTGTATTTCATGATCCCCGCCGCTTCCTCGATGAACTGTCGCCTCTCCTCCGGTTTCGCCTCGACGAGATTTGCGATTCTCTCCTGCTCTACGATCGAATAGGTTCGTGCGCCGACTCCCGCATCCATGAAAAATTCCTTCACATCGAGGAGACGGCAGGGGATCTTGTTGATGTAATATTCACTCTCACCCTCGCGGAATACCTTGCGCGAGACGGTGATCTCCCGATAACTGGCGTATTTTTCCGGTATCTTGTGGCCGTTGCTCTCCAGGGTTATGGATACTTCCGCCATGCCGACCGCTGGCGCGTCGTCGCTTCCGTTGAAGATGACATCCTCCATTTTCTTGCCGCGGAGCATCGTGATGCGCTGTTCTCCCATGACCCACCGTATGGCGTCCACGATATTGCTCTTGCCGCAACCATTCGGCCCCACGATGGCGTTGATATTACGCGAGAGATCGATGGGGGTCTTATCCCTGAAGGATTTGAATCCGAGTATTTCCAGTTTTTTCAGTTTCATGTGGCAACGTCCTGTGCCGGTACAATCACCTTGAAAAGAGGCGGGCTCCTTGACTGCCGGTGTCGTCGGAGGAGACACCTCCCCGCCCGTATAATCGACAAAGAAAATGTATCAGAGTCATATGCCTTTGTAAAGAAAAAACACTATGGAGTGTATCGCAGAAAATTGATACACAACATGTAGTATGCAGGCTGTCTTGAACTGCTTTTGCTGACGTTATTTTTCTTGACACTAATAAAAAAAGCAATATACAAGTAGGCGCGGATGGGGAGGGGACCCTTTGTATCAACCAACCATATTTCCTGGGGAATAGAAGATATGTCCGGTTTCAGAAACATTACCATGGGCAGTCTCTTGAGGGACACAGCGGGGGAATTTCCCGGAAATGACGCGCTCGTCTGTCCCGAATTCGGGGTCAGGGAAACATACGCTGAATTCTTGGTCTCCTGCACAAAGGTGGCCAAGGGTTTCCTGGCGATCGGGGTAAAAAAGGGGGATCATGTATCCGTCTGGACCACCAATGTCCCCCAGTGGATTCACCTGCAGTTCGGCCTGGGGATGATCGGCGCCGTTCTGGTGACGGTCAACACCAACTATAAATCACACGAACTCGAGTACATCCTCAACCAGTCCGATTCCACGGCACTGATCCATATCGAAGGATATCGGGATACCAATTTTTCTCAGATAGTCCGGGAGATCCTGCAGGAAGCGGAAGGATCCGGTGCGGGCAGGATACGATCGGACAAGCTCCCCTCTCTGAGAAATGTCATATACATAGGGGAGAGAGAAAAGCGTGGGAATGCCTGTCATTTTGAGGATGTCGTGCGCCTGGGCGACGCGGTATCGGATGAGGAGTTGAAGAATCGTGAACTGTCCCTCGGGGCCGACGATGTGGTGAATATGCAGTATACCTCCGGAACCACCGGATTCCCCAAGGGCGTTATGCTCACCCATCGCAACGTGATCAACAATGCCAGGATGGTGGGGGATGTCATGGGGATGACGGAGAATGATCGTCTCCTGATCCAGGTCCCCCTCTTCCACTGTTTCGGGTGCGTCATGAGCTCGCTCAATTGCGTGTACCACGGGTCGACGATGGTCGTGGCGGAGAGTTTTGATCCCCTCGCGTCACTCAAGCTCGTAGAAGCGGAGAGGTGTACGGCCATCAACGGGGTCCCCACGATGTTTATAGCCATTATGAGCCACCCGGATTTCAAGAGATTCGATCTGTCTTCGCTGAGGACCGGGATCATGGCAGGGGCCCCCTGCCCGGAGGAGGCGATGAGAAACGTCATGACGGGGATGCACTGCCCCGAGATCACCATTGCCTACGGTCAGACGGAATCATCCCCCGTTATGACCATGACACGGAGAGACGATCCGGTGGACCTCCGGGTGTCGACGGTGGGGAGGCTCCTCGACGGCATCAGGGGAAAGGTGGTCGATCCGGAGACGGGGGAGGACCTCCCCCCGAACACGCAGGGAGAGATCGTCACGAAGAGCCCCTGCGTGATGAAGGGGTATTACAAGATGCCCGAGGCGACCGCGGCGGCCATTGATGCCAGGGGCTGGCTGCACACCGGCGATCTGGGAACGGTCGACGAAGACGGCTATTTTCGGATTACCGGACGGATAAAGGATATGATCATCAGGGGAGGGGAAAACATATACCCCCGGGAGATAGAGGAATTTCTCCACAGGCATCCCAAGGTGAAGGATGTGTACGTAGTCGGGATTCCCGACGAGAAGTACGGTGAACAGATCCTCGCGTCCGTCCAGCTGGAAGATGGTGAAGAGGCGACATCGGAAGAGATGGCGCAATTCTGTGACGGCAGGATAGCCCGTCACAAGATACCGAGATACTGGGAGTTCAACGCCCCCATCCCCCTGACGGCGAGCGGCAAGGTCCAGAAGTTTAAGCTGGTGGAGCAGTTTCTGGAGAGAAAAAGAATATAGGGACAGGGCCCCTGGCTCCACACGTCGGTACCTTCGCAGGGAATATCAAACTATTTTTCATTGATGTCTGTCAGGATGGTTGTGGCTGAGGCTCGATACTCGAGCTCTCGTTCGCTCTCGTGCGATACGGACCGGGGCCCTCGATTACTGGACTCATACGCTGAGCCATTCCATATTCTGAGGAACGGTGTGTATGGTGAAAACCGCATCGGAATCCGACCCTCCGGCATTAAACGGAGCATCGACGAAAACACAGAAGATCGGGACACCAACCAACAGGCGATACTGGAGAGTCGCGACGCGCGCGATCTGGGTCGGGCTGGGTGTCCATGCGATGTTCATCGCGCTCTTCTATGCAATCGGCGCGACATTCCTGGCCGTGGTCAACGTCGGCAGCGTTTTCATCGATGCCGTCTGTATCGTGCTCCTGCGCCGGAAGCGCAACATGCCTGTCATCCTTCTTGTCTGGATCGAGGTGGTCGGGCACTACACCAGGGTAAGAAAGCCGGAAAGAACTGTGTCAGTACGACGAACCCCGCATAACGTCGGGCGGTTTCTCGTTTCTTACTGATTGTTACGGGATGGTCTGCCGATCCACTCCAGGTACTTCTTCGTCGCGTAGATGAGGTCCTGGATGGTCGAATAGACCGGGAGCCCCGCCTTTCTGAACGAGGAGAAGATGGAGAGCCTGACGCGCTCCACATCCAGGTTGGCCTCCGCAAACTTCGACAGGACAGGGATCACCGGGTTGCCAACCTCCCCGGTCGCTTCGATGATTGTCTGGGGGCCGCTTTCCAGCCTTTGAAACTCCGCCACCGTAATGTAGTCCGCCGAGAAGTAGGGGATGATGACATCGATATGTTCGTCCCGTCCCAGCGCCTTGATGGTGTGGGCCATGACGTCGAAATCGAATCCGTAGAATCCGAGATCGACGGGGTTGGTCGTCGAGGTGTTGATAGCCCTGATCTTCCGGCTGATCACCTCCTGTGTGGCCGGCTGGAGCTCCGGGAGTGACAGCCCGTCGAGGGTTGCGAGGTCGGTGAAGGCCACACAGGCCCCTCCACCCGCGCCGAGGAACCCGCAGCGCGGCCCGTGGGGCGTCTTCTTCGATACCGCCATCATCACGAAATCGACCATCTGCTCAAGGGTATCCACAAGGACGCCCCCGTACTGATGGATGGCCGCAGACAAGATCGTGTGGTCGCTGGCGAGAGCCCCCGTATGGCTTGCCGCGGCGCGCGCCCCCTGCTGGGTGACGCCTCCCTTGAGGATAACCACCGGCTTCGTGCGGGTTGCCTCCCCCAGCACCCTGAGGAATTTCCGGGGATTCTTGATGTCTTCCACATACCCGGCGATCACGCGTATCTTCTCGTCGCCCGCGAAGTATGTAAGATAGTCTTCAACGGCGACATCGATCTGGTTCCCGTAGGAGACGACCTTGTTGAGGCCGATCCCGCGGGCCATCGCCATCCCCACGAAGTTGCTGGTCGTGCCCCCCGACTGTCCGAAGAAGGCGACCTCTTTCGGTATATCTCCCTGGGTCTCGGGGGTGAAGCTGACGCGCGACTCCGCACAGTGAATGCCGACGCAGTTGGGGCCCACGATCCGGGTTCCCCCCGCGGCCGCCTCCCGGAGGAGCTCCGCTTCGAGGGAGCGGTTTCCCATCTCGCTGAAACCGGATGTGAAGAAGTGCAGGAACTTTACCTTTTTGCGGGCAGCCGCCCTGGTGACGGCCAGGGACTCCTCGGCGGGTACCGACGCGATCATCAGATCGATCCCCTCCGGGAGGGCATCGATGGAAGGGTACGATTTCAGGCCGCTTATCTCGTTGTGTTTCGGATTGACCGGGTACAGCCTGCCCGGGTAACCCCGCATCTGCATGATCTGAAGGTAGGGAAGCTTTCCGCTCCCCATGCTCGGCGACGCCCCGATGACGGCGATGCTTTCGGGATAGAAAAGATTGCTCAGCCCCATAATTCCTCCGTGCTGTTCCGTGCAGCCGCGCATTCATCTATTACTAAAGTCCCCGGTAGTCAACCAAAAAATAGGGGCAGGGGCCAGGTATGCCGGCGCAACCGTTCTGAGGATTTCTTATGGAACAGGGGTGGGCAAAGGGCCGCGGGATGGCCTTCACGGGCCGGGACTGACGGCAAGCCGCCAGATCTCACCGGAGTCGACGGCGGCGAAAAGCGCGCCATCCGGGCCCTGGACGAGCGTGCGCATGCGTTCCTCCGGTATGCCGGTCACGGTTGTGGCCTTGATTGTCCTGCCCGCCGCGTCAATCTGGAGAATCACGATACGCCCGCCTCTCAGGAATCCGACGGCCAGCCGTCCCTCCCATGCCTGCCACTGCGTGCCGCTCAGGAATACACAGGGCCCCATGCCTTCGGATACGCCGTTGTTGTTCCATGAAGGCCGCAGCGCGCCGGGGAACTTGACGGAATCGGTCATCGGCGTGGGTGTGCCGTCACGCCTGTTTGAGGTGTACCCGCAGTAGTTATGCAGACAGGTGACGCCGGCCTCCGGTTGCGGGTCCCATCCGCCGTTGCCGCCGGCCGTCAGGGGCGTCACTTCATCACTGTGCCCCGGCCCGTGCTCGGATGAGAACGGCTGTCCGCTGCCGGGGCGAAACGCGATGCCCTGGACGTTGCGGTGACCATAGGTGAAGATGCGGGGATCGCCGCCGGCCGGGGTGTTGTTCCCCGGCGCGGAGGCCCCGTTGCGATCGATACGTAGAATCTTGCCGCCCAGGCGGGTGAGGTCCTGCGGCAGGGGCCCGTTGTGATTGTCACCTGTTGTAACGTACAGGAACCCGTCGAAAGGGCTGAAACGAATACGGCCGCCGCTGTGCGCCCCCGCTCCGCCCCAGAAGGTGACCGTCTGCTTGTAAGGAATATCGGAGACGATGTCCCTGCGATCGCTGACCGTGGTGTAGTCTGCATCGACGGTGAGGCGCGCGACACGGTTTGTCTTCGCGTTGCCGAGATTCGAGGCCATGTAGACATACACGAAGCGGTTGTCGGTGAAATCCGGATCTACTGCCACGCCGAGCATACCGCTCTGACCCTGGCAGAAAAAGTCGCCGGCCACGACGGCGGAACCGGCCGCACCGAACAAGCGCTTGACGGTTCCATCAGCTCGCCGTACCGAGAGCCCCCGGCACTTCTCGGTAAACAGCATCGCGCCGTCGGGGGTGAATGCAAGGTCCCACGGTGAGCTCAGCCCGGACAGCACAACAGTTCGGATTAACGTAGGTTCGTTGCCCGATGTGGCTGCTTGGGTCGCGGCCGTGGAATCGTTCCGATCGCTGCTGCAGCAGGCAACGGTCGCGAGCAGGGAGACCGCGACGAGCACGGGCAGCACAAGCGTCAAGGTTCGTCTCATGGCTACCGTTTCCTCCTCTCCCGCATCATGGGGGGATCAGGATCCCATTTTCAGTGATTGTTCCCTCCTTGTCAATCGGTGAAACCAACTCCTCCTTGATGGCACCTGTTCTTGATCGGTTTGTACTTGCCGAAGGTATAAAGTTTCGGAAAGAGTGCCTTCCGGATTTCTTCAAGGACAAAGAGCCCTCCGGCGGCCAGCCCCACGATTCCCCATTCGCTCAGCGTGAGCGGAACGGTCTTGAAGGCCTTCTGCAGGAAGGGCAGATGGACTACCGCGATCTGGAGGACGACTGCCAAGCCGATGGAGAACACAAGGGCGCGGTTATGGAATATGCCCAGCCTGAACACCGTGTATTCATCCGATCGGGCGCTGAAAGCCATCAGCCATTCGAAAGCGACGATAGCGCAGAAGGCAAGTGTCCGGGCTTCCTCGATCTCCATCCTTGGCTCAGCCCACCTGAAGATCAGGAAGGTTCCCAGCCCTATCAACAGCGCCATGACCGCTATCCGGGCAAAGAGGCCGGGATACATGAGGCCGACACTGGAATGGCGGGGCGGTTGCTTGAGCTCGTCGCCGAATTTCGGTTCCATGCCGAGCGGAATGTCGCCGGCGGTATCCGTGACCAGGTTGACCCAGAGGATCTGGACCGCCAGCAGGGGCGACTGCCCGACGAATACCAGGGCAAGTATGAGGGTCACCAGCTCGCTCAGATTCGTATTCAGTGTGTAGAAAAGGACATTTCTCAAGCGGTTGAAGATGGCCCTCCCTTCATCCACCGCCGATACCACGGAAGCGAAGTTGTCGTCGGCCAGGACCATGTCGCTGGCCTCTTTGGCGACGTCCGTTCCCGTGATGCCCATGGCGACCCCGATATCCGCCGCTTTCAGCGCCGGGGCGTCGTTGACGCCGTCTCCGGTCATGGCAACGATCTCTCCGTTGGCCTTGAGGGCATTCACGATTCGTAGTTTGTGCAGCGGTTCGATCCGGGCGAAAACCGAAATGTCCTCTATTGCGGCGAAGAGTTCTTCGTCGCCCATTGATTGCAGTTCGGTCCCCGTGATCGTCCTGCCCCGCGGAAGATCAATCTGGCGCGCTATCGATTCGGCCGTGATCTTGTTGTCTCCGGTGATCATCTTCACCCTGATGCCGGCCTGCCGGCACAGGGCGATCGCTTCCCTGGCCTCCTGCCGGGGCGGGTCCGACATCCCGGCAAGACCGATAAAGGTCAGGCTGTCCTGGACCTCCTCATCGGTCAGCTTCTCCAGCCCCCGCGGAAAATCGCGGTAGGCGACGGCGATGACCCTGAGGGCGTCCGCCCCCATGTTCGATGCGGCTTCCGCTATCTCCGTGCGATCGGATTCCGTTATGGGCACCGCCTCGTTGTTTTTCAGGATATGCCGGCTGTAGGAGAGGATCTTTTCAGGGGATCCTTTGATAAACGCCGTCGAATGCCCCTCTTGTGCATGCAGCGTCGCCATGTAGTGGAGGGTGACCATGTACTGCTTTTCACTGGCAAAGGGGAGCTCGTCTATCCGCGCGTATCGGTCATGCAGGTCGGCCTGATGCAATCCGGCTTTCGCGGCCGCCACCACGAGCGCTCCTTCGGTAGGATCACCAAAGATCCCGTGTGCTCCGTCCTGCTCCGTCAGCGAGGCATCGTTACACAGCGCCCCTGCCCGCAGGAGCCGCATGATCTGGCCGTCCCCGGCAGGATCGATTGTCCGCCCGTCTTGCCTGAATTCGCCCTTCGGTTCGTAGCCTTCACCGGTGATCTCGATAAAACGCCCATCCGAGAACAGTCTTCGGACGGTCATCTGGTTCAAGGTCAACGTGCCGGTCTTATCGGTGCAGATAACCGTGGCCGAGCCGAGTGTTTCAACGGCGACCAGCTTGCGGATGATGGCATTATGGCGGGCCATCGTCCGCATACCGATGGCGAGCACGACCGTCACCACCGCCGGAAGGCCTTCGGGAATGGAGGCGACGGCCGCCGCGATCGCCAGCATGAAAAGGTCGAAGAGCTCCAGTCCCTGGATCAAACCAACCGCTATCAGAAGGGCGCTCACTCCCAGAAAAACCAATACCAGGTATTGACTCAGTTTCTTGATATTCCGTTGCAGCGGCGTCTCTTCCTGCCTGACCTGTTCAAGTCCGGTCGCTATCTTTCCGATCTCGGTCTCCATCCCCGTGAGCACGGCGACCCCGGTTCCCCTGCCGCTGGTAACGATGGTGCTCATGAAGAGCATGTTGACCCGTTCGGCAATGAGGGCATCTTCCGGTACGGGGGTGATCTGTTTTTCCACCGGGACCGACTCTCCGGTCAGGGCGGACTCGTTGACCTTCAAGTTCACACTCTCCAGCAGCCTGGTGTCCGCCGGGACCTTGTCCCCGGTCTCGAACAGCAGGATATCTCCCGGGACGATCTCGCTGGCGGGTATGGTCCGGATGCCGCCGCTGCGCCTCACTTTTGCTTTGGGGGCCGCCATCTCCAGCAGCGCTTTCATCGCTTTCTCGGCCTGGCCTTCCTGGAACGTCCCTATCACCGCATTCAGGATAATGACACCAAAGATGACGACGGCATCAATGAAATGCTGTTCTCCGGTAATGAACTGCGATGCCAGCGAAATAACACCGGCGACCAGCAGGACGTAAATCAAGGGGCTGAGAAATTGCCGCAGGAAGATCCTGACCAGGGAGGTCCCCTCTTTGCCTTTCAGCTCGTTCGCCCCGTATTCCGCCAGGCGTTCCGCGGCTTCCCCCTCCGCCAGGCCGGATGTGCGGGAACCTGCTCTTGAGAGTGCTTCTTCCGGCGTCAGCCCGTGCCAGAGCGCTTGTGCATCGTTCATATCCATATAGGTATCCCCTTTGGTCCGTCAGGTGAAAGCCCCGGCGCTTCCGGCGTCGCTTTCAACATCTGTCATGGTGAGCCGTTGCATAATCTGATAGTCAAGTTATATCATAACCGTCGGCAAAGGTGCTATAATCGGGCTGTATGAGAGGCGGGTGCTGAGATGGAAAACGAGCAATGGAAGATCGTCCATGTGGCGGCGGGAATGATCGAGGCGAACATCGTTGCCGGGAGGCTTGAGACCGAGGGGATTCCGGTTACATTCCGATACGAGGCGGTGGGCGTCATCTACGGGTTGACCCTCGATGGTCTCGGAAAGGTCGAGGTCCTGGTGCCGGCGGAGCATATTGCCGAAGCGCTGGAGGCGCTTGCGGACCGGTATGACGAGGATGATATGGCGGACCGCTAGATGTCGTCCCCGTCGTCATAGATCCCATCCAGCGGGGTCTTGCACGCGGGGCACCGTGATCCCCTCAGATCCATATCCTCGACGGTGAATCCATATCTCTTGATCAACAGTCTCCCGCAGTTCGAACAATGGGTGTCCTCTCCCTCGTCGCCTGGAACGTTTCCAGTATAGACATACTTGAGACCGGCCTCTTTCCCTATCTCGGCGGCCATATGTATCGTCGCCACGGGGGTGGGGGGAAGATCCCGCATCCGGTACTGAGGATGGAAGCGGCTGATATGCCACGGGGTCTCGGGGCCGATGGAATGGAGATACCGGGCGATATCCCTCAGTTCTTCCTTCCCGTCGTTCAGGGTCGGCATAATCAGGGTCGTCACCTCCACCCAGACGCCGAGGTCCTTCATTTTTTTCAGACTGTCCAGGACCGGCTGGAGCCGTCCGCCGCAGTACTTCTTGTAGAACGGGTCACGAAACGACTTGAGGTCGACATTCGCCGCATCGAGACAGGGGACGGCCGCATCGAGCGCTTCGCCGGTCATGAAGCCGTTGGTAACGAAGACATTCTTGATGCCCTTCTCATGCGCCAGCCTTCCTATGTCGAGGGCATATTCGAGGAATATCGTCGGTTCGGTGTAGGTGTACGCGATGGTTTTCGAGCCCGTTCTGAGGGCGCGCTCTATAATCTCCTCCGGCATGGAGCTGCGCCCGAAGATCTTCCCCTCCAGGTGCGGACCCTGCGATATTTCGTGATTCTGACAGAATTCGCACCGGAAGTTGCACCCGACGGTGGCGATGGAGTACGATTTTGAACCCGGGTAGACGTGGAAGAAAGGTTTCTTTTCGACGGGATCTACGCTCTCCGCTATCGACACCCCGTGTACCAGCGTGTACAGCGTCCCATTCCGATTCTCCCGAACCCCGCAGATGCCCGTTTTCGATGGAGCTATCCTGCACCGGTGGGCGCAGAGGTGACACCGTACGTAGCTGTTGTCCAGCCGTTCATAGAGGATCGCCTCTTTCATCCGCCTTCCCTCCTTCGTGCGGCGCCGGGAGCGGGATACCTGCCCGCCGCCTTTTCCTTCACCCTCTTCCCGAGGGGGTCCTGGACGGTGATCCGGGTGTAGACGACCGGGAACGCGAGTCCGATAAAGGATCCGAAGGCATTCTTCATGACGGGGATTCTCTCCTCGAAGAATGAGACGGCCGGATACCACGTCAAAGGGAAGAAGAGGACAGACCCCCACTCGATGGCAGTATCGGGGAGCACCGACCTTACATGGCGGATCAGTTCGGGGATGCTCGAGAGACGTCCTCCCCTGTCCGGGTGCAGGGCGGCCCTTGTTTCGACCTGCGTCGAGGAGAGAGAGAAGCGGTTCACGGTTCCGAGGAATATCCTGCCGCGGCATACCCTGACCGCCTCGCGGATCGTATCCCGGAGGTTGTGAGCCGGGCCGGGAAAGATCAGGGTGACGATGTCGAATTCGTTGTCGGAGAAGGGGAGGTCTTCATAGTCGCCCGGATAGAGGTCGGCGCGCCCCCCCAACCGCTTCCGTGCTGTGTCCAGCTTCTCGCGAGACGGATCGACGCCGGTGACGCTGCACCCTTTTCCTCTGAAGAAACGGAGGTGATCCCCCGCCCCGCACCCCACGTCAAGCAACCGTTCGCCGTCCACGGGTTTCAGGAGCCGCTCGATCAGGTCCTTCTCGCGCCTGTCTATGTAACATGTGGCTGAAGAACGTAATCCGATCGTCATGCGATCACCCCGCTTTTACCTAACCCTTGACAGGTTCCCCCTACCCGCCAAGGGAGGACATGTTCGTTGCGCACTTTCTCCGGTGCCCCTGGAGGCATTGTATCTTGTGACCGTCGGGTTTGCTGTCGATAAGGTCGCGCATGAGACCCTCCAGTTCGGAATCGGTACACCCGGCGCGCAGGGACGCCTTGAGGTCGACCGTGGGCTCATCGGCGAGGAGGCACGCCCTCAGGTGACCGTCGGCCGTCAGACGGAGCCGGTTGCAGGAATTGCAGAAGCCGTGGCTCATGGCGCTGATGAATCCGATCTTCCCCTGGGCCCCTCTCAGGGTGTAGAGGCTCGCCGGGCCGCTCATCCCGCCCGGCTCACCGGCGACCGGCTCCAGGGGGCTGAAGGCGACGATACGCCGCATGACCGTGTCATTGGAGAGGTACCCCCGACCGTTCTCCAGGATGGAGTCGCCCACCGGCATGAATTCGATAAACCGCACCTGATACGGCCTCTCCATGGTAAGTTTCGCAAAATCGAGTATCTCGTCGTCGTTGAACCCCTTGATCGCCACCACGTTGATCTTGACGGGGGAAAATCCCGTCCGGTATGCCTTCCGGATCCCCCCGAGCACACGGTCCAGGTCCCCTCCCCCGGTTATTTCCCGGTATCTGCCGGGGACGAGGGAGTCGAGGCTGATATTGATCCTCCTGATCCCCGCGTCGAAGATCCGTTCGGCGCAATCTTCCAGGAGTATCCCGTTCGTCGTCAGGCTGATATCCCTGAGACCCTCCACCTCCGTGAGGGAGGAGAGAAATTCCACGGCTCCGCGCCGCACCAGAGGCTCTCCGCCGGTTACGCGGACCTTGCTGATCCCCGCCTTGACCGCAACATGCACGATCCTCAGTATCTCCTCATACCTGAGGATATCCTCGTGACCGATAAAGGAGACGCCTTCTTTCGGCATGCAGTACACACAGCGCAGGTTGCACCTGTCCGTGATCGATATCCTCAGGTAGTTGATCTCCCTGTTATGTCTGTCTATCATATGCAGTATCCATGGCGGTACCCGCCGAGGGCCTTTTGCGCCTTCCGGGGCCTGCGCGCCCGGCACGGGTAAAATGCGCAAGCCCTTTCTAACACAATCGGGTGTGCATAACAAGATATCTGCGGCGCCGGTCTGCGCCCCCCTCCCCGGCGGCATATTTCTGTGGAGCAACGCGATTTCTTTTGGTCCCGTTCTGTGCTAGAAGGTCTGTACTAGAAGGTCTGTACGGGGGCACCTTTCAGCCCGGCGAACGTGCGGCGGCGGACGGCCGGTGATGAGGCGGATAATGGCTCGAACGATAACGATACTGTGTATTGGGATCATCTCGATCTCCTTTGCGGCCATATTCATCCGGTTCTGTGACGATGTGCCGGCGATCATGATAGCCACGTACCGGCTGGGCATTGCATCGTGCGTCCTGCTCATGTTCTCCGCGGTCCGGGGAACCTCCTTCAGGATTCCCGCAAGGGACCTCCTGCTCTCGCTTGCGGGGGGCGTGTTCCTTGGTCTGCATTTCATGCTCTGGATAACATCTCTCAAGTATACGTCGGTTGCGAGCAGCGTGGTTCTTGTCACCACCAATCCCGTCTTTGTCGGGCTCTTCTCGTATTTCATCCTGAAGGAGAGACAGCACGGAGAGATCGTCGCCGGGACGGTTCTGTGTCTTATCGGCAGTGTCGTGATTGCGGCGGGAGACAGCGGGATTCACGCCCTGGTCCTGCTCGACAGCCGGGCGTTGACGGGAGATATCCTTGCCCTGACGGGGGCGGTGATGGCGAGCGCCTACCTGCTCACGGGCAGCAGGGTGAGGGAGCGCCTCGACGTGCTGACCTATATCACCATCGTGTACACCACGGGCGCCCTCTTCCTGGCCGCGGCATCCCTCCTCACGGGCGCCTCTTTTACGGGATACCGATCTTCTTCCTACCTGTATATGGTCCTGCTGGCCGTCGTACCGCAACTCGTGGGGCACACATCCATCAACTGGGCGCTCAGGCACCTGAGGGCCGGCATGATCGCGATATCGATCCTCGGGGAGGCGATCGGGGCCACGATCCTCGCGTACCTCTTCTTCGGAGAGACGGTGAGTGCCTTTCAGGTCCTCGGCATGGCGCTCATATTTGCCGCCATCATCATTGCGTCCAGGAGGGGCAGAAAGCCGTCAGTGGCCGGGCCGGTTCCTCCGACGGATATTTGACTCTTGCGTCTCCCGTGATCCGCCTCACAGGGTATCATCCCGTTCCTCCGCACAGGTGGGACAAACCCGCCGCCCCTGTAGATCCGTGACCTCTGCTTGGTGAGGAAGGCCGGGGGATGGGATTTCCTGAAGCAACAACAATGCAGTGCATCCCCTCTTATCCATTCATTCTGCTCAAGTTTGTGATGGAAGTGCCGATACCTGAACTGTCGACGCAATCAATATTTCATAATCGGAAGGGACACCGGCGCCTCTGATGTTCTATATCTGGAAGCAATACCCCCGAACGAATTGATTGAAAGAGTTGATCAGACCCGAGCTGCCTTTCATGAATGACGGTGTGAGGCGGAGCGAAGGGGATCGTTTTACATAGAACAGACAAATGAAGACAAACAAAGGAGGATGAGGAAGATGAAAAAGACGGTCATATTTCTTGTAGGTTTCATAGTTTCTCTGGCAGTCTCTTTCCCGGCCATGGGTGAAGAGATCACAATCGTCGGCACCGGCAGCGGTGCGGCAATCCTTCGATCGATCGGAGAGGCCTATACCCAGGGCCACCCGGGAGTGACGATCGGTGTCCCCAAGAGTATCGGCTCCGGCGGGGGGATCAAGGCTGTCGGGACGGACGAGAACCTCATCGGGAGGGTAGCGCGAGGGCTCAAGGACAAAGAAAAACCGTACGGACTCACCTATGCGCCGTACGCCAAGGATCCTATTGTCTTTATGATCCATAAAACCGTAGGAGTGACGAATCTTTCAGTACAGCAGGTGTGCGATATCTACAGTGGAACGATTGCCAATTGGAAAGAGGTGGGCGGTCCGGACGCTCGGATACGGGTTATCCGCAGGGAGGACGGCGACAGTTCTCTCTCGGTACTGTTAGAGACCCTCCCGGGGTTCAAAGATATTACGATAACGGCCAAATCGAAAACGGCGCTTAGTGATCCCGAAACCACGTCGCTCGTCGAAACGAAAGAAGGAACAATAGCCTTTGGCACTTATGGAAACGCCACGGCCGCCGATGTGCAAATTGTCACGATCAACGGTGTCTCTCCGACGGATTCGGCCTATCCGTACGTGGGCACGCTGGCCCTTGTGTTCAAAGAGAAAAACAGAACCGGCGCTCTCGCGGACTTTATCACATTCGCGACATCGGCTGCATCACACGATGCCATCCGTGCCGCCGGCGGCTCTCCGCTGTGATCCGTTCATACAACACCAAAGAGGAGACAGCGGGGTTGCGGATCGTTCCCTGGCATCTGCCGGTTCCTGCCCGCAGCATATGCGGGTGGAGACCGGCAGGATGTTGCAGAGCCCATCCTGATGACTCCGAGAGGGGGGCGCAATGAAAGGCATAAAGAGCAGAATAACCGTCAGCTTCTGTATCGCGGTAACCGTTATCCTCATCATAATAGAGATTGCCGTCTCGTGGCGACTCAACAGCAGCATCTCCCATCAGTCGACACTGGTCGCCAGTGAGATGACAGCCCGGATCAACACGACAATAGAGGGGCATAATAAGATCCTCAGGTCCTTTGTCGCCAACATACAGGAGGATGTTCGACGGAAGCGGGATGATATATGCACCAACCCTGTCGTCTCGAAGAATATTGAGGCTCAGCAGCTTGGCCCCCTTGCCGCCTTGCTGGAAAAGGTGTGTCAATCGTCGGGAGTCGATTTTGCCCGGGTCTATGACCTCGAGGGGAGACTGCAGGCCGCTTTCCCTGGAGGTGTCGATGCCTCCAGGGCGTCTGGATATTACCAGTCTTCTGAGATCGGTGCGGGGATGCGGGATCTTTTGAGTGGGCAGGCTGCCTCTGGTCAGGCCGGTATGGATATCGTGGTGAGACACGGTGCAGATTTTTTTAGAGATTTCAGATTGGATGTGCGTTCTACGACCGAAGAGGGAGGCATTATTCTGGCATCCGCAGGCATAATCAAGGACGATTTCGATGATCCAATGGGGACATGCCTGATCGGAAAGGTGCTGAATAATTATGATGCGCCTCTCGTGCAGCTACATGAGGCAACCGGAACGGCCGCGGCGCTGTATCTCGGTACGAGCCCCATCGCCCAGGCGGGATTCGGCAGCGGAACGAAGGAGGTTGATCAGACTGCCCTTCAGATAAGCGAGGGTATCCGATCTGAGGTGTATGAGGCGGACGGCGCGACACACAAGATACTTCCCCTTGCCGGCATGAGGTATCTGGCGACCCTTTCGCCCCTGCAGGCGTCGAACGGCGAGAAGATCGGTGTGGTTCTCACCGCCGTCCCCGAACGGCAAGTCGTGAGCGCACAGCAGCACATCATCTCTTATGGCATTGAGGCAAAACGAAGTGTCCAGGTGTGGCTCCTGTTCATCGGTGTCGCATCTCTGATTGTCTTCGCGGCCGTGGCCCTGGTCATCGCCGGAGGAATCGCCCGACCGATCAGAGAGGCTATTGACGGTCTTACCGAGGTCTTTGATCAGTTGTCCTCCGCTTCGAAGCAACTGTCCTCCGCCAGTCAGTCCCTGTCGGAGGCATCTTCCGAACAGGCGTCTTCCCTTGAGGAGGCCTCTTCCTCTCTGGAAGAGATGTCGTCCATGACCAAACAAAATGCGGATCACGCAAACGAGGCCAAAAATATGATGGAGAATGCCTCCCGGCTCGGGGACGACGTGAACGCCCAGATGGGCAGGATGGCCGTCGCGATCATCGAGATCAGCCGGTCCAGCGAAGAGACGGGCAAAATCATAAAGAACATCGATGAGATCGCCTTCCAGACCAACCTGCTGGCTCTCAATGCAGCGGTCGAGGCCGCCCGGGCCGGTGAGGCCGGTGCCGGATTCGCCGTCGTGGCCGATGAGGTGAGAAATCTAGCCATGCGCGCTGCCGAGGCGGCCAAAGACACGGCCAAGCTGATCGAAGGTACGATCAGGGCCGTGAAGAACGGGAATGAGCTGACCCAGGCGACGCAGGAGGCGTACAAGGAAAACGCGCAGATCACCGGCCAGATAGAAACACTGGTCAACGAAATTGCGGATGCCTCCGATGAACATGCCCAGGGAATCGAACAGGTCAACAGGGCCGTTGCGGAGATGGATAAGGTGACCCAGCAGAATGCGGCCAACGCCGAAGAATACGCCGCCACCTCCGGAGAGATGAATGCCCAGGCCGAGAGGATGCAGGGTCTTGTCCGCCAGATGACCGCACTGATTGATGGAGGAAAAAACGGGAACAAGACGCGGCAACGGTCGCCCGGAAAGGACAAGAGGCATGGCATGAGAGAAAAGATTTTCCAGATGACCCGCCCGATCCAGATACCGGCGCATGCCCCCGCGAATCGCGGGCAGAACGAAGTAAATCCGAATCAGATTATCCCCATGGGCGAGGACGACTTCCGGGACTTCCAATAGCCCCCTTAGGGGAGCTGTTGTCTTTTGAGATAGCGGGGATAAGGGCAAGATGCCAGTCCTTTGTTACACCTGCATGTGACCGGATATCCATCCTTGCCATCCGTGAACCAGTCGGGAGATCGAGCCACTTTCCACTCACGGATAGTCATTTTCTGGAACCACACTTACGAGGAGCATGATTATTGGGACTCTTCTTGCCTGATCAAGTATTTTGTTCAAGTTTGTGATGGAAGTGCCGATACCTGAACTGTGGACGCAACCAATATGCCATTGCCGGAGGGTGCCTCCGGGCCGAACGGGTGAAGCGGGGCAGGAGTTGCTCGCGAGAAAAGCAAGAAAGGAGACAAAAAAGTGGCTGATTGTGAACTTCTGAAGGGGTGTCTGTTCTTCAACGACAAGATGTCCATCGAGGGCGGGCTGGGGGCAATGTACAAGAAGAATTACTGCCAGTCCGACAACTCGAAATGCGCCCGGTATATGGTCGCGAAGGCAGTGGGAAGGGAAAAGGTTCCCACGAATCTCTACCCGAATATGGTTGACAGGGCCAAAGAAATAATCGCACAGGGGTAACGGTGTGGAGTGACAACAAGCAGCGGGGAGCATCTTCAAGGTTCACCGCCGCTTTTCCAAAGGGTCTCGTGCTTCTCACGGCTGAAATACGAGAGAGGTAGCAGCAAGCCGTCGGTGGATCCAGACATGACAAAATATCCATTCCCTTCGTCGATCGGTTGGAAAATCAGGTTTTCCGGGGCCATGATCCTCGCGTATCTCTTCTTCAGCGAGGCGGTAAGCACCTTTCAGGCCGTTGGAATGGCGCTCATATTTACCGCCGTCGTCATCGCATCGAGGAAGGGAAGAAAAGCACGGCGCTGACTGCGTCGGCTTCTCCACGGGATGTCTTCTTTGTTCTCAGGCGATCATCATGAGAAGGTGCCTCTGTGCGCACCCCTCCGACCGGGAATCCCCCCGCCGGAATGAACCCCGGCCGGGAAAGGATCGCCCGGATTCAAAGAACCGCTCTTGGTCGATCTCGGTCTGTCTCAGCATCTCCTTTATCGGTTCGCCATCCAGGATGCACTCTCTTATTTCATGTCCTCTCACCCTCCGGGACCGGTTGCATGCCGGGGCGGGAGAATATCCGCTGGTTCCGTTGCCGGTTCCGGACGCTTGACCTGCCCGGCTTGAGCGGGTATACTCGTGCCGAACCAATACATAAATCCGGGAGGTATCTCTGTATGGCACGCAGAAAACGAATAATCGTGGTCGGAGGTTCCGCCGCCGGTCCCAAGGCCGCCGCCAAGGCGCGAAGGGTGGACTACCATGCCGATATCGTCATCCTGCAGAAGGACTCCGACCTGTCCATGGCCTCCTGCGGATATCCGTACTATGTGGGCGGTTATTTCGACGACCGGAATATGCTCCTGTCCACGCCGACCGGGGTGACACGGGATCCCCTCTACTATCTCAATGCGAAGGGGATCGAGGCGAGGACGAACACCGAGGTGACGGCGATCGACCGGAAGGCCAGGACCGTCTCCTGCACGAACCTGCAGACGGGGGAGAGGAAAACGCTTGAGTATGACAAGCTCGTCATCGCCACGGGCGCCGTTCCCAAGATGCCCCCCGTTCCGGGGACCGATCTCGACGGTGTCACCACGCTCCAGTCGATGAAGGACGCCGATTTCCTCCGCAGGGTGCGTGATGAGGGGAAGATCAAGAAGGCCGCCGTTATCGGGGGCGGGCTGATCGGGATCGAGACCTGCGAGGCCTTGCAGCTGGCGGGGATCGATATCACGGTTATCGAACTGCTCCCCCAGCTCCTGACCTTCCTCGACTGGGAGCTCGCCAAGCTGGTCGAAAACCATGTGCGGGACAAGTCGGCGAATGTGATCACCGATAACGGGATCATCGAATTCCTGGGGAAGGATGGAAAACTGACCGGCGTAAAGCTCAAGAACGGGGCCGAACTGGAGTGTGATCTGGCCGTGGTCGCCATCGGGGTAACCCCCAACGTGCGTCTCGCGAAGGAGGCGGGTTTGAAGATAGGCGATCTGGGAGGTATCGAGGTCAATGAATACATGCAGACCTCCGATAAGAATATCTACGCCGTGGGGGACTGCGTCGAAACGCTCAACCGGATAACGGGGAGAAAGGTCCTGGCCCCCTATGGGGACCTCGCCAATCTGCAGGGGCGCGTGGCGGGGGAGAATGCGGCGGCGGGAAACAGCGTCACCTTCCCGGGGACCATCCAGACGGGGATATGCAAGGTCTTTGATTTCTCGGCGGGCTCTACCGGCCTCTCCGAAACGGTGGCAACCAGGCTGGGCTATGAGGACATTATCACGGTGGTCAATGCGAGTCCCGACAAACCCGGCTTTATGGAGGGGAAGCTCCTGGTCACCAAGCTGATCGCCGACCGGAAGACCGGAAAGATTCTCGGGGCGCAATGTATCGGCCCGGGGAACGTGAGCAAGCAGATCGCCCAGTGGGCGATGGCCATCCAGGGAAATCTCTGTATCGAGGATATCGTGAATGCCGATCTCCCCTACGCACCTCCTTTTTCACTCGCCATCGATCATTTCATTGCGACGGCCCACATCATGCAGAACAAGATGAAGGGGAGAATGAAGGGCATATCGGTGGTGCAGGTCAAAAAGAAACTGGAGAACCGTGAGACCCCCTTCATCCTGGATGTCAGGGGGCCGGACGAGTATGAGGAGATGCGCCTGGGCATCGGGGAGGCCCTGATCCCCCTCGGCGCCCTGCGCAAGAGGCTGCATGAAATCCCCGAAGACAAGGAACGGGAGATCATCTGCTTCTGCAAGATATCTCTCAGGGGGTATGAAGCGGCGCTCGTCCTTGAGGCAAACGGCTGGAAAAACGTGAAGGTAATGGAAGGCGGCATCATGGCGTGGCCGTACCCGCGGGAGAAGTAAACGATACTCCGGCTGTGCAGACGGCGCAGGCGGCCAGAAACGGGAGATCCGCAGTATGAAATATCGAGCGAAACCCATACTTTGTCTTCCGGGCATTCTTCTCGTGATTATGGCGTGCAGCACGGTCCCCATCACGGGGAGGACCCAGTTCAGCCTCGTCCCGCCGTCGAGCATGCTCTCCATGAGCCTCCAGCAGTACGATGAGTTTCTGAAGGAGAATCCGGTCAGCACCGACACGGCCTCGACGGCCCTGGTCAAGAAGGTCGGGGGGCGCATCCAGCAGGCGGTGGAGCGGTACTTTGTCGAACACGGGATGCGGGATGAACTGAAGAACTACGCCTGGGAGTTCAACCTCATCGAAAGCAAGGAGGTCAACGCCTGGTGTATGCCCGGCGGAAAGGTGGCCGTCTATACGGGGATCCTTCCCGTCACGCAGGATGAGAACGGACTGGCCGTCGTCATGGGGCACGAGATAGCCCATGCCGTCGCCGGACACGGCGGGGAGCGAATGAGCCACCTCCTCGCGGTGCAACTGGGTGGTCTGGCCCTGGCCGTGGCGATGGCCGAGAAGCCGGAATCTTCTCGAAACCTCTGGTTCGCCGCCTTCGGCCTGGGGGCGCAGGTGGGGTTTATCCTCCCCTACAGCCGCGTCCAGGAGTACGAGGCCGACCGCCTGGGACTGATCTTCATGTCCATGGCCGGCTACGAGCCCCGCCATGCCGTGACACTGTGGGAGCGCATGGCGGCGCAGAAGGAAGGGAAAGGGGGCCCGCCGGCCTTTCTGAGCACACACCCGACCGATCAGGCACGGATCGAGTCCATCAAAGAGGCCCTCCCGGAGGCGATGCGGTACTACCGGAAGCCGTCTTAGTGCGGAAGGAGGAGGCATTGTCTCATCTCTGCCCTTGGGCTTCAAACCCGTCCCGGTATCTGGTATGATCCGGCGCAATGAAAGGATACGGAGGGAAGAGCGTATGGATGCGGTAAGGATCATGCCCTGCCTCGACATGAAGGACGGACGGGTGGTGAAGGGGATTCACTTTGTCGAGCTCAGGGACGCGGGTGATCCCGTCGAGAACGCCGCGTACTACCAGGAAGAAGGGGCCGATGAACTGGCGATGCTGGATATCGCGGCGACCGTTGAAAACCGGAAGACGCGGCTCGAGTGGATCAGAAAGGTCGCCGCGGTGATTGATATCCCCTTGACGGTCGGCGGCGGGATCGCCGGCCTTGAGGACATCGAGATGGTCCTTGATGCCGGTGCCGACAAGGTATCCATGAACAGCGCGGCCGTGAGAGCCCCGGACCTGGTAAGACAGGCATCGGAGCGTTTCGGACCCGATACGGTAACCGTGGCCGTGGACGCCCGGAGGAACAGGGAGATGCCCTCCGGGTTTGAACTGGTCGTCTCCGGGGGCACGAAACCCGTCGGCAGGGATGCGGTAGCCTGGGCCGGGCAGTGCCGCGACCTGGGGGCGGGGGCAATCCTCCCCACGAGCATGGATGGAGACGGCACACTGGCCGGCTATGATCTGGAATTCACACGAGCCGTCGCGGACGCCGCGGCGGGTGTCCCCGTCATCGCTTCGGGTGGGGCGGGTACCCTGGAGCACTTCTACGACGGTGTCGTCAGGGGAGGCGCCCGGATCCTCCTGGCCGCCTCGGTCTTTCACTATCGGACGCTAAGGATAAAAGAGGTGAAAGAATACCTGCGTGAAAAAGGCCTTGCCGTTATTCTCTAGAGGCGTTCTTCAAGAGGGGGGCAGGCCATCTGCCTGCCCCCCTCTTTCCTGAAATTACTTGACAAACTCCGGTGAGGCGACGGTGCAGCCGCCGTCCATGAGGATCGTCTCTCCCGTCGTGTAACTCGAGGCGTCCGACGCCAGGTAGATCACCGCCCCCGCCATCTCGTCGGGTTCACCGATCCTGCCGAGGGGAACATGCTTCGCCATCTCTGCCTTTTCCGCCTTTGCCTGTTCCTCGGGGAGGTGGAACCAGTGTGAGTCGAGCATCTTGGTGGTCACCGGCCCCGGCGCGATGGCGTTCACCCTGATGTTGAACGGGGCCAGCTCGAGGGCCATCGACTTGGTCGCCATGATGACGGCGGCCTTCGAGATCGAATAGATCCCGACGTACGGTTCCGGCTTGTACCCGTCCATCGAGGCCGTGTTGATGATGGACCCTGATCGCTGCTCCTTCATGATACGCGCCACGGCCTGGCTCATGAAGTAGAGCCCCTTCAGGTTGAGGTTCATGATGGTGTCCCAGAGCCGTTCTTCGTTGTCCAGGATGGTCCCCATCGCCGGCGAACAGCCCGCATTGTTGACCAGGATGTCGATTCTCTTGAATTCCTTCATCACGGCGTCCACCAGTGTCTGGATATTGTCCATCTTTCCGATGTGGGCAGCGATGGGCACGGCCTTCCTGCCCAGTTTCCGTACCTCCGCGGCGACCTCCTCAAGGTCCGGCAGCTTCCTGCTGGTGACGACGATATCGGCCCCGGCCTGTGCCAGGCCGAGTGCCGCCGCCCGTCCGATTCCTCTGCTCCCGCCGGTGACGACCGCCACCTTTCCTTCAAGGGAAAAACGCGATAAGTCTGTCATGATGTAACCTCCATTCGTTGTGTGCTTGGGTAAAACACCCTCCCCGCGCCGCGGAGAGGTGCTCTTCCGGTCAACGTCGGAAAAAATAGGGGATGCTCCTACTTTGAAGATTCGACGTACTCCACGATCTTTTTCGCCAGCGTATGTATCGTCTCCTCGAACTTGCCCTCATCCTTCTCCAGCAGCGTCAACCGGAATCCCGGAAGGGCGGTGAAGAATGATGTCAGCGGGACCACGCAGATCCCTGTTGCTCCGAGAAGGTAGTATACAAACCGTTTGTCGTTCTCTATATTTGCGTTCGTAATCTCTTCCACGTAGGTTTTTATGGAAGCGGGTTTAATGCGCAACCTCTGCTTGTCGTTGAGCACCGCCTCGTTGAAGACGATCGTCATGTAGAAGGCCCCGTTTGTCCTGTTCACCACGATATACGGGACATCCTTGAGGATGTTATACGCCACGTTGGAGAGTTTCTCGTAGTGCCTGATCCTGGCGCCCAGATAGTTCTGATACTCGGGATGGGTCATGATCTTCGGTATGGATATCTGGGGGAGTGTCGTGGAGCAGACCTCGGACATCTTCTGCGTCAGGATCGCTGCTATGTACCTCGCGAATATCTCGTCCTTGTCTGCGTTGTACACCTCGATCCATCCGCACCGTGATCCGGGCCAGGGGAACTCCTTCGATATGCCCTTCATGCTCATCCCGGGGACATCCCCGATGATATCCGAGAGGGGGAGGGTCTTCTGGCCGTTGTACAGGATGTTCCGGTATGTCTCATCAAAGATGAGGAAGAGGTCTTGCTTTTGAGCGATCTCCACGATCCGCCTGAGGCTCTCTTCCGGATAGACGAACCCGGTCGGGTTGTCGGGGTTGATAACCAGGATGCCGACGATACTGGCGTGACTCTTCACCTTCCGCTCGAGCTCCGCGATATCCGGATGCCAGTTGTGGTACGGGTTCATCCGGTAGGTGTTTGGCGGAAAAGAGGCGTGGTGGATCTCCGCGAGAAGGTGAGTGGAGTACGTCGGCTCCGGCATGATGATGCGGGCATCGATTCGTATGGAACTGTACGACCGCGCGATCGCGTCGCCGAGACCGTTGAAGAAGATGATGTCGTCCTTGGTCAGCCGGTGCTTCCCCCGCTTGTTGACCTCTTCTGCGAGAAACTCCCTGGTCTCCTCCATCCCCTTGGTGGGCGAATAGGCGTACGAGACATCGTCGTGGATGATCTCCGTCAGCGTCTCCTTCATCCATTCGGGGATCTTCTCCCCCTTGATCACCGGATCGCCTATATTTTCCCAGGTGACCTCGGTCCCGTACTCCTTCAGTCTTTCCGCGACATTGACGATGTTGCGTATCTCGTACGCTATCCCCGTTCCGCTCTTTGCGATATCGAATCTCATGGTCGTCTCTTTCTCCCGAAAATTTCATCTGTAATCTTGGAGCTATAGTACAAGTTATAAAAAAATTCTACAAAAATCTCCTGGGGCACGAATATGGATGCGGCGGGAGAGGTGACGGACACGGCTTCTTAAGAGGGGTTTGACCGTGGCAGGCGCAGCAGATCCTTGCTCCACGATAAGCCGGTAATGGCGAGGAATACGGGGAGGAAACGCGCCTTGACAGAGGCCTGATGAAAGGGGTATGTATAGACCCTACTATACACGGACGGATGTGAGGAAGAGGGGTGAGAATCCCCCGCTGCCCCGCAGCCGTGAAGGGAACGAAAGCCCATGCAGCCACTGTTCCGAGACGACCGGGACGGGAAGGCGGGCCGGTAGGTCGCCCTGAGCCGGAAGACCGGTCCGTCCGCAGAGCCTCGAGGGAGGTGTGTCGCGAAGTGGTTTTCCCACGCTGCACTCCTGACAAGCAGTGCATGCCTGTTGCATGTTCAATCTGTCGCGATGATGCCGTATCCTCGCCCTGATGCAAGGATGTGTCATGGAACAGTTGATTGTCACCCCGTCGAGAATAGCCAGGATCGGTGCGCTCCTGGCTGTTCTCTTTGTGGTGGTGGGAGGAGTATCCGTGCTGACCGGGACGGCCGGTATCGGTGCCGCCACGGTGTTCAGGAGTATCGTGACGTGGTGGCATGAAGGATACCTCACCCTGGACCCCTCTGAACAGACGATTCTCTTCGCGATCCGCCTGCCGAGGACCTTGTTCGCCGGGGTCGTCGGGGCGGCGCTCTCCACCGCCGGCGTCGTCTTCCAGGCGCTCCTCAGGAATCCCCTGGCGGATCCGTACATCCTGGGGGTGTCCGGCGGTTCGGCCGTTGGAGCGATTATCGGCATCCTGCTCGGCGCCGGTGCCGTTCCCTTCGGTATCCCCGCGCTTGCCTTTCTGGGGGCAACCCTGACGGTGGCGCTGGTCTTCGTGATCGGAAGCAGGGAGGGAGGGCTCGATTCCAACACCCTCCTCCTCGCTGGCGTGATCGTCAACGCCTTCTTTTCGGCGGTCATCATGTTCTTCATCTCCACCAGTTCCAGTGCCGACCTCCACACCATTACCTTCTGGCTGATGGGGGATATGGGCCTGGCCGACGGCGGAAAGATCGGCCTGATGGCTCTCCTCCTGGCAGCCGGTTTCGGTGTGGTATACCGCTACGCCAGGCCGCTCAATTTGATAGTCACCGGCGAGGAGGCCGCCCTGCAGCTCGGCGTGGATGTAAAACGGACGAAGATCGTTCTCTTTGTCACCGGTTCGCTGATAACCGCCGTCGCCGTGTCCTTCGCGGGGATGATCGGGTTTGTCGGCCTCGTCATCCCTCATATGATGAGGATGATGCTGGGGACTGATCACCGGCTGCTGCTGCCGGCGTCCTTTCTCTTCGGGGCATCCTTCATGGTGATTGCCGACACGGTGGCCCGGGTTGTCTTTACCGGTATGGAGCTGCCGGTCGGCGTGATCACCGCCCTGTGCGGGGCTCCCTACTTTATCTATCTCCTGCGGACGAGGAGGATATGAGCGTGTCAATCGTAACCGTGATTGATGTCGATTTCCGATACAACGATATCCCGGCGCTGAAGGGCGTCTCCTTTGAGGTCCGCCGGGGGGAGTTTCTGGGGATCATCGGTCCCAACGGTTCGGGAAAGACGACCCTCGTCAGGATAATCGACGGCATCCTCACACCGGAGCAGGGAAGGGTCAGCGTGAGCGGTCATGCGATCCGGGGGATAAAGAGAAGGGATATCGCCCGGCTTGTCGCCGTTGTGCCCCAGGATTTCCCGATGGTCTTCCCCTTCAGGGTTCTCGAGATCGTCATGATGGGACGATCCCCTCACCTGGGAATGCTCAGGTTCGAGGGTGAGACCGATCGTGCGATCGTGCGCAGGGCGATGGAAATGACGGACACCGTCTCTCTGGCCGACCGCGGCATGGACAGCCTGAGCGGCGGGGAGCGACAGCGGGTCCTGATAGCCAGGGCCCTTGCGCAGGAACCGGAGGTGATTCTCCTCGATGAGCCGACCGCGTTTCTGGATATAAAACATCAGGCGGAGCTGTTCGGCCTGATGAAGACCCTCAAGAGGGAACGGGAACTGACCGTTCTTGCCGTAACCCATGATATAAACCTCGCAGCGGCGTACTGCGACCGGGTCATGCTGCTCAAGGAGGGATGCATCCACAGCCTGGGAGTGCCGGGCGAGGTTATCACGGAGAAGAACATCAGGGAGGTGTATGAGACGGACGTCCTGATCGATGCCAATCCCTTCAGCGGATTGCCGCGGGTGACGCTCCTGGGCTCAGACCTGCGTGGGGAGCGAAATCCCCAGCGTCCCTTTTGAGAGATGTAGATAGACAGCGGCTCCATCTGCACACGGATACAAGGTGACTCTTCGAGGAACCCCTGGGGCAATACGCCGCCGCGATCGCACGGAACCGGAATCATGGTTCCCGCTCCCGCATCTCCCGGGGCGTCGTCGGAGAGATTCGGGGGCGGCTGATGCGGGTGCCGCGGCGCGGGGATGCCACGGAGTCTCCGCACTGCAGGGCCTGCGGAGAGGTTGTGCAGAGAGCGGACGAAGAGGTGCTGGGATGATGATCTTTATAACGGGGGGGGCGCGGAGCGGGAAGAGTACCTTCGCCCAGGACAGGGGGGAGGCCCTTCCGGGGAAGAGGCTCTTTCTGGCAACCGCCGAGGCCCTCGACGAGGAGATGAAGAGGAGGATCCGGAGGCACCGCGAGCAGCGGGGAAACCGGTGGGATACCCGTGAAGAGGCAGTCGATCTCGGAACGGTCCTCAGGTCGGCGCGGGGGACATACGAGACGGTTCTTATCGACTGTCTGACCATCTGGATGTCCAATCTGATGCAGCGGTACAGGGAGAAAGACGAGGCAATACGGCGAAGCGTGGATGAACTCTTCCTCGAGCTGAAGAGGTTCCCGGGAACGGCGATCGTCGTTTCCAACGAGGTGGGGATGGGAATCGTCCCGGACAATGCACTCGCCCGGGACTATCGGGACCGGCTCGGCTTCCTCAATCAGAGAGCGGCGAGGGAGGCCGATGAGGTCTACCTCCTCTGCTGCGGAATTCCTCTGAAGATACAGTAGCCGTATGCGGGAGCGATAGCGATGGTGAAGGGGCTTCAGGCCATTCTGGATAAGATCCGACCCTTGGACACAGGGTTCCTGGAGCGGGCGCAGCGGAAGCTGGACGGTCTCGCGAAGCCCCTCGGCTCTCTTGGCAGGCTGGAAGAGATCGCCCGGCGGTATGCCGCCATCAAGGAGGATCTGCATCCTTCCGTGAAGCGGAAGGTAATCTTCACCTTTGCCGGTGATCACGGGGTTGTCGAAGAGGGGGTAAGCGCCTATCCGGGAAGGGTGACCGTCCAGATGGTCCTGAACATGCTTGCCGGCGGTGCCGCCGTCAATGTCCTCGCAGGGCATGCGGGGGCAGAGGTGATTGTCGTGGACATCGGCGTGGATCATGATCTTGGGCCTTCCGAGGGGCTCGTCGTCAGGAAGGTGGGATACGGGACGAAGAACTTCACGCAGGGCCCCGCCATGACCCGCCGGGAGGCCCTGCGGTCGGTATGGACCGGGATCGATCTGGCCGGGGAGTATGCGGGGGAAGGTATGGATATCGCGGGGACGGGAGAGATGGGGATTGGAAACACCACCCCTTCGAGCGCAATCCTGTCGGTGATGGCGGGTCTTCCGGCGGAGGCGGTGACGGGTAGGGGGACCGGGATCGACGATCGGACGCTCGCCGTGAAGATAGCTGCAATAAGAAAGGCCGTCGACCTGAATCGTCCCGATCCCGGTGACCCCCTCGATGTCCTTGCCAAGGTGGGCGGTTTTGAGATAGGCGGGATCGCGGGGCTGATCATCGGCTGCGCCGCCCGGCGGATACCGGTGGTGGTGGACGGCTTCATATCAACGGCGGGTGCCCTGATCGCCACCAGGATGAATCCGGCAATCGACGAGTATCTGTTCTATTCGCATCTCTCCGCCGAAGCGGGGCACGGACGGATGCTTGCTATGGTTGGAAGGAAACCCTTGCTGGATCTGGATATGAAACTGGGAGAGGGAACGGGGGCGGCACTGGGTATCTCCGTTGTCGAGGCCTCCGTAGCGCTCATGAATGAGATGGCGACCTTTGCATCGGCGGGGGTGGATACGGCCCCCTGACGATGCGGGAGGCGGATACGGTGGAAAAACAGTGAAACGGTTTCTGATCGCGCTTCGGTTTCTCACGATCATACGGGTCCCGGGGGATCGCGCCGTCAGTGAGGAAGACCTGGGAAAATCGATGTCCCTCTTTCCCGTGGTCGGTCTCCTGATCGGCCTGGCCCTGGCGGGGGTCAGGTCTGTCTTGATCATCGCCCTCCCCGCATTTCTTGTGGACATCCTGGTGATCGCAATGCTGACGGTTGTAACGGGCGCCCTGCATCTCGATGGGTTCGCCGATACGATCGACGGTCTGGCGGGGGGCAGGGACCGGGAACGGACCCTCGCCATCATGAGGGACAGCCGCATCGGCTCCTTTGCCGTTGCAGGGCTAATACTCATCCTCATGCTGAAGGCGGCCGCTCTGACGGGGGTTCCCGAAGGGATCAAAGCACCTGTTCTTGTGGTGGTGCCCGTCCTGGGGCGATGGTCGACGGTCCAGCTGGCGGCGTGGTTCGATTATGCCGGAGAGGGGCATGGAACGGGTCTCGCCTTCACGAGATTCGCGGGGAAGAGAGAGGCCGCTGTCTCTACGCTTATAGCCGCGGTTATTGCCGCGGGAATCTTCGGCCTCAGGGGCGTGGTGATGTTCCTGGCCGTCGCGGCGCTCACCATGCTTGTCGGCCTGTTCTTCAAAGGGAGGATCGGGGGGGTGACCGGGGATATTATGGGGGCTGCGTGTGAGGTGAGCGAGGTGGCCGTCCTGATACTGGCCATCCTTTGTAGGTAACGAAGCAGTGGAACGACAGGAGCGGGTTGTGGACACACCGACAAGGATGTATCTGATACGGCACGGGCAGGTGGTGAATTTTGAAGAGGAGACCTACAACGGCCACCGGGATGTGGATATCACCGCCCATGGGGTCAGACAGATGGAGGCGGTAGCGGAGAGGCTCAGGGGTGAGGCCCTGGCGGCGATCTACTGCAGCGACCTGATCAGGGCACGGAGGGGGGCCGATATTATCGCTGCGCCCCACGGCCTGATCCCCGAAACCCGTCCCGCCCTGAGGGAGCTTGATGTCAAGCTGTGGGAGGGATTGAACGCCGACAGCGTGGAGGAGCGGTTTCCCGGGGCCTTTGACCAGTGGAGGAGGGAGGGAGCCGACTACCGTATCCCCGGGGGGGAGAGTATTCGTGATATGGTGAACAGGGTGATTCCCGTCCACCGGGAGATTCTGAATGTCCACAAGGGGGGAGTTGTTGCCTTGGTGGTACACGGAGGGGTCAACCGTGTGATCCTTGCGGATGCCCTGGGAGTTGGTTTCGATCGCCTCTATTCGATCGAGCAGGATTACGGCTGCATGAACAGTATCGATTATTTTTCAGAGTATGCGGTCGTCAAGCTGGTCAATGGCCGGCCGCTTGACGGGGATTGAGGTCCTATGCCTGTATTCCGATCGGCACGATATGGGATCATTGCTTTGTTGCTTCTCCTGGCGGCGTTCTCTTTCCCGCCGCCGGCCGCCGCCGAGGTATACATCGACGAAGTGGGGAGGCGGGTCGATATCCCCTCTCCTCCGCGGCGGATCGTTTCCCTCGCCCCCAGCATCACGGAGACCCTCTTCGCCCTCGGTCTTGATGAGGAGATTGTCGGGGTAACCGTGCTGAGCACCTACCCCGAGGCCGCCCGGTCGAGGCCGCGGGTGGGTACCTTTGTCAGCATATCGATCGAACGGGTCGTCGCCCTGAATCCCGATCTGGTGATCGGTATTGCAGACGGGAACAGAAAGGAAACGGTGGAACAACTGGAGAGGATCGGTTTTCCCGTTTACATTGTCGACCCGAAGAGCATCGAAGAGATATTCCGCATGGTCCTGGATATCGGCAGGGTGGTAAAAAGGGGGGACCGGGCCGCGGTCCTGGTTGACGGCCTCCGCACGAGGGTCGATCGCACCGCCTCGTTGCTGAAGGGACTGAAACGGCCGCGCGTCTTTCTTCAGATAGGGATCAGCCCGATCATCACCGCGGGGAAAGGCAGCTTCCACAGTGAGCTGATTTGCCGTGCCGGCGGGGTGAATATCTACGGTGACGAGACGGTGCGGTATCCGCGGTGCGGTCTGGAGGATGTCATTGCCAGGAAACCTGAAGTCATTATCGTCTCGTCTATGAAACAGGGGGGTAATTTTCCCGCCGTCAGGGAGGGATGGGAGAGGTGGCATACGATCCCCGCGGTCAGGGACGGCAGGATATACGTGATAGACACGGATCTCGTCGATCTTGCGTCCCCCCGGATCGTCGACGGGCTGGAGAAGATGGCCGAGATCATTCACCCGGAAGTCTCATGGGAGAAACGATAGAAAGGACCTGTTCCTATGCTTGATTACTTTTATCAGGGAGGACCGGTCATGTACCCGCTTCTCTTCTGTTCTCTGGTATCCCTTACGATCGTCACCGAGAGGGGCATCTTCTGGATGCGGGAAAGAAGGGGGCATGACGCGCGGCTGCTTGACCGGTTTATGTCTCTCATCGAAAAGGGAGATCTCGAAGAGGGCCGGAGGCTTGTCTCGGGGAGCCGTGATCCCCTCGTTCGCGTCCTGGTGTGCGGCATCGTCCATCGGGAGTTCTCGCTGAAAGACGCCCTCCGGATGAGTGCCGATGAGGAGATCGCACGGATGAGGCGCTATCTGCCCACCCTCGATACGATGATAACCCTCTCCCCCCTCCTGGGCATCCTGGGGACCGTCACGGGGATCATCTATTCCTTCAACATGCTGGGGAGTGCGGGCGTGGAGAATCCCGCGACGATTACGGCGGGGATCGGGCAGGCCCTTCTCACCACCGCCTTCGGCCTGAGCATCGCGATCTTCAGCCTCATCCCCTACAACTATTTCTCGTCCCGGATCGAGAAGGCCGCCCAGGATATGGAGAAATACGGCACGACCCTCGAGATACTCTTCGAGAAGATGCAGAGACAGGGGACTGCGCAGTCGGGATTGGGACCGGAGGATGAATCCGGTACGGCGTGATCGGGGGCACTGATGAAGATTACGAGAAAAGAGAGGCACAGGGCCCGCATAGAGATGATACCGCTGATCGACGTGGTCTTCCTCCTCCTTGTGGCATTTATATTCTTTGCCATGTCGATGACTGTGCAGAGGGGGATCCCCGTGGATCTTCCGGCCTCGTCCGCCGCCCGGGTGGAGGGCGGGGATCTTTCCGAGATCTCCGTCGAGCGGGGTGGAGCGATCTTTCTCGACGGCGAGAAAGTGGATATGCAGATCCTTTGTGTCCGCCTTGCCCTCCTCCATCGGGAATCGCCGGAGACGCTGGTCGTCGTTTCGGGCGACCGGGAGGCCCCGTATGAATCGATCGTATCGGTTATCGATGTGGTGAAGAGGGCCGGCATCTCCCGATTGTCTTTGCGGACGAGGCATGCCGGCGAGGGACCGGGGATGATCCCCGCAAGTGTTGTGCGGGACCGTCAATGATGTCGGGGAGAGATCTTGCAATCGCGGCTGTTATTGCCGTCATGATTCACTGCGGCGTGGCGCTGGTTCCCGCGCCGGCACCCCGTCCGCCATCCCCTCCCCGGGACAGCGCCCTGGCAGTATCAGTCATGCCAGCATATCAAGAAATCACGCCGGTCCCCGAGATTGCGGTGCGTACCACGGCGGAAGAGACAGAGGAGAAGGACGTTCATGAGGAGGCGACGCCGACAGAGGGGGGGATGAAAAGGGACAATCTTCCCACGGACAGTATGCCCGCGGGGGTATCCGAAATGCCGCCCCCTCTCCGGGCGGAGCCGGATGCGGGGAAACAGGTCGAAAAAGTAGTGACAGAACCCCCCATCCCCTGTTATAACAGCAACGCCTCTCCGCGCTATCCGGAGATTGCACGCAGGAGGGGGTATGAGGGAGAGGTTCTCCTCTCCGTGATGGTATCGGTTGACGGTACGGTGGGGGAAGTGACGGTGAAAAAGCCCTCGGGTCACCCGATTCTGGATCGGGCCGCTGTGAGGGCGGTTGCCGCATGGGAGTTTGAACCCGCGCGGCGGATGGGGGTTCCTGTACCCCTCTCGGTGGATATTCCTGTGCGATTTGAGTTGAGAGGCCCGTAGCTTTTTTGAAAGGGAATTTCTTGCCCATGAAAGGAACCATCGTCAAAGGTCTTTTGCTGCTGCTTGCAGGTATGCTCTTTCTCGCAACGGGGGAGGCGTATGGCGCATCTTCAAAGACTCACTATCTTCAGGGGAACAGCTACTTCACCAAGAAGAAGTATGACAGGGCGATAGAAAAATATGAGAAGGCGATCGAAGCCAATCCCCAGGTTGCCGATTACTATTATAAACTGGCGGAGACGTACAGACTGAAAGAATCGGGTGATGAGGCTGTTGTCTTTTACAGAGAAGCGATCAAGATCGACCAGCAGTACTATGAGGCATATGCGGGTCTTGGCGAGATATTCTTCCAGAAGGGGGAATGCGGGGAGGCCGTACAGTATTACAAGAAGGCCATCGAAACGTGTCCCGCCGACAGCAAGGATCAGTTTTTCTTCGGCAGGATATGTGATATACAAGGGGACACGGACGGGGCCATCAAAGAGTATGAAAAGGCCATAGCGATACGCTCGGGATATTTTGATGCCCTCGCCAACCTTGCCGTCTGTTATGCCAAGAAGGGGAATTACAGGAAGGCCGCCCTTTACTACGTGAAGGCGCGGAAGATACGGCCGTATGACGAAAAGATTGCCGTGGGCCTGGGGATAGCGTATACCAACCTTAAGGAATTCGCCAAAGCGCGTGATATCCTCTTGATTGCGCTCAATATAAATCTTTTTAATCGTGATACGCGGTTTTACCTCGGCAAGGCCTATTACGGTATAGGCAATCTCGATCAGGCCATACGGCAGACGGAAAAAGCCCTGGAAATAGATCCCGGAAACCCGGAGACCCATTTCACATTAGGGCTGTACTATGATAAGAAAGGCTGGGCCGATATGGCTGTGGCGGAGTACCGCGAAACCCAGCTCCTGGATCCGGATTATATCGTGAAGAGGGTGAAGGGGATCGAAGAGAAGGCGCAGAAAGAGCGGGCGGAATAAGGAGAATTGTCTGAGATGAGCCATAGCGAAATGAGGGCGCGCCTGGCACGGATGATCGTGGAACGCACCTTCCGATACAGCGATGATCCGCCGTTTACGTTGGCCTCCGGGAAGCAGAGTAACTTTTACTTTAATTGCAAGCCCACGACCCTTGATCCCGAGGGGATGAACCTGATAGGAAACATTGTCTTTGACATGCTTGAGGATTCCGTCATCTCAGCGGTCGGGGGATTGACCCTGGGGGCGGATCCGATTGCAAACGCCGTTTCCCTCATATCGTATCAGAGGAACCGGCCCGTCAAGGCCTTCATCGTCAGAAAGGACGTCAAGGGGCATGGCACGAGGAGTGCCATAGAGGGCAATGTCAGAGAAGGAGAACTGGTTGCCATCCTGGACGATGTGATTACGACGGGAAAATCCACCTTGATTGCCATTGAAAAAGCCCGGGAAGCGGGCCTGATCGTGGACCGCGTGATAACCCTGATCGATCGGGAAGAGGAGCAGGGGAGAGAGAACATAGAGAAAGAGGTGAAGAGGGTCGAGTCCATCTTCACCCGGACCGATATTGTGGACCTCTATGAGCAGCAACGGGAGGATGAGGCCAGAGATGCCTGAGGCACCTCTGGTATTCTCATGTCCGCAGGTTGAGGCGCTGATGGAGAAGGAGGGATCCCATACCCGGGCCTCGAGAAGAAGGCTGCCAGGCATGTTCTGTGCATGAAGGACGAGACGGAAAACTATATCTGTTTCAGCAAGAGATAGACAAAACCACCCTGCCGGTCTCATCAGGTAGTGGCATGACAGTATAGAGGGCGATTGTATATGACATTCTACAAAGGCGGCGGCTACTCTCCCATGAAAAGACACGACATGTTGCGGCACGGATCAAAGGCCCTGGTTTTCCTCCTCACCGTCATCGTGCTCATTGCGTTGAATCCCGTCACGGGTGTTGGCTCGGGAACGGTTGATGAAACCACGTCGTTCATCCCGGATTCGCTGGTTGCCCTGTCAACCGGGCATGCCATCGTCGTCGATAAGACGATGCAGCGCCTCTTCGTCTATCGGTTCGACGGGACCTCGTTCCAGCGTATCTATGAGACGGCCTGCTCCACCGGGAAAAACCGGGGCACAAAGGTAGAATCAGGGGATGCCAGGACACCGGAGGGAATCTACTTTCCCGTAAAGTTTTTTTCCGATGAAGAACTCGGTGCCATTTACGGCTCCATGGCCTTCGATCTCAACTATCCCAATATCCTCGACAGGAGAGAGGGGAAGAACGGCAACAACATATGGTTGCACGGTACCGACAAACCCCTGACACCCTACCAGTCAAACGGCTGTATCGCCCTCGAAAACCATGATATCGACGCAGTCTCCCGCTTCATTACCCTTAATGAGACGCCTGTTATCATTCAGGATTATATCAAATGGGTCCCCCCGTCAGTACAGAGAGCCCAGGGGGAGGATATTGCCCCCTTCATTGATGATTGGGCGGGGGCCGTGTGCGACGGCGGGGTTCAGAAGCTTGCCGGGCTCTACGCCAAGGATTCTCACTACGACAGGGAAGAGAGGGACCGGCTTGCCGGGCAGATACAGGCGTTAAAGAAATACGGGGGGAGCGTGACCCTCGCACCGAAGGATATTGCACTGCTGAAGCACGACAAGTACACCGTGGCGATGTTCCGGCAGGAATTCACGGTGAACGGCCATCCCTACGAGGCGGGATCGCGGAAGCTGTTCATCAGGAAACGGCACAACGACTGGTATATCGAAGGGGATGTGGCGGAGCTTGACAAAGAACGCCGGTTCATAGCGGCGCTTGAAAAGACCAACAGCGATTATGCGAACCGTGGCGATATCCGGAGACTGATCGATTCATGGCTGGCCAGCTGGAAAGAGGGAGACATGGAGGCCTATGCATCCTTTTATGCCGCGGATTTCCGGTCCAAAGGGATGAACCGAACGGCTTGGCTCTCCTATAAAGAGAATGTTTTCCGGACCAGCGAAAACATCCGTATCGATATACGGGATCTCAAGATTTCCTATCGCTCACACCGCAGGGCGACGGCAACCTTTGAGCAGCACTATCATTCGTCACGGGTGACCGATGTGGGGATCAAGACGCTGTATTTGAAAAATGTTGATAATTCATGGAAGATATGTAAAGAAGTGTGGAGAGCAAAGAGATAAATCCGGGTTCTCGCCATGAAAAACGATAAAAAGGCAAAAAGCTGGTTTGTCATTATCATCGGAGATAACGAACGCCGAGGACCTTTCGAGGTTACTCGGAGGGCCCTCGTTCTTTCGTCGGTCTGTCTCCTGGCAGTTCTTGCATTTATAACGGCAGGAGGTTCCTGGCTGTACAGCAGGCCATACGCCATCAGCCATAACGAACTGGTCGAAGAGCTTGCAACCGCCAGACAGTCCGTCGAAATGATCAGCCGGGAAAAAGAGAGTTTTGCAGAAGAGATCGAGAGATTGAAGGCGAAGATCGAGGGATCGCGCGCAAAACGGGAGAACCCTGCGGTTGCCGAGGCAAAGAAGGAAGCCGCCGGCGTAACCGCAGCGGCAACGAAGAAAGCCGCGGCAGAGGCCAAACCGTTTGTTTCCCTTGAAGAGATGCAGATAGCGTACAGCGAGGACAACAAAACGTTCAAGATCAGATTTATCATCAGAAATCAGAGTGCCGGTGACGAGTACATCTCGGGGTACGTATTTATCCTCCTCAATCCTGCTCCCGGTTCCTCCGCTCTCCGCAAGTGCTACCCGGCGGTGGAACTGGTCAGCGGTTTCCCCCGGTCGTACAAGCGGGGAGAAAATTTTTCCATCGCCCGTTTCAAATACATTGAAGGTGTCTTCCCTTCGATATCCGACAGGACCAAGTACGCATCGGTCTCTATTCTGGTCTATGCAGATGACGGAACGCTTAAATTGAAAGAAGAAGTATCGTTATAATCTATCAATAACCATCCGAAAACACTGGGATATACCTCTCATGACCCCCGCATGGTTCTCCCTAAGACATACATCAGCAGCCATCATGCTCTGTGGTCTTTTTCTCGCAGCCGCGGCGTGCATGCCGGCGGTGTGCCACGGGGGAAAGACCATGGAGACCTTCTTCCAGGATACGGACTACGAATTGAACGTGTACCGGATCAACGGCAAGCTCCCCGGTAAGACGCTGCTGATCATAGGCGGCATCCAGGGGGATGAACCCGGCGGTTTTCTATCGGCGGATCTGTATGCGGACATGGAACTCGTCCGGGGAAATCTCATCGTCGTTCCCCGGGCAAACTTCTATTCCATCATTCTCAACAGACGCCAGGTCAACGAGGATATGAACCGCAAATTTTCCGGGTCTTCACGGGAGAACTACGAGGCGCAGGTGGTTATGATCCTGAAGCGGCTGATATCGGAAAGCAGTTGCCTCTTGAATCTCCATGACGGGTCCGGGTTCTACCGGGACACCTGGGAAAACGAGATGAAGAATCCGGCCAGGTACGGCCAGTCGATCATTGTCGATTGCGAGGAGTACACGGATCTGAATACGGGGAATGTGATCGCCCTTGGAGAGATGGCAAAGAGGGCCATCGTCAAGATCAACGAGCAGATCGACGATCCCGATCACCTCTTCCACTTCAATAATCACCGTACCGGGGCGCCCGACTCCCTGCATCCGGAACAGAGGAAGTCGGCGACGTACTATGCCCTGTATGAGTGCGGCATACCGGCGTTCGGGATCGAGACGAGCAAATCCCTCCCTCTGGAGACACGGATATACCACCACAAACTGGCCGTCAACTCGTTCATGGAGATGCTCGACATTACGCCGGAGATACCGGGGATCGGGCTGGATCCCCCGCAGATCAGGTATGCCGTCGTGAAGATCAATGAGGGCTCTCCTGTCGTCGTAGCAAATGGGGAGACGCTCCATATCCGTCCCAACGACACGATAAAGATCACCCATATAGAGGGGAATTATACCCGCGGGCTCAGCGCCGACATAGAGGGGTACGGTTCGGTAAACGATACGAATAAACCCTTTGCCCTCGACGCCCCCACGCGTGTTCTCATCAAGAAGGACCACTTTCTCTGCGGCAGCTTCGACATCGCCTTCGGCGCCAATTCCCCTCCCGGCTATTCGGTGACCGTCAGTCCCGCCGTTGTGTTCTTCAAGGTCAGGATCAATGGAAAAGAGGGATACTATCCCAACGGTTCCCACGTGGATATCGTCCGGGGGGATCTCCTTGAACTGGTGGATGTCATCACCACCCCCGGTTCACTCTCCGGAATTACCTGTAATTTCAAGGGGTATGTGGGGAACAAGAACGACAATACCGGGGAAGACAGGGGGTATCTCATAGACACGGCGACGGATCTCTGGGAACGGTATTCCCTGTATAATAAAGGCAGGGTTTATCAGGTGGTCGTTTCAGAACGCGACAACCGTATCATCGGCCATCTCTTCTTCGACATACAGCCCCCCCTCTTTGAGTATATGCTGTTGTATGTCAACGGGACGGATAAGAGGTGGGTTTCCGGCAACGAATCAATACGGTTGAAGCTGAGCGACTCGTTGAGGATCGTCGATATAAAGAGCAACGTGGCTTCCGACGGGCTTGCGGTGGTCATCAGGGGCGCGGGTGGTTCGATCCCGATACAGGTGGGCGAGCCCATCACCGGGGGGAAGATCGCGACCCTCCTGGGCGAACACCCAGCCGGCTGCGGGATTCACATCGGTCGCAATAAAATCGTTCTTGCTTTACTGCCGATTACCATTGTAGATTACTCGATGCTGACCGGGGAGAGACAAAACAGAGGCGACTAAGGAGAGCGAATGTGAAAGAAAAGGATGTCTCCATTATCAACAAGGGATGCAGACTCAATGGAACCTTCGATTTTAAGGGGTATCTCATTATAGCGGGCACGGTGGAAGGCGCCCTGAATGCCGAGTCCGTCGTTACGGAAGAGGGGAGCACTATCAAGGCAGACATCGCATCGGAGCATCTCACCATAGCCGGTACCTTTGAGGGGAATATCAACGTTACCGGGATATTGACCCTTCTTGGCACTTCGAACGTCCGGGCATCCATCCAGTGCGGCAACCTGGTGGTAGAGGAGGGCGGTATCCTCAACGGCAGGATCATCCCCCCCGCAAGCTCGACAATCCCCGCCTTCAACGAAAATAATATCTAGAAATCAAAATAGGTTGTAAATCCCCGTGGCCCCATGTGGCTGCGTCTATTCCGAGCGGGGAGGACTCAGGCGCGTCCCCTGACATGTTCCTGCTTCAACCGGATCTCCCACGCCGCCAGATGTGCCGTCCGTGTCGGTTCGGGCAACCGGTATCCCCTGCAGCTCGACAGGGTGATCTCGACGGCCCTCTCCAACCCTATCATGTGCCCCTGCGACACAAAGACCGGGTTTACGTTGCTCTTGGTTCTCAGAACGGCTCCTATGATCTCGCCGTCGTGGGTGAGGTGAGAATAATCGCCCGGTGTATTCCCAGGTTCCTCGTACGATCCGACCAGCCTCGTCTTCCCGCACCCTATGGACGGCGTCTCGAGGAACAGGCCCATGTGGGAGGCAAGCCCCATTCTCCTCGGGTGGGCGATCCCCTGCCCGTCGAAGATGACGATATCGGGGGAGAGGCTCAATTTCCGGAAGGCATCCAGGAGCACGGGTCCCTCTCGAAAGGTGAGCAGCCCCGGGATATAGGGAAAGGCAATCGTCCCGCTGGATGAGGCCCGTTCGATGATTGTCATGGTCGGGAAATCGAGGACCACAACAGCTGCGAAGAAGGTATCGCTCCCCTTCGAGTATGAGATGTCGGCGCCGGCTATGGTTTCTATCTTACGGGGGATATTCTCGTCGTGGAGGATGAGTCTTTTTCTGAGATCGTTTTGTATCTCTCTGGCTCTGTCGTAACCGATGTCCCAGGCATGCAGGCGTTCTATCTTCATCTTCGGTCTATGAAGTCAGGTCTACCGGGCAGGATGACAGTATCTTCCGCGCCTTTTCAATGTCCCGTTTGATCTGCTGGGCCAGTTCCGCGGGGTTTTTGAATTTTCTTTCGTCGCGCAGGCGGTCTATGAAAAGTATCTTGATATCCTTTCCGTATATATCACCCTCGAAATCGAGAAGATGCACCTCGGCCGAGGTTTCTTCGTTACCGAACGTGGGATTGTTTCCTATGTTGATCACCCCGTGGTGTCTGGTGCCATCGAGCTCGGCGATAATGGCGTAGACGCCCGTTGCGGGGATGACCTTTTCCGACTTGATATTGGCCGTGGGATACCCTATCTCGGTCCCCCGCCGGTACCCCCTGACGACGCTGCCGCTTATACTGTAAGGCCTTCCCAGCATCTCCGACGCCAGGCCGACATTTCCGGCTATGATCGAAAGGCGGATGTTGGTGCTGCTGGCGATCATGCCGTCTGTCTTTACGACGCCGATCTCCTCCACCTGAAAACCGAATTTCCTGCCGGCTGCCTTGAGGAACTTCGCGTTTCCGCCCTTTCCTTTGCCGAATACATAATCATATCCGACGAACAGTTTCGTGAGATGCAGCCTCCCCCACAGGATATTTTCCACAAATTCCTGGGCGGTTACCTGCGCAAAGTCGGCGGAGAATGTGATCAGTATGACCGCATCGACACCGCAGGATGCGATGAGATCCAGCTTTTCCGGCAGGGGGGTCAGCAGGAAGAAAGGTCTCCTCTCCGGGTGTATGATCTTCTGCGGGTGAGGATCAAAGGTGATGACCACCGATTTCTTGTGTTCCTTTCTGGCCTCCCGTTTGATCTTATTGAAGATTTCCCTGTGGCCGCGGTGTACGCCGTCGAAGTTGCCTATCGTGACGATGGCGCCCGTCAGGTCTTCGGGGATGGAGTCTAGGTCTCTTATGATTTTCATGCTGCGTCCATTCATGATTCGGGGACGGATTCCCTGTTCTGGAAAAGCACAATAGCATGTATGGCGTTATTTTCAAGGGTAATTTCTCTTGACAATCATTGGGCGCATCAGTATAAGCGTTCCATAGTTTTTCAAGCCGAAGTGGCGGAATTGGTAGACGCGCTAGGTTCAGGGTCTAGTGGGCGTACGCCTGTCCGGGTTCAAATCCCGGCTTCGGCACCATTATGGCGCGGAAAGGGCCGGCGTTAAACAGCCGGCCCTTTTTGTCCTGTTCTCCAGGACTGTTGTCTTCCCACCGTAACCCCTTTTCTGTTTCTGATCCCTTGATTCCTTCGTCCCTTGGGGAACGGCTGCCTTCGCGGCGAAGATTATCCGTTGGAAGCACCTGGGCCGTGACCGGAGGCGACGTGTCTCCCTGTCCCGCTCCCTGCGCTGAGCATTGGCCCAGGGGCTGATCGGCGGGCCTCCTTGCCGTTATAAGTAAGGATATTGATATTTAATGCTTAAATAACAAATAGTCGTATGGGATACAGTGGTCTATTATTACAACAATATGATATTAATAAATAATAATGAGCCATTTATAGCTTGATATTCGAGAAAGAATGATATACTTATATTCTATAGCTCCACCGGGCCTGGGATGAAGGGGTATGAACGCAACAGCAGCACAACTTTCCGGTATGTCTGATGTGATGAAGAAGAGATGGGCCGTGACGTGGTGCATGGAGTTCCTGTATCGGGACATCGATGCGCTGAATCCGGAGGATGTGGTCACCCTCCTCGATGAGTGCGAGGCCATGATGAACCTTGCTGCCCCTCTGCCGGGAACGGAGGATGAGCGCTGGTACTATACCCTGTCTTCCCATCCCGATGCTGTCCGGAAAAGGTATGAGACTGCGCAAACGGAGCAGTACAAGACCGAGTTTAAGGGATATCAGCAGGCGGCCTCCCGGATCATAAAAAGACTGAGGTCGATATCGCCGGAGAAGTTGGAGAAAAAAACGGCGGAGATGGCTGTCCTGCTGTATTACCGGATTGACAGAGATGGCAGATTTCATATGAACATCAGATCGCGGGACCGTTTTGAGTACAGTTTCCTGTATCACCTGATATCGGTGCTTCGAGACAGACGTTTTGCCGATGTTGTTCATACCTGCGTCCACTGCAGACACTATTTTCTGAAGCTGTCGGGACACCGAAAGGAGTGTTGCAGCCACCGATGTTCCCATATTGTGGCGAGGAGAAAGAGGCAGAAACGGGATAAGAGCGGGGAAAACAAGAAGAATGCTCTGTATCAGCTGCATCACAGGGCAAAAAGTCTGGGATGCCCTGAAGCGGAACGGGCACGCCTGCTGACGAGGCATATCCAGAAAAAAGAGTACCCTCCAGAGGCGATACCGAAGTCGTACAGGGGTTTGATGGAGAAGTATGCGCAAGGATAATGACGGGTGTCATGATGGGTATCCCGACCTCTGCCGGTACGCCGCCGGAGGGGTTATCTCGCATATGGCTGCCGATGCGCGGAAGGGTATACGGTATCACTGCGTGATCCCTGTCGTCATCCTGTGTGTTCTGTTTTCTTTCCCTGCCCGTGCGGGAGACGTCTATCTGTGGACCGACAAGGAGGGGGTGGTGCACATTACGGATGACCCCCGCAGGATCCCTCCCGGCGATGATGTGGAAAGGATTCGTTACAGGGACAGGGATGATACCGAGGAACGGTCCGTGTCCGATAAGGGACGGGATCCGGAGAGGAAGAATGGAGAAGAGGGGAGAGCCGTTGATCCGCGCAGGAAGTTGTCTGAAGATGCGTCCCGCAGGGACCTGGATCGGAAGATCGAGCGGGCGAGAGAAGAGTATGCCCGTGCGGGGCAACTGGTGGAGAAGCGGCGGAGGGAATACAGCCGGAAGAGTACCCGGCACAACAACGACCAATACCGGCACGCCCTGGATCAGCTTGCCGAAAAGAGGGAAACACTGCGGGAGCTCATGGAACAGAAGTGATCCGTGACGGAACAGGGCCGGTGGATGATGATCCCTTCCGGTTCCGCTGTGTGCCTATTTGACCATCCGGGAAATTTCCCTGAACCGGTCCCCTCCGGCGACCCTCATCAGTTCGAAGAGGGACATCTCCGTACCGGTAATCTTCGCCCCTTCCTCCCGCATCCTCTCAATACCGAGGAGCCGGTTTTCTTCGGTTCGCGATGAAATGCAGTCCGTCAGGATGTGCACCTCGTAGCCCTTGCGGACCAGGTCGACCGCTGTCTGATAGACACAGACGTGCGATTCGATACCGGCAACGAGGACCTGCCTCCGATTCGTGCCATCCAGGTCTTTCATGAAGCGCTCTTCTCCGCAGCAACTGAAGCTCGATTTGGGGATGGGGGTTACATCTCCCAGCAGGGGGGATATCTCCGGGATCGTGGTTCCCAGTTTCTCGGGGACCTGCTCCGTCACGATCAGGGGAACGCCGAGAATCCCGGCACCCCTGATGATCTTCTGGAGGTTCTCGAACAGGCCCTCCTTACCGTGCATCACCCGCGCGAGACTCTCCTGTATATCGATCACGAGCAGCAGACTGTTCTCTATGGTAAGCATGCGTCACCCCTCTTCATTGTCTGTCCGGCTTGTATCCCTCCCTCCGATTGTCGAGGAAGAAACCGCGGAGCGCGGACCCTCATAAGACCACTTTGATCGCCGGGTGTCCCTGCAATCTTTCGTATACCCCCGTGCGGTGTTCCTCGTCATCGACCTGCATCTCGACATTCAGGCAGTGGTATTTTCCGGTCCTGCTGGTATGGGACGGTGTGATCGTACAGCGGCACCCCCGGATGATCTCCCCTATGGCCTTCTCCATCTTCCCCCTGTCGGGACCGATGACCTTATAGGTCCACCGGCAGGGGTATGCCAGGATGGGTTTTCGGCCGTCTCTGGTGACTGCTTCTTTTATCGTCTCTTTCTCCTAATGTACATAACTGCCAACTGCCGCAGCATCGGTCCCGGGAGAGGCAGCCTGATCAGTACCGAAAGATGGCGGCAAGGGGCGCATCTTCCGGCATCTCCTCTCGTTTGATCGCGTATACCGTCCCTCCGTTCAGAATCGTCTGGATGGCGGCCAGGTCCAGCAGATCTTCGTTGTCGAGCCCCGCTTCTTTTGCCAGCGTGACCGTGTCCGTGGCTGGGTCGAATGTCCCCCACTGCTGGACACCGACCGTGACGAACAGGATACCGATGCGGCCGTGAAACGCCTCCCGAACAATCTCTTCAACGTTCCTGGAGGTAAGCCCGGTCCCGGCGTCCTGTTTGTATTGTGCCAGGGCATCGGCCTTGTCCGCCTTGAAGAGATCCTCCACGATCGGCCATGCCATCTCACTCAGCCTCTCCGCGCTCAATTCCTCCGGATTTCCTGATATCCACTTGTCGGTGAGGTGGGGGTACGTGTTCGCCTCCCTATATATGGGGAAGAGGTAGTCTACCCCCGCGAAGATAAGGGGAAGCTTCTTATCCCTCAGGAGTTCACGCAGCCCCCTGTCGACGAGCTGGAAATACTGGAGGATCTTTACCTTGAGGTCCTCGGCGCCGGTATGACGCTGGAGGCGCTTCTCGAAATCGTCGAGATTCAACGCCTCATCCATATTTTCCGGGAGGCCTTTGATGTCTTTTTCTTCCACCCGTTGCAGCGAGCACCTCAGGAACCGGACATTCTTCTGGCTGATGGCGAGGATGTAAAATTCCGTGTCGGAGACCAGGACCGGTATCAGGGGCTTGACGTGAAAGCGATCGGTCACCACTACCAGTTCCTCGAAACTCTGAGGCAGACGGTAATAGGTGAACGATTCTGATGTCAGAAACAGGGCGAGCCCGTCGCTCTGGTTCTGCCAGAAGGGTATATTCCCCGACAGCTCCTGCGCCGGCGCGAGCATCTCCTTTATCTCCGACGGGCGCAGATCCCCGCTCGCAACCAGGCGGTCTTCGGCGTCCCTGAGCAGATTCTTGTACCGTATCTGGTTCTGTTGTGTCTCGGCTCCCTTCCGAATCGTAGGCATATAGATGGAAACACAGATTCCAATCTGCTGACGCATCAAAGACTTGAGCACGTTTCCGGATAGCATGTCCATACGATCGATCTCCTTTCGTTAAAAAATTCTTACGATTTTTTGACGACCGAGGAAAGCCAACGATAGACCGGGGACAGGTCCCGTGCCACCTGACCCTTGCGAGGGATCATGAAGATGAAACACTTTTTCTGGTTGGGGACGATCGCGATATGTCTGATGGTACCCGGTTCGGGGTTGCGGTCGATGAAATCCATCAAGCGGGTGTGCATTCCGATGGTCTCGTAGTACAAGTGAAACGTATGGGCCCCCCATGCCACGGTCTCTCTGTTCAGGCGCTCCGCGCCCGCTATCCTGGCGCCGGCGAATCGTGCGTACCGCTTTTCGATGATATGGCATTCCTCCTCAGGCTTGTTCTTGACATACAGTTCTATAAAGAGCCTGTCATACTTGCGTATCAGTTTTGATACGGGAAGATACAGCCAGGAATGCCGGGGAAGCATGGTAATGGTGGCGTCGACCCGCGACAGGAATGCCCCCTTCTTTCTGATGAAGAGATTGGCGTGATAGCCGATGGCGCCTCCGATATTCGTAAAGGTCTGATCGTCGGGACGGAACACCGCCATGAGATCGTTGAAGGCGCTGAGAAAGATTTCCCTGTTCTGCCTTCGCCCCCAGAAGTAGCCGAGCGTCAGGAGAAAAGAAAACGCGACGAAGAGAAAAAAAAGGGGTTGCGTTAAAATGTGCTCGTATTTGAACATAGGGTCAACGGCTACCAGGAGTCGGGAATGACACGTTCCCGGATATCATACAGGGTGCCCTTCTCCCCGTCAAGGAGAGTCTTCGACAACTCGATGCGTTCGAGGAGGACCTCCCCCGCCGCTTTCTTCATCCGGTGTTCGACATGCTCCGCCATCACTTGATTGGCCTCGGTCACCTTGTTGTTGATGAGGAGGCGCAGGGGGAGGCCGAGCTCCCTGAGCCCTTCGACCAGCCGTTCCGATTCCCTCAGCGAAAGCACGTCGGGATTGAATACCAGCACAACATGACAGTCACTGCCGCGGAGCGTCCTGTCCAATGTATGATAATTGTCGTGCAGCTTCTTCAACCGTTTCATGATGTCGTCGTCTTCCTCTCGATAGTCGAGGATGGTCTCCTCCGAGCTCAGGGTACCTCTGATTCGATGAATCGTGTAGCGCTTTTCCAGGATCTGGCGCCGTATCTGCATCAGCCGCTCGATCCAGGTGATGGTAACCTTGGGCAGGGCGAGGAACCGGAGCGTCAATCCCGTCGGGGGGGTGTCGAAGATGACGTAATCGAATCCGGCCTCATCCCGGATCGTCTTTTCAATGCTCGTTAGAAGGGCGTATTCCTCGATCCCGGGAGAGTACTTGAGGATGGAGAAGTAGGTGTCGAGATTCAGTGTTTTTAAATAACTGTATGTGTTGGAAAGGACGCTGGTCTCCTGCTCCAGATATTCCCGGGACAGTTTCTGGAGGTTTACCTCGCCCAGGAAGAGCGTTTTCGTGAATTTCTTCTTTTCGTTCTTGATGGTGACCCCGAAGATGTCGCCGAGGTTGTGCGCCGGGTCCAGCGAGATGATCAGGACCCGGGCCTTCTGGGAAAGCTGCCACGCAGACGCCGCGGCCATGGTCGATTTCCCCACCCCGCCCTTTCCGGTAAAAAAGAGTATCTTCATTCAGTCGATCCCTATGGTTCCAGCCATCTCCGCCAGCATGTCCCCCGCATCCTGCGCTCGCCTGTTCAGGACCTTCAGCTCCCGTTCCATGAAGGGCATCAGCTCGACCGCCAGAAAGGATGGGGGCGCGGGGAGTCCTATGAAGGAACCGAGGAGGAGCAGTGCGAAGATGTTCTCCAGTTCCTTTACCTCGACACCCGTGAGGGCGCTGACGCTGTCCCGGTGGGAAGTGTCGAAATCGGAGAGGATCCGCTTAATAAATGTGAGAAGACCCATGGAGGTGGCTCACCGGCCGCAGATAGTGAGACCGGCGCACGGTCGGTCTGAAACCGTGCGCCGGCAGTGGATTAATGTTGTGAAAAGATATCACTCAACCTTGTACGCCTTGGACTTGATGAAATCCCAGAAGAAGATGAAATTCAGGATCAGCATCACGATCAGGATGATCATGACGGTCCATCCGGGACCCGGTTTCGCCGCAACGGCGCCCGGCTGAACCACGATGACGAACCAGAGGATACCGCAGGTCACGGTAATCCAGAGGAGCCAGGCCGGAATGACCGCCGCGCCGGCGAAGCCCGATTTCAGCTTCTTCGCCGCGAAGGCGGCGCCGGTCATGAGGGCGATGGACGCGATCAGCTGGTTCGCCGCGCCGAAGGAGCCCCAGATGATCAGCCAGTTCCCGCTTGCCGCCAGCCAGATCCCGATCGCCGCCGGGATGACCGAGGCGATCCAGCGGTTGGTCAGGAAGTTGTACAGCCCGGTTGCCTTGTCCTTCAGAGGCAGCGCCATCTCGGAGAGACAGTAGCGCGCCAGGCGGTTGGTGGTGTCCAGGGTGGTCATGGCGAAGGAGGCGACCCACATACCGGCGATGATCTTGACGATCTTGGTCGGGATGAAGGTGAGCCACGTCGCGTTGACCATATCGGCGTAGGACTGGACAAAGAGATTGGCAGCCGCGAGCTTCGCTCCTCCGGACACCTTCGTAAAGGCGGCTCCCCAGTTCTCGAAATTGAGCTGTTCGGCCGTCACGCCCGCGTTCTGGAGTGCGGTGTATCCGAACCCGGCGATGGAGACGATGACGATGGTGGAGAGGAACCCCTCGGTGAACATGGCGCCGTATCCGATGAAGAGGCCGTCGCTTTCCTTTGCAAGCTGCTTGGAGGTGGTTCCCGAGGCCACCAATGAGTGGAAGCCGGACAGGGAACCGCAGGCGATGATCAGCGGGATCGCCGGCCAGAAGGGGGTCGGTTTGCCGCCCAGGAGGATCGGGGAGAAGCTCGAGAAGGCGGGAATCTCGAATCCCCTGAAGGCGAAGACGGCCGCGAGGAACCCGAGGACCAGCCCCGCGTAGAGCAGCCAGGAGTTCAGGTAATCCCTCGGCTGGAGGAGGATATTGACCGGGATGGCGGCGGCGATGATGATGTAGAAGAAGAAGACCCACATCCAGGTGTTATAGCTCGCCGGAATCCCCTTCAGGTACCCGAACCAAATGGCGGCGCTCAGCATCGCGATCCCGATGATCGTCGCGAGGGCGAAGTTCAGCTTGGTTCGGTACAGGAGGACGCCCAGGATCAGGGCGGCGATGATCTTCAGGACGTACGCCATGGCGATCCCCGGTGTCTTGACGAACATGTTGCCGACGATGGCGGCGAAGGCGGCTACAACCAGGATGAGGAGGAAAAAGACGATCCAGTAGAAGGCCGTCCCCGTCCGCTTCCCGATCAGGTCGGTTGCGACGAACTGGACCGATTTCCCGTCGTACCGGACCGACGCCATCAGGGCCAGGTAGTCATGGACGGCGCCGATAAAGATGTTGCCGAACCAGACCCAGAGCAGGCCAGGGACCCACCCCCAGCAGATCGCCAGCGCCGGGCCGATGATCGGAGCGGCGCCTGCGATGGAGGCGAAATGGTGGCCGAAGAGGACCTCCTTCCGGGCCGCGATGTAGTCGACCCCGTCATAGAGGCGCTTCGACGGGGCCTCGTTGTCATCCGAGGCTACCACCACGCCGCTTTCCAGCTTTTTGCCGTAGGTAAAATAAAGAATCAGGTAGAGCAGAAAACCGATAACGATGATTAATGTTGTCATTCCGTACCTCCTTATTGTGATAGGTCAAGAATTGGACAAACACGATACTACTCTGTACTGCCGGACCCCCCCTTCCGTGATACTTGAACTTGTGCCAACTTACCCCCTCACAAAATCAAAGTCAATTTTTTTTTGCCGAATCCGGTTTCCCTTATCAGGCCCGGTGGATGCCGCGCGGGACATGTCCCCGGGGAGTGAAAACGGGTTGTGTTTCTTTCTCCCTTTCTGCTAGAATCACGACACCAAAGACCCGGTTTCTGTAAACCGGGCTTTGTCTTTTTGAATGGAGAAGCAGCCCACCCATGCGGAAGCAGAATATCAGGAACATAGCGATCATCGCCCACGTCGACCACGGGAAGACGACCCTCGTCGACGGGATGCTCAGGCAGAGCGGTATCTTCAGGGACAACCAGGAAGTGGCGGAACGGGTCATGGATTCGATGGACCTCGAGCGGGAGCGCGGCATCACGATCCTGTCGAAGAACACGGCCATCCGGTACGGCGGCGTCAAGATCAACATCGTCGACACCCCCGGCCACGCCGATTTCGGCGGCGAGGTAGAACGGGGTCTCAACCTGGTCGACGGCGCGCTCCTCCTCGTCGACGCCAGCGAAGGGCCGCTGCCCCAGACCCGCTTCGTCGTCAAGAAGGCCCTCGCCCGGCGTCTCCCGATGATCGTGGTCATCAACAAGATCGACCGGGGCGATTCCCGGATCGACGAGGTGATAAGTGAGGTATACGACCTCTTCATCGACCTCGACGCGACCGAGGAGCAGATCGAGTTCCCGATCCTCTACACCAACGCCAGGACGGGGGTCGCCCACCTGAAGCGGGGTGACGATTCTACGGATCTGCGCCCTCTCTTCGAGACGATCCTCTCCCACGTCCCCGCGCCCCGGGCTGACGACGGCGCGACCCCGCAGTTCCTGGTCACCAACCTCGACTACGATCCCTACGTCGGGCAGGTTGCCATCGGCCGCCTGGCGAACGGGACACTGGAGATGAACAAGGGCTATTCCCTCTGCGGCTTGGACGAGGTTACCCCCGGGGTCAAATTCTCAGCCCTCTACACCTTCGACGGTCTCAAGAAGGTGCAGGTCGACCGGGTCGAGGCGGGGGATATCATCGCCGTCGCCGGCGTCGACCGGCTCACCATCGGCGACACCATATCCTCTCTTGAGGACCCCGTCCCGCTTCCCCGGATCTATATCGACGAGCCGACCGTCTCGATGGTCTTCTACGTCAACAATAGCCCAACCGCCGGGATCGACGGAAAGTACCTCACCTCCCGCCACCTGAAGGAGCGGCTGGAGAAGGAGACCCTGCGCAACGTCGCCCTCAAGATCAGGCCCTTGGAGCGCAAGGACATGTTCGAGGTCTGCGGCCGCGGCGAACTGCAGATGGCCGTCCTGATCGAGACGATGCGCCGGGAGGGGTACGAGTTCATGGTGTCCAAGCCGCAGGTGATCACCAGGGAGGAGAAGGGACAGCTCCTCGAGCCGACCGAACGCCTCCTCATCGACATCCCGGAGGAGTTCATCGGGACCGTCACGGAGGTGCTCTCACGGCGCAGGGGGCGTATGACGAACCTGATCAACAAGGGGAGCGGCCGGACCAAGCTCGAGTTCGTCATCCCCTCGCGCGGTCTGATCGGTTTCCGGAACCACTTCCTCACCGACACCAAGGGGGCCGGGGTCATGAATACGATCTTCGAGGGGTACGAGCCGTGGTTCGGTCCGATCCCCCAGAGGGCGAACGGGGCGCTGGTGGCAGACCGGGCGGGGAGGGTCACCCCCTACGCGAGCCTCGCCATGGAGGACCGCGGCGAACTCTTCGTCGAGATCGGGACCGAGGTCTACTGCGGAATGATCCTCGGGGAGCGGAATCGCCCCGGCGACCTGAACGTCAATATCACCAAGGAGAAGCACCTGACAAACATGCGCAGCGCGACATCGGATGCCACGGTCACCCTGCGCCCGCCGCGGAGGCTGTCGCTCGACCAGTCGATCGAGTTCATCGCGGAGGACGAACTGATCGAGGTAACGCCGAAGTCCATCCGCCTGCGCAAGATGGACATGGCGCAGAGCGGGCGGCGCGTGAACAAATAGGTGCCGATTTTCCAGTGGGGCCGTCGGGTTCCGTGATCCGAACGGGGGAGGAACATGAACCATGAAGGCGATGGTCCTGAAGAAGGTATCCAGTTTTCAGGAAACGAAGGAGCCCCTGGAGATGGCCGATCTCCCCGATCCCGTTCCGGGGGAGGGGGAGATCCTGATCCGGGTCTCCGCCTGCGGCGTCTGCCACACGGAGTTGGACGAGATCGAAGGGAGAACGCCCCCGCCTGAGTTTCCCGTCGTTTTGGGGCACGAGGTCGTGGGGAGGGTCGCCGGGGCGGGGAAGGGCGCGGCGCGCTTTCGCACGGACGACCGGGTCGGCGTCGGCTGGATCCACTCCGCCTGCGGGACCTGTCCGTACTGCCTTTCCGGGAACGAGAACCTCTGCGAACGGTTCCGGGCCACGGGGAGGGACGCCAACGGCGGATACGCCGAGTACATGACCGTCCCGGAGGCATTCGCCTACCCGATCCCCGATATCTTCACCGACGAAGAGGCGGCCCCCCTCATGTGTGCCGGGGCCATCGGATACCGTTCGCTGCGGCTCGCCGCTCTCGAAGACGGACGGAACCTTGGGCTGACCGGTTTCGGGGCGTCCGCCCATCTGGTCCTCACCATGGCGCGCCACCTCTACCCCAACTCATCGATATTCGTCTTTGCCCGGAGCGAGCGGGAACGGGAATTCGCCCGGGAGTTGGGGGCGGTCTGGGCAGGGGGGACGGAAGACCCCTCTCCCGAAAAGCTGCACGGCATCATCGACACCACACCGGCCTGGAAGCCGGTCGTTGAGGCCCTGAAGAACCTGGAACCCGCCGGGCGGCTGGTCGTCAACGCCATCCGCAAAGAGGATGCCGACAAAGACTGCCTCCTGCATATCGATTATCCGATCCACCTGTGGCTCGAAAAGGAGATCAAGAGTGTGGCCAACGTGGCCCGCAGGGACATCAGCGAATTTCTCCGGCTGGCCGCCGAGATCCCCATCCGGCCCCACGTCCAGGAATTCCCTCTGGAGGAGGCGAACCGGGCGCTGCTCGAACTCAAGGAGGGGAAGATCAGGGGAGGGAAGGTCCTCAGGATTGCCTGATCGGAATCGTCCGTCTTCTATTTGAAACGCTCATCCGATTTTCGGTTTGAGACGGTCTTTCGCGCCTCTTCAAGCCATCCAAGCCGGACCTCCGCGGGGGCGTCGAAATCGGGGACATAGGGCTTGATGTCCAGGAGCGGTGTGCCGTCGAGGATGTCCACGTTCCGGATATGCAGTACGCCGCCGTCGATCCGGTCCAGCCGGACGACGGAAAGACCGATGGGGTTGGGCCGCTTCGGGGCGCGGGTGGAAAAAAGCCCGCGCGTCTTCGAATCCATAAAAGGGACAACATGGAGGTTGAAGCCCCGGCTGCGGTGAAAGTGATACAGCAGGACGATATGCGAGAATCCGTCAAGGTCCTTCAGACCGGCCCGGTATTCCTCGAACACCTCTGCGGTCCCCTTCACGCCGGACGCTCCGGGGGGCTGGATCGGCATCCCCTCTGTTTTCTTGAAAGGAGTGTGGATCACCCCGATCGGCTGGAATTCGATCTTCATATGTCGATCCATGCGGGCGGCCTTGTGCCTGAAATCAGCAGCGGGGCCGCGCAGTTCCCGCGGCCCCGCTGCCTGATATGGTAGGCGATCTGGGACTCGAACCCAGGGCCTTTGGCTCCGGAGGCCAACGCTCTATCCAACTGAGCTAATCGCCCGTATATCCGTCCGGGAGCGCTTCCGCACAGGGAAGGCCGAACACTATTCCAATCCGGAATTATTTTCAAATGATTTTTTGGGGAGCTCCCGTATTATTTGCACGACGTGCCCGCTCCGGTTCATGCTGCAGAAGTGCAGGCCCGGCACCTCGTTCTCCAGCAGGTCTTCGCTCTGGAGGATGGCGTGCTCAACGCCGTACTTTTCCACCTCTTCGCTCCTCTCGCTCACCCTCGCGAGTCTGTCTCCCAGCCGCGGGGGGATCTTCGCGCCGCAGAGCGCGGCGATGCGCGATATCTGCTTGTAGTTGAAGATCGGGAAGATCCCCGGTACGATCGGGACCCGCACCCCCGCCGATATCGCGTTGTCCCGGAAGCGGTAGAAGTCTCCGTTGTCGAAGAACATCTGGGTGATGATGAAGTCCGCCCCCGCGTCGACCTTTTTCTTCAGGTTGACGAGGTCGTGCTCCATGTCCGGTGCCTCGGGGTGCACCTCGGGGTAGCCCGCGACCCCGATGGAGAAATCGCCGTGTTCCTTGATGAACTCCACCAGTTCGTTGGCGTATCCGAAGCCCCCCTCCGTCCTGACGAAGCGTTCCTCACCCTTCGGCGGGTCCCCCCGGAGGGCGAGGATGTTCTGGATCCCCTCCGCTTTCAGTACGTCCAGGTGTTCCCGTATGTCGTCCCGGGTCGCCTGGACGCATGTCAAATGGGCAAGCGTCTCACGATCGAATTCCTTGCGGATGGTGGAGGCGATCTCCACGGTCTTTTCCCTCGTTCCCCCTCCGGCGCCATAGGTGACGGAGATGAAGTCCGGGTTCAGCTCCACGAGCTTTCCTATCGCGCGGTACAGGTCGTCGATATTCCCGTCCCGTGAGGGGGGGAAGACCTCGAAGGAGAGGATGGTTTTGTGTCCGTCAAACAGGCTTCCGATCTTCATTGTGTGCCCCTGCGATTTTTCAGGTCATACATGTCACCGGAATCTTTTGTTGTCAACCCCTTTTCCGACGGGGTTGTAAACTTTGGATAAAGCTGGTAGACTTCCGCCCAAAAAGCGGGGGAACACCGGCCATCCAGGGGGCAATGAGAAGACTACGCACTCTTTTCCTTTTGATACTGCTCGCGATCTTCACGATCTGCGCGGAGGCTCTCGCCTCGGTCGATATCCTCAACGTCAGGCACTGGACGGCCCCCGATCACACGAGGGTGGTCCTGGATCTGACCGGTGAGACCACCTTCACCGTCGTGCAGGAGAACCGCACGGTATACGTCGATCTGCAGGGCGCGGCCCTCACCGGGGAAATCGCCCGTGCCTATGACATCGACAAGCCAGCGGTCGAAAAGATCCTCCTGGATTCCCTGCCCGGTGGGGGCACCCGGGTTGAACTGCGGGTGGCGGACAATGTCAGGACGAATGTCTTCAAGCTGGGGGTCATCCTCGATAAGCCCCATCGCATCGTCATCGATATTCTCCTTCCCGATGTCGAGAAGCGGGAGAGCGAAGAGCGGGAGAAGATAAAGGTCCAGGAAAAAAAGGTCGTGGTGATCGATCCGGGGCACGGGGGCGAAGACCCCGGCGCCGTAGGCCGGAGGGGGACGCTCGAAAAGACGGTAGTCCTCCGCATAGCGGAGAAACTGCAGCGGATCCTCAAGGCCAGGGGATACGAGGCCTTTCTCACCAGAACGGGCGACTACTTCATCTCCCTGCGAGAGAGGGGAAGGATCGCCCGGGAATACGGTGCGGATATCTTCGTCAGCATCCACGCGGACGCCTGCCGGAGCCGGGGGGCTCACGGGTCGTCCGTATACTGCCTGTCGACGGGGGGCGCGAGCAGCGAGGCCGCGCAGCTCCTCGCCCAGAGCGAAAACCTTTCGGATATCATCGGCGGTTCCGGAAATGAAAACGGAAACGGGGATTCCGGTCCGATAGCCCTCGATATGCTCCAGACGGAGACCCTCAACCGCTCGAGGGCCTTCGGCGCGGCTACCCTGGAAAAGATAAAGGGCGTCAATCATCTCAGATCTTCCCGGGTGCAGGAGGCCCCCTTCAGGGTCCTCAAGCTCCCCGATGTCACCTCCCTGCTCGTAGAGACCGCCTATATCTCAAACCCGAGGGAGGAAACAATGCTCCGGTCTTCCGCCGGCCAGACCGATATGGCGTGGGCGATCGCCTACGCCATCGACGAGTTTCTCCCCCTTCCCTATCCGGCGGACGAGAGATGGTGCAAGGCGGTTGTCACACCGGAGAAGCCGACCGGCGGGTACCTCCGGTACCGGGTACAGAAAGGGGACACACTGGAGCAGATCGCCTCGCGGCACGGCACGACGGTGGCGGCCCTGATGGATGTCAACAGCATCAAGTCCAAAAACCGGATCTACGTCGGCCAGAAGCTGCAGATCCCCGGCGGAGCTCCCGTCGAGCGTCCCGCCAGGCCGCTGGTGTACGTGGTGAAGCGGGGGGACACCCTGGAGAAGATCGCCGGGGAGTACGGCGCGACGGTGGCGGCCCTGATGGATGTCAACAGCATCAAATCCAGGAACCGGATCTACGTCGGCCAGAAACTGAAGATCCCCGGCGGCATCCCCGTCGAACGCCCCGCCAGGCCGCTGGTGTACGTGGTGAAGCGGGGGGACAACCTGGAGGAGATCGCCAGGAGGCACGGCACGACGATCCGCGCCCTGATGCAGGTCAACAGGATCAAGTCCCGCAACAGGATCTATGTCGGCCAGAAGCTGAAGATACCGTACGTATAGACCCCCCCCTATTTCCCCAGGATGACCTCTCCCGTATCCGTGATGAGTTTTCCCGGCAGTTGAAAGATGCGCCGAAATATGTCCAGGATGCCCTTGCCGATTGACCGCGCCGTGATGGCCTTCACGTTCGGATTATCCCATGTCCCGTCGACCTTGAAGTGGACGGTGATCAGTTTGCCTCTCTCGTCGGTGAGAATCCACCCCGCGATGGGGATCTTCGACACGATCAGATCCACCGTCTGCAGGGGATGGACACCGACAGTGCAATCGATCTCCTTCTTCAAAACATCGACCGTTCCCACGCCCGAAAGCTCCATGGCGTCGCTTTTTATAAAAAAATCTTCCGAGGAAACAACGCCGTCCGCAAGAGACGTAGTGCAGGTTATCGTCTTGTAGGGCATCCCCTCCTTTGCCATGTCCGGCAGGCGCAGCTTCGCCAGTTGAGAGACATTGAGGAGCGAGAATATCTTGGAGAGGACGGAATACTTTTTCAGGACCCCCTGCTCGGCCCGCACCTGGAAGGTCCCCGCCGCTGTCTTCTTGAGCTCTTCGGCGCTGCTGCCGGCGGCGGATA
>ENA-ORXD01000379-ORXD01000379.1-sediment-metagenome-genome-assembly--contig:-NODE-379-length-60799-cov-4.959208_pt1 | contig 60799 bp, 44 predicted proteins | sample MGYA00237862_ERZ511471 | MGnify/ENA metagenome assembly ERZ511471
AATATCCATCGTATCGATCCAGCCCAGAGGTGGTGCCAAACCACATAAATCCTTGTTTGTCACGCAAAATACAGGTAACATGATTGTTGGATAAACCATTGGTGTTGTTTATCTGGGCAAAGTTGTATTGTTTCTGTTGAGAAAATGCGGGAACCCCCGAAAAGGTAATGAGCAGCAGGAGTAGGATGAAGTTGGTGAATCCGATTTTCACAGGCCAGCTTTTATGATTCAGTTTCGCAATTTAGTAAAAGGTTGTCATATCCTGAAACATTCTACCACAAGGCGATCGGACCTAAATGAATTATTATGGCTAATAAGTATAAAATTCGAATATTTCCGTTAGGTACCGGAATGAAGTTTACTCCTTCTGTTTTACAACAGGCAGAGAACTCCATTCCGGGATTTATGGCATGTCTGACGTTTTCAGTTAAAAGTATTCAGGCAATCCTTCTTCAATTTGTTCATGCTGCCAAATGGTGAAAAGCGCCTCATCTTCGAAATAATGTTCCGATTTTCCACCGTTGATCAGATGGAGCAACTCATCGGCCTGATTGGGTGGCAGTGACAAATCGTTGATAATAAAACCCGATTCAATAAATATGTTGCGTTCGGATGTTAATGCAATTTTGCTTACATCCGGAATTTCACCAGTCTGCTCACTTAGCCGCATGTTGATGTATGAAACGAGAATCTCTTTTGTAACCGGAAGAAAATGTTTCAACGAACCAGCCTTGAGCAGTACTTTGCCTGATGTTTCATTTGTGCGAATTTCCTTTTGTTCGTTTTCCGGAAGTTGACTGAAAAGCTGTTGGAATTGTTGCCAGTCGGATACCAAAACGGCCAGGTTCCGGATGTATCCTTTTTCCGTTATTTCTTCAAAAGGTTTGAGAATGAATGGAGCCAGCTTATTTCGAAAACCGGATTTCTGATAGCGGCTTTTGTATGCGTACGAGCAGTAGTTCACCGGCAGATTGATGTTGTTTTGCCGGGTATATTCCAGAATTTTCAATGCAGTAATTTCCGAATCGGGCAAGGTAACCCGCGGACCATGCGAAAATTTGTAGTTCTTGTCGATTAGCTTATGCAGATTATAGGGCGTTAGCCGCATCTGGTGAAGGTTCAGATAGGATAACCCGGCTTCGGCCAGTTCTTTTACTGCTTCGGTTAATCGTTCAAACTCATCGGGTACCGCAGGGATTTCGACAGTTACAACCGGAATGATTCCAATGGCCTGTTTTACCTTTTTCAAGTTGTAATTGGTCGCTCCAATGTCGAAGCGAATTTCATTTAATCCCAGTTCGGCCAGTTCTTTCAGTTTTTGCGGAGTGGAAAGAATGCCATTGGTATACATCCAAATGTATAGCTCGTCACCAAAGGCTTCTCTAAGTGCTTTGAGAAAGCTTTTCACCCGTTCAAAAGTAAGAAATGGCTCACCGCCGCTAAAGCTGACGCCCTTGAATCCCATTTTCCGGATATATGCCACATATTCTTCGGGCGTGCCAAAGTTGATGGTTTGGGTTTCTGGTAAACCAACAGTCTCCTGGGGCGCCGGGCAGTAAAAACAGTGTGCATTACACTTGTTATTGATGAAGAGGCAGCTCCATTCACCGGCACCACAAATCCGACATCCCGGAGAAAGGTTTGTGGTGTCAGTTTTGGTTCCTTTGAATCCGGTTTGGATATTGTCTTTTAACCGTTCGAGGATTTGTTCCCGTTCTGCTTCAAGTTCGATAGCTTCGTAATATCCCAGCCATTTCAACTGGTCGTAAAAAACACCATATTCCAGACGATTCCGTTCAACGAGATCGTTCCGGTACTTCAGTAAGGCGTTCATTTTTTATTCCCTCATGGAACGTATTGGTATTATTGCTCCATCCCTTTTTGTTATACGGGAAAAGCGAGCAAATATATCGATTTTTGCAATCGGAAATTCAGCTGGAATCAGGATTCAGCGTATGCATACGCAATAATCGATGAATTAAAAACATAGCATTTGTAATGTGCACTTTTTCAGTTGATTATTTTCCTATTTTCTTTTTCGAAAAGTATCAATGAGATAATCAAGGCTGATTTTCCCGGGACCTATAATGAATAGAATAAATAACATGAGCATGTAGTAAAGCGGAATTTCAAAACCGTTATTGCCAGCGGCGAAACCATGTTGACAATGAACGGTTTTGATGGCCACAAACATAACAAACATGAGTGGAAGGGTGATGATGAGTGTCCCCAACCCTAGAAACAGAAGAATGTCGCCCAATGCTTCGGTTGAAGCAGCCAGATAGGCATTCAATGTCGGCATCGGCATTCCCATTTGGGAAAACCAGTTAATGACTCCGTCCATGTTACTCCATTTCATTTTTGCCGGACCAAAAAGTCCGTACGCCAGAATTAATCGAATGAAAAGCAACGGAAGTGCTTTCGCTTTGCTGATTGTTTCTACAGCTTTGTGATAAGTGTTGTAACGTTTCATCGTTTGTGTTTTTCCATTTTAGACGAACCAAACCAGTGAACCTTACAATTCATTATTTTTAGAGATAGTAAGTAGGACGCTTTGTTAATGCTGATTATCCGGTCAGGAAACATCCGAAACCAACTATTTTTATTTACTTCGCTTTTGGTTATACTTATCACGTAAGTGTAACTAGTTGATATAATATTGATCGCATGCAATTACCCGATATAAGAAATGACAATGTGGCCCGTTTCCTCGATAGTGCTGCTGTAGTTCAGGAAACGGCGGAACAGATTATGAAGGATTTTGCCATGTTTGGTATCTCCATCACTTTTTCAGGAAATACAGACCAGGCTTATCATGAATTGCATGAGCAACTGGTTGACCAAATTCGCCATTTGCTGGCCAATGATTATCAACGGTTACTGTCGGTGTTATACCAAGTGGATATTACGCAAAAAGAGATTACAAGAGCTGGATTGGAACTGCCCGATTACAATGAGATGGAGGTGCTGGCGCATCAGATTATTGTGCGTGATTTGAAAAAAGTGCTGACCCGGCGATATTTTAAATCGCAGAAGTGATATTCATTTAGTAACGAATCGTATAAAAACACAAATGGGAACCATTCGGTGAAGAATAGTTCCCATTTCGCTGTTGAAGTATTCACTTCACAGTGTCAGATTACGGTTATTATGGCCGGCTACAAGATCGTCCGAAGACTTTCGTGCAACCTTTGGCTCTTGGACAATGCCTGTTACAACATCATCTTCAAGCTGTCCCTTCGGTATCCCGGGAGGACACCTTCCCGGACGAAGCTTCTTTCAGACTATCTCTGTTTTTCTGTTCCGAAGAACAGTCTGACAGACGATGAAGACGTCTTGGGAAATGAATCCTTTTTTTTCATCTTCTTTCTGCAAACATTAACCGGAGTTGCTGTTGCAGAGTCTTGAGATCCAGTTTTGGAATGAACGTTTCCATTTATCCGCGACCGACTGGTAGTTCGATTGGATGTTACTCCTCACGCTTTCCAGGCTTCAGCTCCTTCAACAAGCAGGTTTTGCAACCTGTACGATCGGAATCAGGCCTCAATTAAGTGACTTTTTTCTTCTCCTTGTTTCCAGTGCGACCTTTTATCGCTCGTCTGATAGATGCAAATTACAATGTTTTATTTATCAGGCAAGTGTTTTTGGCAAAACAAAATCAACGAAAAACAAACAGAAGATATGAACAATTGTTGAAAACGTCTGTGTGTGCAGTAAATAAAGGTGATTTGAGAATTTTGGCCAGTGAAAAAATACCGATTAATTTTGGAATTTATTCCAAAATTAATCCTCAATAATGGTAATGCGGTCTTCTTTCTTTGGGTGTAAGACTTTGTTCGTCAGTGCATAATGTTTTAGTGCTTCATAATCGGTGATAGCTTTCGGACTATTTGCACCGATGATGATGTGAAAGTGGTTGGGAGTCCGGTTGAGTGTGTAATTATTGAGTACGACTGAAACAGTGTCGTTAGGGTTTATGGGAACTCCATTTTGGAAAATAGTTAAAGAGTCATTTACCACACGATAAGTGTACCGGATGCCTGAAACCTGGAACATCTGTCCTGTTGTGCTATTTACATTGGCTTTTATCAACTTCTTCAATTGATTTCCGGTCATTTTTACCAAACAGAGTTTATTTCCGAAAGGCAACAACGAACGGGCTGATTTTAAAGTGAAGATTCCCGCTGGAACATCGGCCCGGATGCCGCCGCCATTGATGAGTGCCACATCGGATCGATAGGCCGTCCGGAAAGCGTCGGCAATGAGATTTCCTGCTGCACTCTCTTCCGTAATTCCTTGCCGGAAGGAGAGTGAAACTTCCAGCTGGGCCAAAGGTTCGGAGAGCTTACGATTCATATTTTCCCTGTAGTATACTTCCTGTTTGTGTAGTTCCGGATTGGCGGATATGGTAGAGTCGAGCGGAATTATTTCGATGAATGGTCTGCCGGTTTTCTGCAGAATAACATGGGCGACCGAGCTCATATTCCCGGCAGGAGAAATGATTGGGCGTTTCCCCAGAAAAAATACATTGCTGTTGTATTCATGCTCTTCTTCGGTGAAAACAAGATTAACCTGTGGAAATGCTTCCAGTAGTTTCCGGTTGGTGGCTAGCTCGGTCTGTGTAACAGCGATAATCCAATCGGGATGCTGTGATTCTATTTGTAGAATAACTTCAGACACAGCTTTTTTCAAGTCTTCCTGTATTACTCCGCCGTCGTTAAGTGTGGTGTTCATGGCGTCTGTTAAACCAATAAATGCGACTCGTATGCCACTAAAATCTTTGATGATAAAGCGAGGAACCTGGGCAAACGGTTTCCCGGAAGGGGTTTGTAGATTGGTGGAAAACCATTGAAAGTGTGATTGCCGGACGAGCGAGTCTGCATGTTGAGAACCAAAGTCAAATTCGTGTTGACCAAAATTGCAAAGGTCGAGCGGAATTTCATTGAATGCTCTAATCATTGGCCATCCTTTGTATATACCTCCGAACAAAACGCCTCCGGCCAGGTCTCCTCCATGAATGAGAAATGTATTCTGATTTTCCTTTCGGATGCTGTCAGTTAGTGTTTTAAGACGTGCCACGCCTCCGCGGCCACCGGGGATATCCTCTACCTGAAATATCCGATGGGCATCGGTGAAATAGAGCAGATCAACTTGTTGGGCACTCGTTTTGGGCGTTACCCCGATTAGTAGTAAAAAGATGATAAAGTGAATATGTCGCATGACTTGGGTTCGCGTGTTGTTTGGTGCGAAAATAGCAAAAAGGTTATTGCGATTTTTTCGAATGCAGATTGGGTGAGGAAAGAAACGGGAATCACTTTGAAGTATGATTCCCGCTCTCATTTTTATTTATTTCTCTACAGGTTAAACCCTGAAATTTCAATTTCCGGCATTTCTCTTCGGCAATCCTCCCGTTTTACCCGGGTCAGAATGGTTCTCGATTCACCTGGCATTAGTGAGATGTAATTGTCGCTGTAGAGAACGGGCAAAATTCGCTCCCCAGTTTTTTTACCCACTGCTTTTAATCGGAGCATGAGTGCCGGTTGACTGGATGTATTGCTCAGCCTGGTTTCCAGCACCCAATTGTCACCATCACGTTGGACTGTCGTTTGATTCTCAACCTCCGCTTTGGGTAATTGGTTTAACGCCTGGTAATTTCCTTGTTCCAAACCTCGCCAATAAAAATTATCGGACAGGACTTTATCATCCTTTTTCAATGTAAGTTTAATGAAGTGAACTGAAGAGAGGCTTTCCGGAAATTCCAGTTTGAAGAGTTTGTCTGTTGTATCTTCATTGCTGTTTAGCATGGCTTCCTTTTCCCATTGAACAGCGCCGTCCATGTTGATGAGTTGCGCTTTGGCTGTCAATCCGGCCAGATTTCCGGCGCTGTAATTAACCACTTCGATGGTATCGTACACCGGATTCCATTGAATATGGATGGGTTCAGAAGCTTTCTTACACCCAAAATATGCTGCCGTCGGTTCGAAATAGTAATCGTATGTTTGCCAAACCATCGAAGGCCATGCCGGATGACTCATCCAGAGCAGTAAGCCTTTTCGGTATTCACTTCGTCCTTCGAACATTCCCCGGTAGCCATCGTAATTGATCCATTGCGCCAGTTCTGTGAATTTCTTCGCATTATCAATGGGGCCAAAGGCTGTCTCAATAATTTTATTGAATGAAGCAGCTCCCTGTGCGCCTTCCAGACAGTAATCGTGCAAGCCCCACATGCTGTTTTGAGGCCACAATGCGGAGTCTGGTAAAGTTTGCTCCAGGCTTTCAAAGGTCATCACATTCGGCATGCCCCTTTCACTGTGGAATTTGTTTTTCCCGTAGAGGAGGAAATAATCCCTGACCGGAAGTGCCCTGTAGGGACCACCGCCACTGACGACGCCCATTGATGAGTTGGGAATATAGTGAATGCCGGGATGTAGTTCCTTCACCATTGCCTGTAAGGCTGTATCCAATACTTCCGGCGGATTACCTTCATTTCGTCCAACGTAAATAGCAATGGATGGATGGTTACGAATGCGCTTAACCATATCGCGGGCATTTTTCATGAACATCGATGGATTGTCAGGATTGGGGCCATCGACCGGATTGGCAAGCCAGAAATCCTGCCAGACCATAATGCCATACTTATCACATGCATCGTAAAATTCATCATCGCCGGTTTGACCGACCCAGTTGCGAATCATGGTAAAGTTCATGTCGGCATGATAACCCACTGCAATGTCGTATTCCCTTCCTCGGTATTCCAGATTCGATTCGGGGAATCCCCAGTTTCCGCCACGACCAATAAAACGCCGACCGTTGATGTACAGACTGAGAATCTGATTCGTTTCATCGAAGGCCATTTCACGTACACCGGATTTGAAATGGGTTTTGTCCGAAACGGCACCTTGGTTTGTAACAAAAGACAGTTCGACCTCATAAAGATTTTGTGCTCCATAGCCTTTGGGCCACCAAAGTTTCGGATTTTCAATGTGCAGTGCAGGAATGTCGCCTGGAGTGATATTGACAACTTTGGAGGAGTTGGCTTCCAGCGTCACTTCTTTTTCAAACGGAATGTCACCGTATTTACCTTCCAATTTTCCGGTTACGGTTTTTGTATCATGATTTTGAAGAGTGACCTCCATGCGAATGTCTGCGGAGGTAGTATCTGGAAGTGGCAAATCGGTTGATACAAAAGGTTCTTCAATGGTTACCGGACCAGTCGAAGTCAGGTAGACATCGTTCCAAATACCAATATTTCGTCCCCGGATAGTTGGAATCCAATCCCAGCCAACTGATGCATGGTAGGTGGGGTTATCTGCGCCCAGAACTCCTCCGTTTTTATCCGGACTGATGGCTGTTTGCTCTTTGATGGTGCCAGGATGGTCATTTTTGTGAATCAAAACGGCGATGGCATTTTCCTTCCCAGGAACGATCAAGTTGGTCACATCAAATTGCCCGCGAATAAAGGCGCCTTCGATACGACCTGCTTTTTTCCCGTTCACAAAAACATCGGCTTTCCAGTTAATTCCGTCGAAGTTGAGAAACATTCGATCGTTAGCAAGTTTTTTCGGTACGACAAATTCATCGCGATACCAAAAATCGTCGTAAAAGAAAGATTCAGAAATCATCAATTGATTGTCTCCGAAATTGGGATTGGGAATTGCGCCGGCATTCCAATAGCTGACCAGTGCAGTTCCGGGAACAGTGGCTACAATCCAGTTGTTGTCAAATCCGGTTTGGGAAATTTGTTCGCCGCTTGCCTGAACCTCCGAAGCCCGTTGGATTTTCCATTTTCCTCCGGCTAGATCCATTCGGTTATTTGAGGCAACCGGAGCAGTTCTGGGAACCGGAACAAGACCTCCTTTGCCCATGACTTCCAATTCACTTAAAATGTATCTTTTCCCCTGATTGGGTTGGTTCATCAAAATGCGGACATAACGCCCTTTTGTTTTTTGTTTCAGTGCAATATCATCTGTTTGGTCTGGTGTTTCCGGGAGTTGTGCGACCTCGGTCCATGTCTTTGCGTCATCGGATACCTGCATGATTCCGGATTTAGCCTTATTGATCCAGTGAAGTTTAACATGATCGAATGAAGACCGATTTCCCAGATCTACATATACCCACTCTTTTCCGGTGCCGGCGCTCATCCACGCGCTTTTGAACCGGTGAGATGGTGCCATTTCTATCCGGCCGCTTTGATTGAAGAAATCGAAATCCCCGATTTTCCAGGTTTTCGCGCTGGAAGCGTTCAGATTAACCCGGTAATATCGATAAGCAACCGGTGTTTTTAATTCGAATGTTTGGGCTAGTTCTCTTGTCTTTTCCGGTTCACGGAAAGTGAATGTAAACGAAGGTTTGGGTGCATTAGGATCGGACGGACCAAAGAAATCGGTAAATGGATTCTTGCCACTCTTGTCTTTCCTCATTTTTTTCAGCATCTCATAAAATGCATTGACTTTTTCCTTTCCGGGAAGACCGGAGCCAGAGGTTTGGTCAAGTTCTGTCCAGTTGATCCCGTCCTCTGATCCTGAAACGGTGAAATTCCATTTGGCTGGTTTCTTCTCGTCATAAGTCATGTCGCCGTTGACAGCGATTTGGGAAACCTCCGGAATATCTGTTCCTCCAAGTTCTAACTGAAGCCAGACATCTGTTCCATTTATACTGATGCCGGAACCGGTTACATGGTCGAACAACCATTCCCGCTCGTTCTTAGGTAGTAATCCCTGATTGGTTGAGAGGGAAATGAAATCCGGGATTTCTGTCGTAACGATTCCATCTGTTACCAGTTGGGCAGTCAGGTTGTAATCGTAGCTGCTCGAATGGTACGCGGGCCGCAAAAGAGCCAGGTTCCGGTAAGTCGAATTATCACTCTTCAATTCCGGTGCGAATTCTTCGGCCGGATTTCCCGGATAGACCCCGATTCCTCTGGTTAGTTTTTCCTCCCTTGACTGACAAGAGAGGAGAAATACTATAAACGAAAGCAGACTGATAAAACAGGCTGTTCGATTTAGGAATACATTTTTTTTCATGAGTTATTGGCTTAGTTTAGGTATCGTTTTCACTTGTTGGTTAGTAGTGTTACAAAACTTGCAGGAGGAAGCTTTAACTGTGCTTTCCCTTTCTTAACCTCTATTACTCCGGCTTCTTTCATGTTTGATTTGGAATTGGTAACATACATATTTAATGTATTTACAGTATCAGGAAAACCCGAGATAGTTGTCTCACAAGAGGCTCCGTTATTCACAAGATGAACGGCAAATTCGCCACGAGCAATGTTACCAAATGCCGCACAATTGATTTCGTCCTTATCACATGTAAGTGGAATGGAAAAGGCATCAGCCGGCGTTGAAGCAAGCTGTTTTAAATTCCAGAAACGTTGCGTGGGATGCAGTGGTCCCTTTGTTCCAAAAATTCCGTCTCCGGTCATTACTGAATAGTCGGCTGTTAGCTGCCATTGTAAAATGGAACGTGGTTGACAGGTGGAGCAGAGTCGTAAATAGAGGTTGATTTCGTTTAACGCAAACGATGGTTCCAGGAAAATGTCGGGATAGTTCCAGGCAGCGGCGTCCGTACTACCTTCACCAACAAGCAGTGGGAGATTTAGCTTTTTGGCAGCACCTGCCCATTTTCCCAAATTTTCAGGCGTGCATCCCCGCCACGAGTGAAAAGAGATAGCTCCGATATAAGGATATGTTTCCGGATCGTTCATCGCCGGAAGGATGAAATCAAATGTGGTGGCATCGGAGTTGTCGCCCAAAAGAAGTTTGGTAGAAAGTTGGCGGGATGCCAGGTAGGCCCCAAGTCCTTTAATTAGTTCGTCGTGCTGCTGGCCTGTCATGCGAACATCAATTCCCAAATCGGATTCATTGAACGAAAACATGGCTGCTTCGACGCCATAATATTGTTTCAAATAAACCAGGTAATCACCGATGGACTTGTAGATTTTGTTCATCTTTTCGGGATTTAACGGATAGCCGTAAATTCCTTTTGAACGGTAACGATAGGCGTCCATCGGGTCTCCAATGATAGCCCATGCCGGAGCTGACCAGTCGGTGACTATGACCGGTATACCTTTTTTCGCTAATCGTTGAGCCATTTCCATGGCTGCTTTTACGTGCGGGTTTAGTTTTCCAGCGTTGGCAATTTCTATTGGATCGGTATTTTCGTCGGGTTGCCAGAATTTCCAGGGCATTTCCACACGACCCCAGGCAACTCGCAGATTGTCGAGGCAGTATTGAATGACAGGTGGATCGGTTTTGGGATTTTGAAGCCGGAAGTTCCCTCCCAGACCATCAAATTTGCGGCCGGGGTTTTTAACATCGAGTACAATGGAAGCCGGACGGGTATCCAGTTTTCCGCCGGCTTTTATTGTTAATTCTTTATCTGATAGCTGGCCCTTTTTAATATTGCCCTCCATTATTTCCACATAAACCTGAAGGTTGGAATCATCCGGCTGCTCACGTCTCAGAAATAGATTGGTCTGATTTCCGAAGTCAATTTCTAATTGTCTCTCCGGAGATTTGATACTGATTCCTTTGGCTTGAATTTTAAGTGGATGTTTGTTGTTGGCGGCCTGAATGTCTTTCACATTCAGTGTTGAATTGCCGGATGGTTTTCCTGCCGTGATTGTTATCGTTCCGTTCTTGTAGTATTTTCCGGGCAAATCAAAACAGAGAAAAACTCCTTCCAGTATGGTGTCTTTTTCGGCGGTAGCTTTAATGTGCATTGTAACTATACCTTGGCCTGCATCTTTAACAACTTCGATGAATTGAACCGGGTTAATGGCTGTTGTAACTGTTTGCTGATTTCCTTCGCGATGGTACTTTGGACGTTGCCTTTCCATGGCTGTCATCTGGTAGTGTTGCCAATCGCTTTGTACAACCCGAAGACTTGACTCGAATTCCATTAACTGACCGTCTATTCGAATGCCGTTCAGATTGCCCCAGGCCATGAGTTCTGATTGTCCAAACGCCCTAACACGAGGAAGTATGATTTGAACGAAAATCAGGAATGTGAAAACAATGAATCTGTTATATCCTGAAAAGAGAGCGTGATTTTTATGCATTTGATTATGATTAAATACTGAAAATAGATAGAATAGTGTTCATTATCGGTGTGTTACATAATTTTCAATCACTTGGAATTATGTTTGTTACTAAGGTTTAACAGGTCGTTTGATAAAGATCTGAAAAAAGGAACAGAATCCGGAATCTTAGTGAAAGTAATTTATTTTTTACGATGGAAGATTGAGAAGGAGATAATCTGATTTCACCGAAAGGATAATATTGTAAAAAAACCAAAGGGGGGAGGAAAAAGTGTGGCTTAGACACACAAATGGGAACCATTCGGAGGAATAGTTCCCATTTCGCTGTTGAAGTTTGCACTTCCCAGTGTCAGGTTACGGTTATTACGGTTGGCTACATGATTGTCCGAAGATTTTCGTGTAACCTGTGGCTCTTGGATGCTGCCTGTTACAGCCTCATCTTCAAGCTGTCCTTTCGATATCCATAAAGAATACCTTCCCGGACGAAGCATCTTTCGGGCTATCTCTGTTTTTGCCGTTCCGAAGAACAGTTTGGCAGTCGATGAAGACGAGCGGGAAATTAATCCTTTTCGATCTTCTTTCTGCAACATTAACCGGAGTTGCTGATGCAGAGCCTTGAGATTCAGTGTTGAAATGAACGTTTCCGTTTATCCGTGACTGGCTGGTAGTTCGATTGGATGTTACTCCTTTCGCTTTCCAGGCTTCAGCTCCTTTAACAAGCAGGTTTTGCAACCTGTACGATTGGAATCGAGCCTCAATTAAGTGACTTTTTTCTTCTCCTTGTTTCCGGTGCGACCATTTATCGCTCACCTGATAGATGCAAATTACAACGATTTATTTATCAGGCAAGTGTTTTTGGCAAAACAAAATCAACGAAAAACGAACAGAAGATATGAACAATTGTTAGTAAGTGCCTTCGGGCCTTTATTTATAGATGTTTCAGTGTGAAATTTGAGGCGTGGATACCGTAATTTAGTCCAAACGCGGACTTTGTCTCCTTGATTTTTTCTCTGAATGTTGTTGTTTGTTTTCCATTCTGCGACGCCGCGAAGCAAGTGTAGATCGGGTGGCCTTTCTCGGTTTTCTGGGAATAAGTGCCTGATGAATCAGGCGGTAGAAACGGTCGATTACCTTTTCCTTGTTTTTTAGTTGGGAACGTTCATTTTGTTCGGTTAGGATCAATTCCCCTTCATTGTTAATCCGGTTGACTAGTTTACGTAGCAGGATATTTTTTTCTTCTGCACTCAGTAAACCGGAGGATTCGATATGAAAGCGAAGTTCCACTTTGGTGTTCACCTTATTTACATTTTGTCCACCTGCTCCGCTGCTGCGTGTAGCACTGAATTTTAGTTCGGGAAGAAAATTTCGATGGGCAAGCATGATTCTTTTGTTTTATCAGGCAAAGATAATGCTTCATTGCAGGATTCCTGTCGTGAACCGGATAGTTTTCCTCCGGTTGTTTACTCTTCATTTAACAATAGTTGAATACTGTTAATGTTTTTTAATGCAGATAACCAAAACCTGATCTCATGACGGCTTGTTTTTCTATTGATTTAAAATGAATGCCTTATGAACGGAAACAATGCAGTGGAAACGGAAATCAATAACCTAACCATTGAAGAACTAAAAGAAAAACTTCAAACTTCCGAAAAAGGCTTGTCCTCCGAAGAAGCTATCAAACGATTGAGTCAATACGGGCTGAACAGCCTAAATGAACACAAACAAAATCCTGTTCTCAAATTCCTAAAAAGTTTCTGGGGGCCTATTCCCTGGATGATAGAAATTGCTGCTATTCTTTCGGCTGTCATCCATCACTGGGAGGATTTCTGGATTATCTCTACTTTGTTGGTATTGAACGCAGTGGTTGGCTTTTGGCAGGAGCATAAAGCCGATAATGCCATTGAGTTACTGAAGAAGAAGCTAGCGTTGAAATCGAGGGTTATCCGTGACGGTAAATGGCAGGAGTTGCCGGCCGGTCAACTGGTTCCGGGCGATGTAATTCGTCTGCGACTTGGCGATGTGGTACCAGCCGATGTGAAGTTAACCAAAGGTGATTACCTGCAGTTGGATGAATCGTCACTTACAGGAGAATCGCTTCCGGTGGAAAAAAAGACTTCGGACATGGCTTTTTCTGGTTCGGTAGTGAAGCAAGGTGAAATGAACGGTATTGTGACGGCCACCGGAATGAATACTTTCTTTGGAAAAACAGCCAAACTGGTTCAGGAAGCTAAAACAACCAGTCACTTCCAGCGGGCGGTGATTAAAATCGGAAATTATCTCATTGTTTTTGCGTTCGTACTGGTATCGCTCATCTTTATCGTTTCACTATTTCGTGGCGAGAGCATGCTCCATTTTATCCAGTTTGCCCTGGTGTTGATGGTGGCAGCTATTCCTGCAGCTATGCCGGCGGTGCTTTCGGTGACCATGGCTGTAGGGGCTTCGGCGCTTGCGCGAAAGGAGGCCATTGTCAGTAAATTGGCTTCTATCGAAGAGATGGCCGGTATGGATATTCTTTGTTCCGATAAAACAGGTACCATTACAAAGAACGAGTTGACACTGGCTGATGTGGTTCCGTTTGGTAACTTCAGTAGCAACAATGTGCTGGTACTGGCTACACTCGCTTCGAATGCAGAAGATCACGATCCCATCGATAGTGCTATTATCGATCAAACCATGGTCGACGAAGAGAATCAAAAGCGTTTGAACGAAATAGAAGTGATCGACTTTAAGCCATTTGATCCCGTTATCAAGCATACGGAATCGAAGGTTAAAGAAGGGGCGATGACTTTTCAGGTAGCCAAAGGAGCTCCCCAGGCAATTCTTGCCCTTATTGCCAATCCCGGCAAGGTGAAAGAGCAGGTTGAAAACCAGGTAGAGACTTTCGCCGAAAAAGGTTATCGTGCCCTGGGAGTTGCCCGTACCGACGAGAAAGGGAACTGGCTATATGCCGGAATGATACCATTATATGATCCGCCACGCGAAGATTCGGCCGATACCATTAGAATTGCCCAGGAAATGGGTGTTGAGGTGAAAATGGTAACCGGCGATCACACGGCTATAGCAAAAGAAACAGCCAGCCTGGTCGGCTTAAAAACAAATATCAAGGAGCCGGGTACTATCATGCAGCTTTCTGACCGAATGGCCCTGAAGGAAATTGAGGAAGCTAACGGTTTTGCCCAGGTTTTTCCGGAGCATAAATATCATATTGTCGAAATTCTGCAACAAAACGATCACATCGTTGGGATGACGGGCGATGGTGTAAACGACGCTCCTGCACTAAAGAAAGCCGATGTGGGAATTGCAGTGGCCGGTGCTACCGATGCGGCCAAGTCGGCTGCATCCATTGTGCTGACGAAACCAGGCTTATCGGTCATTATCGATGCCATCAAAGAAAGCCGGAAGATTTTCCAGCGAATGAACAATTATTCTATCTATCGGATTGCGGAAACCATCCGTGTACTCTTGTTCATCACTCTGTCAATCATCGCATTCAATTTCTATCCGGTTTCGGCACTAATGATTGTGTTGCTGGCTTTGCTGAATGATGCACCGATTATGACTATCGCGGTAGACAATGTAAAATATTCAGGGAAACCGGATAAATGGAACATGCGAACCACGTTGGGAATTGCCACATTTCTGGGCCTGATTGGTGTGTTCTTCACTTTTGGGCTGTTGTTCGTCGGGAAAGAGATGTTGCATTTGAGTAATGCAGTGTTGCAACCATTTATTTATCTGAAGCTTTCGGTTGCCGGTCAGTTGACTGTATTCATGGCACGAACCCGCGGGCCTTTCTGGTCAGTTAAACCATCCAAAGCGTTGTTACTGGCTATCATCAGTACACAAACTATTGCCACGTTAATTACGGTTAACGGCATTTTAATGCCGGCCATGGGTTGGAAACTGGCGGCATTGATTTGGGGATATGCCTTAATTGAGCTTGTTGTTACCGATGCGCTGAAAGTCAGAATGCTGAAGGTGTTGGATCATACGAATGTACATTTCCGGAATTATAAGCATTGGGGCCGGCGCTAATGTGTCTAATTGGGTATCTTATTTAATCGCCGGTCACTAAAACGGGCTCAGATTGCACGCTGCTTTCCGGTAACGATGGCTGTTGGATTCTTCTAACAAAGTGGTCGCGACGGAGAAGCAGGTGTTTCTGGGTTCGTTGGTATGTTTGGCAACAATCATTTGGTATCAACTTCAGATGTATTTTGGCCGAAGGGAACTCTCTCAATTCGCGGTAAATTTCAACTGATAAACAAGCATCGTCGGTGTTTTCGGCCGGAGTGAGCAATCTGAGCAACATTCGCAGGTTTTCGTGTTTGTGTTTTATCCATTTTCGGTATTCCGGATAACGGTAATGTAACCATTTGATTTTCTTTAATGGTGTGAGAATCGAATTCACAATGTCTAAAATCCGACTTCGGTGTTTGCTCCAACCAGCATCGTTCCGTATGATATCGTTAATGGCCCACCAAAATTGAATGCGCAACCATTTTTCCCTTTGGGGTGAAAGGAGGTTTAATTGCCGGATGGCGTCCAGATAATCTTCCCGTTTCAGATAATATTCTTCGTAGGTCAGTCGTGGTAATTGTCTGTTTACTGATGGAGCATTGGAGATATGGTCGCTATAGAAATAAAATCCACGACATGAACGACACCGAATCATAAATGGGTTTTCGTCATAGGCACCGCTAATTACTTCCGTTTTACCATCGGTATATGATTCCGATTGAAAGATAGTTCCGGACATTACCTCGTAATGACTGGAAATTAATCTGCAGTGTGGGCATTGAATAATAATTGGTTCCAGAATCATCTTCGTTTTTAATAAAATAACTGTTGGTTTGGAACTGATGGTTTAACTGGAAAAATGAATTCAGAGTATTATCCTATTGTTCTGATAAATCCATCGTTTCGGATATAATCATCCAGTAATGTATAGAATCCTGAGTATACTTCCTGCTGAAGCCATTCTGCCGGAAATGCTTCGTGCCAGATGTCATAAACGGGACTTTCATGCTCCTCCAGGGGATACTTGAATGCCAGATATTCAGCATTTTCAACTTGCATGAAAGGAACGAACTGTATTTTTCCTCCTGAAAATTTGTGGTGAATGCGCCGGTAGGCATGCTCGATTTCTGAGATACTGAGGAAACGGTTACTGTTCCATGCCATGGATTCGAAATCTATACCCTTCATATTTTCATAACACATAAATCCACCGTTGTGATTTAGCAGGAAGGTGAAATAAGAAATAGGAAACAGAAAGGGTTGCTGGTCGAGAAAATCCGTCAGTTCGTCATAGCTCAATCCCTCGTTAAAGAAACACTGTTCGGGCATGACTTCAATTTTTTCTTCCAGTTGAGTTAGTAGTTGGCTTAACATATTTGGTTCAGCATTTATGTAACACAACCATGGATTCCGGGTTTTTGCACTAAAACATCGCATAAAGCAGTGCACACTTTTCTCCCGGTTTCAACGGTTTACTCTGATTCGTTTTATGTTCATTAATTGAAAACAAAAAATAAGCATATTCCAATGTAATCGCAATTGAATCCTATTGATATGTAGCCTTTTGTATATGTGGTGTCTGCTGCTTCTCTTTGTCGTTGAAATTGTATGTACTGCGTATAAAATAGTTTGCTTAATATATGGGCGATAAATCGGCAAAAGTTTCGCGCAGATGAAACCGACTCGTGAGAACGGGACCTCAGAGAAGAACGAATTATTTCTTCTGTTCGGATGATTTAAAACCAACAGGGCGTACGGGGATAACTTCAATCACTTCGTCACAACCTGAGCAGAGGTAGCGTTCACAACCGGTACAGGCAAAACAATTACTGCAGTGCCTGCGTAAATCGCTTTTAGGGTACTGTTTCCCACAATTCGGACAAATCAGCATTTCCTGTTCCTGTTTCTTCATTGGGTGACTTGTTGTGGCAGGTAAAAATATAAAAAAGCTGCCGGTTTTTGAACCATAGCCTTATCAGGGAGTTTTTCAAATTTCTGCTACTCAATGGTCTCTTCAAACTTTTTGAAATGGATACTGACTGAAATATGGTCGTTGGAATTTTACATTACCTATTGCCCGATCGCAAATGTCTTTTTACATTCGCCGGGTTAAATCCGGAAGTCGAACGTTACTTTCGGTTTGGCTTTATGTCGTTTGAATATTGATCACATCATCGGTTGATACACTTTGATATGAAGGGACTTTACACCATTGGGTTATTGGTTTTATCCAATACATTCATGACGCTGGCGTGGTACGGCCATTTGAAGTTTTCTGAATGGAAAGGCTTTAGCAAACTGGGCCTGATAGCGATAGTATTCATCAGTTGGGGCGTTGCCCTGTTCGAATACTTCTTTCAGGTTCCGGCCAATCGGATCGGTTTTAAAGGTAACGGTGGTCCATTTAATCTTGTGCAGCTGAAAGTTATACAGGAAGCCATCACGCTGATTGTATTTACGGTATTCATGTTAGTGGCCTTTAAAACGCAAACCTTGAAACTCAATCACCTTATCGGGTTTGTGTTTCTGATTCTTGCAGTTTATTTCATCTTTAAAGAGTAGGCGATAGTCTGCTCTTCCGGATAGTGCTTTGGTTCTTGTAATCTTATAAGTGGCTAAGACTATATTCATTAGCGTCCGGATCAATAATAGGTATCTGCTTTTAATAATTTCTCTACTGAAACATCCCATTTTTGTCTCTTCCTAATATCATAGACAAATTATCCTGTAACCAGGATTGTGCTTTGAAACGCAAAATTTCATTTCAGTGATTTTTAAATCTGGCATTATGAAATGATGTGCATTCTCTCTCACAAGTCTTTCGTACCTACTTTTAAGCTATTCGCCAGATCATTTTCATGAATGCGCTTTTTTTTCAACAAATATCATTTTGTTTAAAATTGTGGTGAACGGTCAATTTTATAGGGTGAACGTATCGAATTTTTCGTTAAACGGAAAATCCCAGAAATTTAAAAAGGTGGTTATGAACCGTCCCGGAGGTGTAGTATTATATTATGATTTGTATAGTTGAATTGGAAAAACTAAATTCGAAAAGCTATGGCGGATAGATTCCCGGATACGATCAGGATTTAAGTTTATGAGTTGGTGGCGGAGGATATCCTGTTAATTTCCGATAACGTTTTGACCACTAACTTTGATAATAATGAAATTGCGTACCTCAAATCAGCACTTATTTATCTGTAGGTGTTTCTATCTGTTGGGGAAGGGAGTTATTCAACATGCTTTTTCCAACCGATAACTAACACTAACAAAGATGATAATGAAAATGAATTTTAGAATCGGCCGGTTTTTCTTCCTGGTACTTCTATCTGTTCTTTTAATGAATGGATGCAGGGAAAAGGAAAGCCAGTCCAATGTGGTAGTGCTGGAATCCACACAAAACGAGCCGTTGAAAATCGGCAAACCCACGCAAATCATTAAATTGGAAACGACGAAAGTCTCACAACTCGGGTACATATATAAAACTGTCATAGATAGGCAGAATAACCGGATTTTTGTCTTGTCCGATTTCAACGTGTTTATCTTCGATGGTGAAGGACATTTCATCGCGAAACTGCACAAAGGGAAGGGGCCCGGTGAAATATCGATGATTGTTTCATTTTCATTGAACGGAACCAAACAAGTATTTTATGCGATGGACAATTCCGAACGACTTTGTGTTTTTGATTACAACGGAAAGTTTATCAAGGATTATCATTTAAGAGATTTCTATGCCATAAATGTTCAGAGCATAGAGAATGATCAGGTTTTATTGCATCGCTTTTTAGGAGACGGGAGAAAAGATGAACATCATCTCGTCGGACTCTTTAATATGAGTGATGAGGAAGTCACCCAAAAATTTATGTCGGAAGAGGAAAGTCCTTATCCCAGGAACCTCATGGTTTTGCAGAATGTCTTCACCGTTAATGGTGATAGATTGTTTTTTGCTTGTTCAAATGTTTTGGGATTGTTTGAATGGAAAAACAACCAATTCGAAAAGATTCTTTCGTTTGACTTTGGGAAAAAGAAGGTTCCAGCGAGTTTTGCTGAAAAATATTTTGCCCCCAATAACCGGTATAATCTTCGTAATGCAGCGATAAATCAGGGGTATGCTTCCTTTCTTCACAATAGCTTTTACTTCAAGGGACATTACTGGGTCATTATAGAGGATCGGCATAAAAGCTGCTACGCCATCGATGCGAACAATTACCATAAGGTATATATGGATGGCCCTGTTTCAGCTTATTTCGGTTTGCCGGAAGTGAAGTCGCTGCGATATCCGAGGGAAATGACCAAAAACTACATGGTTTTCGCCTGTAGCCCAACGGATTTCTTTGACGCAGATGATACGGAAACAACCAAAACAATCACGATTGGTGATAAACAGGTTCAAATAGATATGAATGAGAATCCGTTTTTGATTGTTGCCGAATAATTTCAACTACCTAACATCGATATCATGTATCCATACCTCAAATTCGTTGCTTTTGCTGCTTCTGTTGTTTTGTTTGGATGTGTCACTAAAACATCTAATCAGAAGCCTGAAGCGGCGAAGGCAACCCAGATAGACTTTTCTGATATTCAATCTCTACCGGATGGATTTTCAATTATCAACCAGATTGATTCTATCCAATTTATTCCGCTGGAGTTTCAAAAGGAGTGTGCCATTACAAAGGTTTCGAAGTTGGTGGTTTTTGACGACACGATCTATATTTTATCGTTGGATGACTTGTACCTGTTTTCGATGCAGGGGAAGTTTCTGAAAAGATTTGCCAAACGGGGGAGAGGCCCGGGTGAATATTTATCGGCCATGGATTTCACTATCGATGGGAAAAACAGGCAACTTTCGTTGTACGATTTCACGCAAAATAAGCTGGAGGTCTACCGGTTAGATGGTTCGTATATGAGAAGCATTCCACTGGGGTACGTATATGCGGCTGAGGTAACCGATTCATCCCGGTATTTGGCGTATCCATTTAATCTGACGGGAAATGAGCCCAACAAACTGCTTCTCATCAACGAAAAAGGAGATACGTTGAAGACCTTTCCCAATCCTCAATCCTATCCATTCAAATCGCTGTTTTGGATTCAGTATTTTGATTCCTTTTACCATTTTGATCACACGTTGCAGTATCGTCAGTTTTTGTCCGATACCTTGTACGCTTATCACCCGGCTACGCAAACGTTGCAGCCCCGGTTCATCTTTCATGGCTTCAATACAATTCCCCTAAAGCTTCTGGGCGATCAGGAGGCTTTCGAAAAACAGGAGAAAAGTTATTCCTGGTTACAGTCGGTGAGGGAGACTGGTCGCTATCTTTTCCTGTATGAGAAAGATAAGGATAGCTTCCGGAAGCTGGTTTATGACAAGCGAGAGGGAAGATTGTATGAAGTTGACAATTCATCGCTGAACAAAGAATTTTCAGGGCCGTCGGCTCAATCGACTTTTTACTGGCCGCATCAAGTGATAAGTGGCCATGAATGGATACGAAGCTGGTCGGCTGTAGGGTTTAAAACTTACTTTAAACAAATAGCTGGTGATTCGACGTTTTTAGCCACTCTCAAACGATTTGGGGTAACAGATTTTAAAGGCTTTTACGAATCCGTTGATGAAAATGACAACCCGGTGCTAATGCTGGTGAAACAGAAAGAATAGTTGGGAAGATATGAATTGTTGACTATAGAAAATGAAAGATGATCAGGAAGTAAATAACAGTTATTTATTAATCGAATAAAATATTGAAAATGAAAATCGTTAAGTTCCTTCCCTTTGTTTTTGTCTTATTCGTTTTTACAAATTGTAAAAGAAAGGAACACAACTCATCTGCTCCAATTGTGTTTGCGATAAAGAACCTTAGCCAATCGTCTAAGGTTAAACTTTCGGACTTGGGGTTTAATGACATACAGTATATTCCACTGGAAACGAATAAGCAATGCCTGATAGGAGGAATTAATAGAGTTATTGCAGGCAATGGGTTTTTTCTGGTGAAATACATTGAGAGGATTTTAACATTTCGGACCGATGGTTCTTTTGTCGCTAAAATAGGTGAGAAAGGCAATGGGCCGGAGGAATATCAATTAGCTCATGATGTAGCCATCGATAGGACCAGTAAAAATATTTATGTCCTTTCCGGATGGGAACAAAAAATTTATGTTTATACAGAAGACGGAAGATTTATTCGTACGATACCGGTTCCCCAGTACTCAAAGGAATTAACCTTTGCAGGAAATGATATTTTATGTTATAGTGTCAATACAGATGGCCTCGTTAAAAACAGTTTTAACCTGGTCGATAAAAATGGTATAGTTATCAAAAGTTTTCCCAACAAATATCCTTTTAAAGCTCAGCCCTTTGTAATCTTCTATCAACACGAGAATCTGTTTTACGAGTATGGCAGTCAGGTTTTTAAAAAGGAAATATATTCTGATACAATTTATGCGTTTGTGAAAAATGCGTTTAAACCCAAATTTGTATTAGAACAAGGGAAATGGCTATTGACACCCAAAGTCCGTGAAAATGGTGACTGGTTTAAGGTTCTAAGAAATTATATTACTCAATGGAACCTGTTTGAATTTGGAGATAAAATATATTATGAATTTTCAGATAAAACCGGACGCTTTTGTTTTATTGGTTCAACGACTAGTGATTTTCGAAGTTTAACAGATTGGGAGCAGGGTTTTGTTGATGATCTGGATGGTGGGCCGAATATAAAACTTCAAACGGTTGGAGATGATAAAACCGTAATAAGTTGGGTAAGCGCTTTGGCTCTCAAAACGTATGTTGCCTCCGACGCTTTTAAGAACTCCAAACCCAAATATCCCGAAAAGAAAAAGCAATTACAAACACTCGCTGATAGTCTGAGCGAAAATGATAACCCGGTTCTGGTGCTGGTGAAAATGAAGTAAAACGATTCAAAAAGTCAAAATGAAAATTAGCAATCTTTTTATGGTTGTGTTGGGAGTGTTCTTCACTTCCTGTGTGAATCAAAGTGAAAAAGTCAATTCGTTGGTGAACATCCCGGTCGATGTCAATCAGAACACGAACCTGGATAAGCAGGTGACCATTCAAAAAATTGTTCCGCTGGATAGCATGTTGCCGATCGGGAAAGTCAGGAAATTGTCGTTCTACGATGGCCATTATTATCTGCTGGATAAAAGTTCGGATGAAATCCTTTGCTACGACGAGAATGGCCATTTCAAATTTAAGATATCGGATAAGGGAAAGGGACCCAGCGAATATATTGCGATTCAGAACTTTTATGTCGATCCGTTTCATCACCGGTTGAACATCATCTCGGTGGGTGGCAAAGTGCTGAAATATACTCCGGAAGGAAAACCGTTGGGCGCACAGACCGATAGCACCGGTTTTAAGATGGTGATGAACGCAGCCCAACTAACGAGTGACTTAACAGCTTACTACGGATTGGGCCCGAAATACAATCTGTATGTCAGAAATCAAAGAACGGGTGAGAGCCATTATTTTATTCTCTTTATCGAGAGTCGTGATATGAGCTTCTCCAACAAAGCTTTTGCCGTGGGCGACGGTTCTGCCTTGTTTTGTCACGGGACGAATGATTCCATTTACGAAATTTCATCGGTTAATGATGCAAAGGCCCGTTACTACGTCGACTTTGGGGCGAACCGGATTGATCCTAAACTCTACCAGACAAATCCGGGAGCTGTCATGAAAATGTACGAACAGAAAAATGTAGCTACCAAACTGGATGATTTAAATGATACGCCCAGTTTTCTGTTGTTTTCTTATCTGATGTTCCATAAGAACAATCCCATGAATGTCAGTACGCAGTTTGTCATTTATGACAAGGCGAAAAAGAGTGTCATGAATTTTCAGCGGAACCATGGCCTCTTTCCCGTACGTAATGTCACGGACAAGGAGGCGTTTATTTCCCTTGTTTCCCCGGTACAGATTATCAGCAATGAGCAGAAGGATGGCGTTGAAAAACAGCTGTCAGATTACATCGAAGAGCACCATATCGATGAGAAGAGCAACCCGCTAGTGGTGGTGTGGAGGATGAGGTAAGAGTAAATCATTAAAAACTTGGAGAAAGGAAGAGATAAGGAGAAATAATTTTTCTGGAATCCTAAGAAGAAACGTGAATGGAATAGTTGACCAAGGTTTCGAATGAAGAGGGTGGAGCTGGCTTAGATGATTGTGACCATGAAATCGGATTTGGATAAATAATTATTAAACAGCTGATTGCTGAGAAGTAAAGTATTGGCTACATATGAACCATATCGCATATCTTTATTAATGTGCGAAAAGATAAAAAGGTAACCCACTTTTTAACTTGTTTATTAGCATCTAAATATTTATTGTGGTTATAACGTGTTGTTCGTTAGGTGCTTGTAGTGGGATTGGGTTGGATGTGTATGACTCGGCATGGAAGAATATTTGCTGATCATTATATTATTTGTTACGTTTAAACGTCTATTGAAATTGACACTTCCTTCTTTTTTAACCTAAAAGCATTTGGAAAAAATGCTTTCATTTTTGACAGATAGATAGAGTTCAGTTAGATTACTAATTATTGAGAAAATTTGCTCAGAATGTTCGATTGTAATATGCTGTGATTTTTAGGTGCAACAAATGACAGAAAACCAATTTTGCAATTATTATATGTTGTAATCGACTGACTCCTGCAATATGAATTGAGTGTTTTTTGACAAAATATTTGATGTTATGTTTATGAAAGATGAAGATTTGAGAGAGAAGGAAGATGAAAATATTAAGAATAACGCTAGTTTTTCTGATGTGAAAGACTCAAATACTGATAATGTGTCATCTGATTCTTCCCCAAATTTCTTCGTAATAAAAAATTCAAGTGCGATTAAAAGAATTGATCCAAGGAAGGTATGTTACGTTACGGTTGAAGACGAATGCTCTACCTTTTATTTTCATGATGGTAGTCATTTTAGTTGTTCCAAAGCATTAAGTGAGATTCAAACGTTACTACCCTCATCCTTCGTAAGAATTTATCGAAATTGTCTTGTGAATATTTCAAATATATATGAATATCGAATAAAGCAAAGAAAGATTATTCTATTGAATGGAGAGGAACTTGATGTTTCTTGCAGAAATGTCAGCACATTGACCACACGCTTATGTGGGAAAAGTTAACGCTTACCGGATATATGTTTACATTCACGGAATAGATAAAATGATTAGGTAATGCCATATTTCTTTTCACTATCTTAGTTGGGAAAGAAAAAAACAGAGAGGAAGATCTATTATGGGAAGGGCCAAACAAAATATTCATCAACGAGTAATTAATGCTTTATTACTTAATTGTATTTTATCGGCAATTTTGAATTGCGTTAATGAGAATTTCCATTTTATTTCTATCAACTTGGCATAAATGCCAAAAATCCTATTTATAAAATTATGTCGAAAATTCCTTTATTTTAGAGAATGTGGCAATAATATTGAGCTTAAGTTGCCAAACTGTATTTTCTTGTTATAGACTCAAAGCTAGAACGAAAGAATGGAGTTTCTGTATGTGTTAGCATATTTTCCGCTAGATATTGTGAGAAAATAATAATATAATATGAATAGTATTTTATATATTAATAGTATATGCTGTGATGGGAAAAAGTAGAAAGAAAAAACTTATTATAGTTCTAATAAATGCAATCGAGCATTTTAGAGTTAGGAGATTGACCTTTGCAATTACAAAGAATCTGCACTTTTCATTTCGATTGGGAATACTACTTGTTCTTTTTATGACAACAACACTTTCATGCCAGGAAAACAAAAAGAAAGAAAAATCTGATTCTTTTTATACCATTGCGTTTGCTGACATTATCAAGCACCAGCGAGAAGTTAAACTATCGGAATTTGCGACCGATGTTCAATTCATTCCGTTCGACAACAACCCGGAAGCCTTGTTGGGAAGAATTCACGACATTGGGTTTAGTAAAGACTATGTTTTCATCAATACTTCACATAGTCCTGTTATGCAATTTTCTCGTACCGGAAAATTTATCAGGAAGATTGGAACACAAGGGAGGGGCCCTGGACAATATGACCTGTGCGTCACTTTCTCCATCGATGAAAAAAACAAAAGGATTTACATACTGGGCAATGGTACGTTGAACATGTTGGTCTATGATTTCGATGGCGATTTCATTCGAAGCATTAAATTCCCGACAAGAGATTATTATCTCAATGTCTGGAGCAGGGATAGCCTGTTTGTTAGTTTCTGGCCGCCTATGGAGGGAAACGAGCGGTATGTATTTATGGAGCACAACGAAAAGGGGGACACGCTGCAGGGAATTGTCAATCATATTTTTTGGAAACGGACCGACCAATATTATGGTTTTGACGTTTATAGCAGTCAAAACTGTTTCTACCGCTTTCAAAACAAACTTCATATGAAAGGCTGGTACAACGATACGGTGTATACGTATAACCGAAGCAACCGGATTGTTCCTGAATTCAAGATTGATAGGGGAAAACACAAACTGCCGGATGATCAGATCATTGCCAGAAAAACGACCCGGCCTTTGCCCCTGGATGCTTGTTGTGTGGGTGTACACGAAACGTCTCGTTACGTTTTTATTCCCTATGAGTACTATTACGATACTTTCTTACAAAAGTCTTTGAAAGACGTACAGGGCTATGTGCTGTACAACAAGCAAACCCAAAAAGGAATGGCTGTTGAGGAGACCAAACAGGGCGGCTTCATCAACGATCTCACCGGCGGCCCCGACTTCCGGCCCATCTATACCAATGATTCGACGGCAGTCATGGTGGTTTCAGCAGTTGACATGAAGCAGTACCTTAATTCGGACAAGTTCAAGAATCAGGTGGTTAAATTCCCTGCTAGGAAAGAAAAATTGAATGAGCTTCGAAAGACAATTAATGAGGACGACAACTCTTTTCTGGTGATGGTGAAACTAAGAAAGTAAAAAAAAAAAGCGCACACGTCATTAATCATTTAGATCTAAGGAAATTGTCTAAGTGATTGCACATGGTCAGTAATTGCTTTCCAACTGGGTGAAGGTAGACGGTGGTAGATTTTAAGTGGTGCGACTTTATTATAAGTGTAATACAAATTGATGAAAAAATAAATAACAGGAAACGCTCAAATCATTAAATTATTAACCGTTAAAATTTAATCAAAATGAAAAATTTAGGCAAAATTAAATTATCAAATATTAAGGATTCTCAATTAGAAAAAGAGCAATTAAATCAGTTAAAAGGAGGAAATGTACCAGCAACAAATTATCAATGTTCCAATGACTGTGAAGGGGCAGGTAATGCTGTATATGTGAGTAGTCAACATGGAAATTAAAACAGTTAGTACAAACTAGTTAAAAAAGTTTCCTGTTATTTTATAAGATTTTTAAAAATTAGTTATTATGAAAGAGATAATCGAACTGGAACAAGATGTAGGATATAAATATTCTTTTAATCATAAGAGCCTAATTTATTTGGCAAGTGGCGAAAATTATTTGGGGACTGATAGCAACATAAATGAATATAATGATAAGCTATTTAGTTTGTATAATGCATCATATAATGAACAAAAAGTTCAGTTTGTAGACCTAGATCCGGAAATGATTCAAAATGCCATTAATTTCACAACCAATATAATTTTTGAAGTGACCGAAAAATGTAATCTTTCCTGTGCTTATTGCGCTTTAGGAGATACTTATGGAGAGGTTTCGGTAAATAGGTGCGAGGATATGGATTGGCAAACCGCTAGGGCTATTTTGGAATTTTACATTCAGAAATGGAAAAAAAGAGGACTGAAAAAGTTTTGTAATATTAGTTTTTATGGAGGAGAACCATTATTGAATATGCAATTGATAAAGAAAATTGTTAGTTATGCTGAAAAACATGGCGAAGAATTAAGATTTAGCTATTCGATGACGACAAATGGAACATTATTACACAAACATCTCAAGTATCTTGTTGAAAAGGATTTTCACTTGGCTATAAGTTTGGATGGTGATAGGGATATGAATTCCTACAGGGTATATAATAATGGAAGGGAAGTTTATGATGATATTTTCAGAAACGTAAAGAAAATCCAAAAAGAATATCCTGACTTTTTTAAAGAAAGAGTTGGATTCTTCAGTGTTGAAAACAGCAGGAATACAGACGAAGGAATCAAATCGTTTTTTAATAAAGAATTTAGCAAAAGACCTTCAATCATTCCCCTTCTTCCAACTGCGGTTGTAGATTTTGAAAAATGGAATTCAATGCAGCGCAAAGAAAAGGTTATTATCAAGGAAGATAGGAGGAGTCAGTATCTGTCTGAGTATTCTAGATTATTCTCTGGGAATTTTTATAAGAATTACAGGTCTTTATTATATGAACCAAGAACCATCATTAGAAGACCAACAGGAACATGTCTGCCATTCTCTTATCGCGTGTTTATTACTGTAAGAAAAGACATAATGGCCTGTGAGAAAATTGGTTTTAAACATACAATTGGGAAAGTCATAAATGATGGGGTTGATATTGATTTTGAGGGGGTGGCAGGCTTTTATAATAATATTTACAACAAATTTAAGAGACAATGTGAAAATTGCTATAAAAAAGAATCATGCGAGGTTTGTTTCTTAAAAGATGAACGATATTTTGAGAAAAACTTCAAATGTGAAGATTTTTATCCGGCAAGTCGATTAAAAAAGTGTATTGGAGAAAGCGTAAGAGCTTTAAGGGAAAAAGCAATTGATTTTAATGAGTATTGATAATATCATGTTAAGTATTTGTGAGGTTAGATAAGCATAAACAGATGGTTAAAATCGTGAACCATGTGTTATTTGAAAATAAGCAATTTTACATATGAAAAAAAAGTGGATATACATAGAGCCTTTTGTTTTTATCTGGCAAGATAGTACACATTTTCTTTTTTATAATAGCTTGAATGGTAAGAAGGTTTTCATTTCAAAAAATGATACGATTGTCCCAATTGTTCAGTCTTTATTTAAAGAAGAAAGCTCATATAGTGTTCAATTGGAGGGAGATATAACAGATAAAAAGGATTTCGGTGAATTTGTGAAGGTTATTTCATCAAATCAAATGGGTAATATAATTGAAGGCTCTGATTTAGAGAGGCCAGTAAATATACCTCCGAAATTAGTATTGGATAGGTCTGTAGATAAATCCAAAAGAAATAATAGCGAATATTTTGATGGAACAATACTTGACAATCTCAAAGAACTGAACATTCAAGTAAGTGGAGATTGCAATTTGGACTGCGAAGGTTGTAGTGAATATCATTTACAATTGACACATTGTAGGAAATCAGAGCATTCCTTGTCAGCTCAGAAAATAGAAAAATTAGTTCTGCAAGCAAAATATTTGTCTCTAGAAAAAATTAATATTACCGGTGGTGATATTTTATCTTTAAGAAATTTCGAATTCATCATTGACGTTTTTAATACAGCTCATGTTGCCAAGATATACAACATACACTACAGGCACATAAATTTTGATAAAATTCAGTATATTTTAGACAAAGATGAAACTTCGTTGGTTCGAATAAGTGTTCATACAAATGACATAGCTGAAGATGAGCTGATGAAGCGGATCAAATACCTGGAAAGATATAATTCGAAAATATTGTGGTCTTTCGTTGTCAGTTCCGAGAACGAATTGGAGCTTTGTTATTCTGTTTTGGAAAAATGCAAGTCAATTCATAATGAGATAAAACCTTTTTACAATAAACGAAATGAAAAGTTTATACGTGAGTTTGTCTTTATAAATAATGAAGATATTGAAGAGATAAATCTGAGTAAAAGAGAGATTTTTGCCAATCAAGTACTAAATCGAAATTATTTTGGTAAAATGACGATTCAAGCCGATGGCCAAGTTTTTGATAATAATAATTTCGATGCAGTGGGAAATATCGGTGATCGTTTAGAAAATATTGTTCATAGAATATTATGGGAAGGCAAATCCTGGAGGTGGGTAAGGAGCAACGATATATGTGACAGTTGTTTATATAAACTTATTTGTCCTCCTCCAAGTAATCTAGAATTAGCAATGAAATCCATGACCGTATGTCAACGCCCCAGAAATTACAAGACTGTGTAATAGGTTTAGCCAATATAACGTTGGTAACTCATATATAGCCTGAAAATATACTTGTCTTTATTGGGGATGGACTCGATTTCGGTGAATAAGAGTAGAATATCTAATCTCAAAATATCTTGAGCAGAAAAATGAGGTGCAATTGTTGGAAGATATAATTGCATGAGAAAGATAGTCTGATTTTGATGGTTTTAAAATAAAAGGAAAAAGTAAATGTTCAAGTTTCCCCATTACAAACAGCTCGATTCAATGGACTGCGGCCCTACTTGTTTGCGGATGGTGGCAAAGTATTACGGTAAAAATTACAGCTTGCAATACCTACGTACCCGTTCATATATTACGCGGGAAGGGGTTTCGATGCTTGGAATAAGTGAGGCTGCTGAAAATATTGGATTTCGCACCAAAGGGTATCGTTTGATATGGGAAGAGTTGCGGGACGAAGTGCCACTACCCTGTATTGTTCATTGGAAACAACAGCATTTTGTCGTAGTCTATGCCATCAGGAAAAAGAGAAAGAAAGAAATTGTTTATGTTGCAGACCCAGCTGTTGGTTTACTGCAGTATACTAAAGAGGAGTTTTTAAAGAGCTGGTTGAGTTCGAAACAGGGTGGAAGGCAAATCGGAATAGCATTGATTCTGGAAGCAACTCCTGATTTTTACCAAGTTGATGAAGAAGATATCCAAAAAAAACTGACATTTCGTTATCTGCTGAGTTACCTTCGTCAATACCGAAAATATCTGATTCAGCTTGGTCTGGCCATGATTACGGGAAGTTTGATTAGCATGATATTTCCATTACTTACGCAGTCTATTGTTGATTATGGAATTAATAATAATGACCTGAATTTTATTGTCATGGTACTGGTGGCTCAGGTGGTTCTTTCTATCGGCACCATGGCCAATGATATGATCCGCAGTTGGATCATGCTTCATGTTACCACACGCATTAGTATTTCGTTAATTTCCGATTTCCTGATCAAGTTAATGAAACTGCCGGTCTCGTTCTTCGATACTAAACTAATTGGGGACATTCTTCAACGAATCGGAGATCATAGTCGTATTCAGTCCTTTCTGACCGGTTCGTTAATTAATATTTTGTTTGCTGTTTTTACCTTGGTGATCTATTCTTTCATCATGGCCAGCTATAACCTGGGCATACTGGGCATCTTTTTGTTGGGAAGTGCTTTGTATGTCGGATGGGTGATGATTTTCCTTCGCCGGCGCCGGGATTTGGACTATAAGCGTTTCCGGCAGGCGTCTGCCAACCAGAGCAGTATTGTGCAACTGGTGACTGGGATGCAGGAAATAAAATTGAATGCGTGCGAAAAGCAAAAACGCTGGGAATGGGAACGTATACAGGCCCGCCTGTTTAAGGTGAATGTAAAGGGACTCGTTTTAAGCCAGAGTCAGGAGGTTGGAGCTACATTCATCAATCAGGCCAAAAATGTATTTATATCTTTTCTATCGGCCAAAGCCGTTATTACCGGCGATATGACGCTTGGGATGATGATGGCCGTACAATACATTGTCGGGCAGTTAAACGCTCCCATTCAGCAATTTATTGGTTTTACCCAAGCAGCCCAGGATGCTGGTATCAGTATGGAGCGGCTGGGTGAAATCCGCAACCGAGACGACGAAGAACGACCAGAAGACAACCTAATTAAAGATATTCCGTTGAATCAAGGCCTTTCTTTGCACAACATAGTTTTTCAGTATGAAGGACCCTATTCCGAAAAAGTTCTGAATGGGATTTCACTGGAGATACCGCCTAACAAAGTAACTGCAATTGTGGGAACCAGTGGAAGTGGTAAAACAACCCTGGTTAAATTGTTGCTGGGATTTTATGAGCCCGTAGAAGGAGAAATCCTACTCGATAACCGAAAGTTGGAACTTTATAGTCCAAGGGAGTGGCGTAAACAATGTGGTGTTGTTATGCAGGAAGGATTTATATTTTCCGATACAGTTGCCAATAACATAGGGGTAATAGATGAATATCCAGAACCGGCGAAAATTGAAATGGCTGCCCGTCAGGCCAACATTCAAGAAACAATAGAAGCGATGCCTTTACGTTATGACACGAAGATTGGAAGTGATGGCGCAGGATTAAGTACAGGACAAAAGCAGCGAATTCTAATTGCCCGAGCCATCTACAAAGATCCGTCATTTATCTTTTTGGATGAAGCAACCAATGCCCTGGACGCTAACAATGAACGGGAGATAATGACGAATCTTGATCGTTTTTTTAAGGGAAGAACTGTCGTAGTTGTCGCTCACAGGCTAAGTACTGTAAAAAAAGCCGACCAGATTATTGTTCTGGAAAAAGGAAAGATTATGGAACAAGGGACGCATCAGGAGCTTGTAAAAAAGAGAGGAGCCTATTTCCGGTTAGTGAAGGATCAATTGGAATTAGGTGGTTAAAGATAAGGCCATCCCAGTCAACAAAAAAAGAGATTTATTTTTCACAGCTTTAAGGAATGCCAGACACAAATAATATAGAACAGTATAGCGAGGAAGCCAGGGACATACTGGGCGAAATCCCTGGCAGTCTTATACGCTGGGGGTTGACTATCATTTTTCTTATTTTTTTCTCAATCGTTGTAGGAAGTTTTTTTTTCAAATTTAGGGACGTCGTTTCTGTTCCCATGGTAATTACTACAACGAATCCACCAGCGCCACTAATTTGTAAGGCTTCGGGGCGTATTTTCAGGTGGTTTGCTTCAGACGGGCAACAAGTAAAAAAAGGTGATTATATTGCAGTTATAGAAAATTCAGCCAGTTTTGACGATATAATTCGGCTTGAAAAGATTCTATCAAAATTTGATACTGTCAATTTTCAAGCTAATCCGAATCAAGCTGTACTTCCGGAGAAATTAATTTTAGGTGATCTACAAAATCAATATAACCAATTTTATACAAACTGGGAAAACTTCTGTGATTACCGGAAGAATGGTTTCCTGAAAGAGAAAATTAGGTTGCTTCAACAAGAGATGGCAAAACAAACTCAGTATTATAAATTGTCGTCGGAACAAAAAGAAATGTATCGAAAGGAGCTGAACCTTGCAGAGAAAACATTAAAGCGACATAGATACCTTCTGGATAAAGGAGGGATAGCAGAAGCTGAGATGGAACAAGCTGAAGCAAATTTTTTACAATCGAAAAAGTCGTATTCCACATTTATAGCTTCACTTAAGTCGACTGAAATCAATCTGATTGGACAAAAACGCTCTTTAGTAGAAATGTTGCAGCAGAAGCATAATAATGAAGAGACTTACAAATTAGATATAGCTGACAATATACGCTCATTGAGAAGTTTACTAAGGAGTTGGGAGGATAAATATTTGGTAACTAGCCCTATTGCTGGAGTCGTTACTTTGACCAAGTTCTGGAGCATAAATCATGTTGTATCAGCCGGCGAACGTCTGGCAACTGTTATCCCAACCGATAAAAGTCAAGTGATTTGCCGGGCAAAGGTACCATCATCCGGTATTGGAAAAGTACACATCGGTCAACGGGTAAATTTGAAGCTTTCGGGTTTTCCTTATATGCAGTTTGGGATACTTAGAGGGACAGTTAACTCCATCTCATTGGTGCCTGAAGGGAATGACTATATTGTCGAAATTCGAGTGAACAGAGGGATGCAATCTTCATACCGGGAGCATCTTAAGTTAGTTCAGGAAATGACCGGAACAGCTGAAATTATTACGCGGGAAAGAAGGTTATTGTTTTATTTTCTGAAGCCTCTAAAATATATGTTTAGTGAGAATCAATAGTTCTATGCTTGATTTTGAACCAACTGATGTTAATAATCATAATTTTATTGAATGAATATATTAATATCTGCTATCCGAGTTGGTGTTTCAGGAAAAGCCGGAAAGAATCAGTCAACTGCCTTCCACGTATTGAAACAAAAAAATATGAAGGAAAGAAATAATTCGATAGTGATGTGACTGGGACTAAAGAATTAGTCTTGATTGATGATTTTCGAGTTATTTTGCTAATTTTAAAAGCACACTAAACAAATCCAACAAATGACCTTGAATCTTCTATCCCGGTTTTTAGCGGGAGCATGCTTATTGGGCTTGCTGGCCTGTTCCGGCGGGCAATCGAAAGAAACCGACCAGGCGGATAAACGAGCGTATCTGAAACAGGAAAACCCCGTTCAGGTTTTGGTGCTAAAACGAGAGCCGTTCGAAAAAGAGCTGGTGAATAACGGAAAACTAGTAGCTGTCCGCAAAAGCGATCTACAGTTCCAGGTGAGTGAGCAGTTGGAAAAGGTTCTCGTCAAAAATGGCGAGCGTGTGAAAGCCGGGCAGCTCATTGCGTCTTTAAATCCTTTCTCCTTTCAGCAAAAGCTCGAAAAAGCAAAGATTACTGTCGATGAGACAAAACTGAAAATGCAGGACCTGTTGATCGGTCAGGGATACAGGACGATGGACAGCACAAAAATTCCTGCTCACATTTATCACATGGCGGTCATTAAATCGGGGTATGAAGGTGCGTTGCAGGATTTGAAAATAGCCGATTTCAATATGCGTGCAACCCGTCTGGTGGCCCCATTCGATGGGATTGTAGCTAACATCAAACAAAAACAGTACGACCAGGTGGATGTGGGAGATACCTTTTGTACCCTGATCGATAATTCAGAATTCGAAGTGGAATTTAGTGTGGTCGAGAACGAAATCAAGGATATCGGAATAGGAGAGGACGTACAGATTGTTCCCTTTGCCAATAGCAGTCAAACCTATCACGGGCGTATCTCCGAAATCAACCCGGTCATTGATGATGATGGCTTAATCCAGGTAAAAGCGCGGGTGAAGAATCCCGGCGGATTGATGGAAGGAATGAATGTGAAAGTTCTGGTCGAAAAAGAAATTCCCAATCAGCTGGTCGTACCCAAATCAGCCGTTGTCTTGCGGCAAAACCAGGAAGTGCTGTTCAAATATACCAGCGGAAAAGCTTTCTGGACCTACGTAAAAACAGTAGCGGAAAACAGTAACTCGTACTCAGTCATTGCCCATCCCGACAAAGGCGGAACCCTCGCCGCCGGCGACACCGTCATCATCTCCGGAAATTTGAATCTGGCGCATGAGAGTGAAGTGACGATTAAGTAGGTTTCAGGTTTCAAGTTTCAGGTTACAAGTTATGGCTACAATACAGAGGTTTGAGGATTTAGAAGTTTGGCAGGTCTCGAGAGAAATTTGTCAGGATATCTATTCCTTGACGCAAACTGATAAATTCAAAAAGGATTATGCTTTGGTGGACCAAATCAAACGTTCATCAGGTTCGGCCATGGATAACATCGCAGAAGGATATGAGCGGGACGGAAATAAGGAATTCATCCAGTTTCTGACTATTTCCAAAGCATCGATAGGAGAGACTCGATCGCAATTATACCGCGCTTTAGATTTCGGATATATAGAGAAAGAAGAATTTGAATCGATGAATGAAAAATGCCTGCGGTTAAGCCGCCAACTGCAAAAGTTCTCCGATTACCTGAGAAAATCACCCATCAAAGGCCGCAAGTTCCAAACGTAAAGAAACAAGGATAAAAGAAACAAGGTTAAAGTAAGAAGGAAAAAGTCAAAGGTCAAAAAGTCGAAAGTCGCGTAACCTGCAACCTGTAACTTGAAACCTGAAACCTATAACTCTCTAACAACAGAAACAACAATAACTATAGAAACAAAAATATATGCAGGGCAGTAACTTGATAACCGAAACTTGTAACCTGAAACCTGAAACCTGTAATCTGTAACCTTTAGTTCGCATGGTCCGCTTCCTCATCCAACGTCCAATAGCTGTTAGCATGACTTTCATCGCCATTTTGGTGCTGGGGGTTTTGGCAATGAATTACATCCCGGTGTCACTGATGCCGGATGTCGATATACCAGAGATTACTGTACAGGTGAGCGTGCCCAACACACCGGCGCGGGAGTTGGAGAATACCGTCGTTCAACCCATCCGCCGCCAGTTGATGCAGGTATCTCATTTGGCCGATATCAAAAGCGAGACACGCAACGAGAGTGGTATCATTCACCTGAAGTTTGACTATGGTACCGATATCGACTTTGCCTTTATCGAGGTGAACGAAAAGATTGACCGGGCGATGAACTACCTGCCCCGTAACATCGATCGGCCGCGGGTAATCAAAGCCAATGCCACTGATATTCCGGTTTTCTATCTGAATCTGACAACACGCGATTCCAGTAAAAAGGTTTCAGGTTACAGGTTTCAGGTTTCAGGGAAGACGGGGACAAGGGAGAAGCAGAACGATGCGCTTTACCCGGTGTCGCAGAAGTTCGTTGAGTTGAGCCGGTTTGCGTCTAACGTGATTCGGAAACGTATTGAGCAGTTGCCGGAGGTGGCCATGGTAGACATGAGTGGTTTGGTGAGTCCCGAGCTCCTGATCATTCCGGATAACCGGAAGTTGGAATCGTTGGGCATTACACAGGATAAGCTGGAGTCGATCATCGAAAGCAACAACATCAAACTGGGCAATCTGCTCATTCGCGATGGGCAATACCAGTACAACATCCGCTTTTCGTCAACGCTGCAGAACAAAAAGGATATCGAGGACATCTATTTCAAAGTCAACGACCGGCTTTTGCAATTGAAAGATGTGGCGACAGTGGTGGAACATCCGCAAAAGCAAAAAGGGAAGGTGTTGTACAACGGAAAGGATGCGGTCACCTTTGCCGTCATCAAGCAGAGCGACGCCCAGATGTCGGCGCTGAAGGACAAGCTAAACGAGCTGGTGGCTCATTTCGAAAAGGATTATCCCGACATCCAATTCAGTGTTACCCGCAACCAGACGCAATTGTTGGACTATTCCATCAAAAACCTCGACCAGAGCTTAATCTGGGGCGCTTTACTGGCTTTCCTCATCATGTTCCTTTTCATGAAGGACCCGAAAGCCCCGTTGCTGATTGGCATCACCATCCCGACGTCGCTGGTCATTTCCATGCTCTTTTTCTTTGTCCTGCATATCTCCATCAACATCATTTCCCTTTCAGGGATTATCCTGGGCGTGGGGATGATGGTCGACAACTCCATCATCGTCATCGATAACATTACCCAGCACCGGGAACGGTTGAAACGGAAAGCTGTACAGCAAGGCGACTCGTTTGATGAAGAATCAGACCCGCTCGTTCTGGCCTGTACCAACGGAACCAACGAAGTGTTCCGTCCGATGCTGAGTTCGGTGCTGACGACCTGTGCGGTATTCATCCCGTTGATTTTCATCAGTGGCATCACGGGAGCGCTGTTTTATGACCAGGCGATGGCTATCACCATCGGTCTGCTGGTGTCGCTGGCCGTGTCCATTACTTTGCTGCCGGTTTACTACCGGTTAGTCTACCGGAAAGTGAGAGTCCGGAAGGAAAACAATTTTTGGGAACGCATCAGTTCGCTGAATTTCGAGAAGGTGTACATGAAGGGTTTCCGGTTTGTGATGCGGAAGCAGAAAATGGCCTGGGGGATTGTCGTTCTGTTGTTGCTGGGAACGGTGTGGCTGTTCCACGACCTGAACAAAACCAAGTTACCGCCCATCACCAAAGACGAAACGTTGCTGACCATCGACTGGAACCAACGCATCCATATCGACGAGAACAAGAGACGCTCGGAGCAACTGGTGGCACAAATCAATCCGTGGCTGAAGGAGAATACCTGTCTGATTGGCGAACAGCAATTTATCCTCGACCCGAGCAGTGCGGCAACCTCCTCGGAAGTGGTTATTTATCTGAAGGCGAAGAAACCGAAAGATTTGGATTTGATTATCGATAAAGCCAATCAGTTTCTACAGACAAATTATCCCGAGAGCATATACTCATTCAAGGATGCCGGAAACATCTTCAATATGCTTTTTGCCGATACGGAACAGCCCCTGGTGGCCCGTCTTCGCGCGGTGAATGACTACGGTCCGAAACAGATAAATTTCCTGGAACGCATTCAGGAGAACCTGCGCAAAGCTTTTCCACGTCAGAATATTGAAGGGTTGCCGCTCTATACCTACACCGTTTTGCGTACCAATCCCGCCAAGCTGTTGCTGTACGATGTGTCGTTCAATGCGGTATACAGCAAACTGAAGAGCGCCTTCAACGAAAACCAGCTCTTCCTGATTACCGACAACCAGGATTTTGTGCCGGTCATCCTGGGCGACCAGACGCAAACCATCCGGAATATTCTGAAAAGCCTGTTCATCCGGAATTCAAAAGACAAGTTGATTCCGGTGCGCGACCTGATTTCGGAAGTGAGCGGAGAGGACCTGAAAACCATCATAGCCGGGAAGGAAGGAGAATATTACCCTGTGCCGTTTGATGTAAAGGCTGCACAGGCTGGTGCTGAAATGCAAAAGATTCGGAAGGTGGTTTCGGCCGATCGGAACTACGAGGTGAGTTTTTCGGGGAGTATTTTATCGAACCGGAAGATGATGGTTCAGCTTTTCCTCATTTTGCTGGTTTCTGTCGGGCTGTTGTATTTCATTCTGTCGTCACAGTTCGAGTCGTTGTCGCTTCCGCTGATTGTACTGATGGAAGTTCCCATCGATATTTTCGGGGCATTCCTGGCACTCAAACTCGACGGCGAGGGCATCAACCTGATGTCGTTGATCGGGCTCATTGTGATGAGTGGTATCATTATCAACGACTCCATCCTGAAAATCGATACCATCAACCAGTTGCGGAAGGAAGGGTATCCGTTGTTACGGGCCATGACCGAAGCCGGTCACCGCCGTTTGAAGCCGATCCTGATGACCAGTCTGACGACCATTCTGGCGCTGGTTCCGTTCCTGTTTACTTCCGGTCTGGGGTCCGATTTGCAACGTCCGTTGGCATTGGCGGTCATCGGAGGAATGACACTGGGAACACTGGTCAGTCTCTACCTGGTCCCGCTAGGATACTATTATTTGAAGAGAGAAAGAAAGCCGGTTCGTTGAAATGAGAATTGAAAAAATAACCAGATGAAGATGATATTACCAGTTCGAAAAAACAGAATTGCTCTTTTACTGATTTCGATAGCTTACCTGTCGATGTTTGCGTTGCTAGCTGGCTGTAGTTCGTGTAACAGCGGAGAGGAGAAAATATGCAAACGAACATTGGATTACCAGTTGGCACCAACAGGCGAGTATAAAAAGTTCGCTTTGCCGAATGATGTACTTTGTTACGCGGTGAATCTCCAGTTGTACAAAGAGCAGTCGGGCAGGCATACGCTCTATTTTCTGGGACAGGAAAATACCATCATGGTGTATGACTGGAAGAGTGAGAAACTGCTCCGCCGCATCAACCTGGAGGAACGCGGACCGGATGGGGTAGGAAAGGCCAACGGCTTTCAGGTGATAACTCCTGATTCCATTCTGATTACTTCCCAATTTGTGCAGAAGATTTCGTTCGTCGATTCCACCGGTCATGTATTGTCAAAATTTGATTTCCGAAAAGAAAAGCTGGGAACTTCAAGTACCAATAGCAGCCTGTTAACGCCCGTTTACAGTGATGGCGAAACATTTTTACTGCCACAGAAAGTGGAAGGCAACTGGAGCGCATTATCGCTTTCAGAGCTTGAGAAATACCGGACCACATTATTGGTTAACCTTCAGAATAGTCAAGAGCAGATAGAAGGTAAAAATATTCCGTATGAAAAAGACGAGTTGAAACATAAGACATTCGGTTATTCCATTACCAGAACCGAATCCAACTATGTCGTGTCATTTACCGGCTCCGACAGCATTTTTGTCTCTAATGACTTACACCATTTTACAGGTTACGATTGCCGTAGTGCGCATGTTTTCGGGAAACTGGCTGCGTTTAATTTCCCTGACCCACAGAAAGCATTGACGGAGAAGATCAAATCGTGTTATTACAATTCAATTGTTTATGACCCTTACCGCAAAGTCATTTACCGGTTCTACATGGTTGGGGAGAAAGAGGTTCCTGCTTCAGCCGACATATTCACGATGAGTCGTTTTCCCGCGCAGGTAGGCATCATGGTAATTGATGAACACATGCATGTTATAGCCAACCAGGTGTTGAGAAAAGCTACCTATTTCGCAGGGAACTATTTTATCGCACCCGAAGGACTTTACCTGTCAATCAATTATCCGACCAACCCGGATATGGATGTAAACAAGTTGGCGTTTGAGTTAATCCGGTTGGAGAAAAAGAATTCATAGTTATATCGTTGAGCAAGTCTAAAACATACGCCCTTTCCTCCTTCTCCGTCATCATGGTGTTCATCCTGCTGATGGTGGTGGGAGCAGCCATGTTGCCGTTGCTGAATGTGCAGCTGAACCCGTCGCGTTCGTTGCCGGAGCTGTCCGTCAGTTACCGGTGGCCCGATGCTTCGGCGCGGGTCATCGAGCAGGAAGTGACCTCCAAACTGGAAGGACTGTTCAGCTCGGTGAAAGGCATCAGGGATGTGTCGTCGGTATCGTCGAAAGGCTCCGGGCGAATTGATATCTCATTCAAGAAGACGGTGAACCTCGATGCAGCCCGGTTCGAAATTGCTTCACTCATCCGGCAGGTGTATGGCGATTTGCCGCAGCGGGTCTCTTTCCCGGAACTTTCGCTGGGAACCGGTGGTCAGAATGACGAGCCATTGATGACCTACACGCTCAACGCGAGTGCCAGTCCGTATTATATCCAGAAGTTTGCCGAAGAACATTTGGTGCCGCATTTGTCGGTCATTCCGGGTGTTAGTGGTGTGAAGGTCTATGGTTCAACGCCGTTCGAATGGCAAATCAAGTACAACAGCGACCAGATTCAAACGCTGGGAATCTCATCAGATGATATAGCCAAAGCCATTCAGAATTACTTCCGGAAGGAATACCTGGGCGAAGGTTCGGTTTCGAACGTTAGTGATGAGGAACAAACCATTACCGGGATTTACCTGGAAAATGAATCGTCCGACAGCATCGACTGGCAAAGTATTCCTGTGAAGAAAATCGAAGGACGGATTATCCTGCTGGGCGATTTGGCGAAAATCAGTTACCAGGAACAGCAGCCGACTTCCTATTACCGTATCAATGGTTTGAATACTGTGAACATGGTATTTTACCCGGAAGAGCATGTGAATAACCTGCGTCTGGCGAAAGCCATCAAAGCGGAAATTGCACAGTTAAAATCAAGTCTGCCAACCGGCTATTCGTTGCTGCTTTCCAGTGACTCAACGAAGTATATCCGCGACGAGCTGGACAAGGTATTCGTGCGCACGGTTTTCTCCATGGCCATTTTGTTGCTGTTCATTTTGCTCATCAGTCGCGAAATCAAATATCTGTTCCTCATCACCGTCAGCATTCTGACCAACCTGGTGGTGGCCTGCATCTTCTATTATCTGTTTGACGTCGAGATTCATCTCTACTCCCTGGCCGGTATTACCATCTCCTTCGGGATGATCATCGACAACAGCATCATCATGATCGATCACATCCGGCACCAGGGAAACAAAAAGGCTTTTCTGGCCATTCTGGCGGCCACACTGACTACCATCGGGGCATTGAGCATGATTTTCTTCCTGAAGGAGAAACAGCGTATCAACCTCGTAGAGTTTGCCCAGGTGATCATGATCAACCTGTCGGTATCGATGGCAGTGGCGCTCTTCTTCATTCCGGCTTTGATGGAAAAGGTGAAACTGAAGAGTGGAAAGACGGTCCGACACTTTAAACGGCGCAGACGAACCATACGCATTTCCCGTTTTTACGAACGGTTTATCCTTTTCGGGAAACGGTATCAATGGATTTTCATCGTTCTTTTCATACTCGGTTTCGGTATCCCCGTTCAATGGCTTCCCAATAAAATCGAAAAAGAAGGGAAGTGGCCCGACTTGTACAACAAAACATTGGGAAGTACATGGTTTACCGAGAATGCAAAACCGACGCTCGAAAAAGTGTTGGGCGGTTCACTACGTCTTTTTTCGGAGTATGTATTCAATAGCTCGTTCTATTCCGAACCCACACGGACAACGCTGTTCGTCCGGGCCAAAATGCCGGAAGGTTGTACCATTGAGCAAATGAACGAAGGCATGCAACTGATGGAGAACTACATCAGTCAGTTTCCCCAGATTGAGCAGTTCCAGACGGCGATTACTTCCTACCGGAATGCTTCCATCATTATTCATTTCAAACCGGAAGCCGAGAACAGCGGGTTTCCGTACCAGTTGAAAAACGATATTACCTCGAAGGCCATTAGCCTGGGCGGAATGGACTGGTATGTGTACGGGGTTGGCAGGGGATTTTCGAATGAATTGAGTACCGGGTACCGGAACAACCATATTGTGCTGGAAGGTTACAACTATGACCAGTTGTACCGGTATGCCGAAATGCTGAAAGCCAAACTATCGAAGAACGAGCGGGTGAAGGATACGGAGATTGACGGGAACGTCGATTGGAGAACCAGTACCCTGTACGAATCTTATCTCGCCTTTAATCACGAAGGCTTCGGCATTCATGATGTGCAAATCGATCAGTTTTACAATTTCCTGAAGGACAAAGTATACAAAGCCCGGCTCAACCCGGTTTATCATGACAACGAGCTGCAGGCGGTTTCGTTGGTTTCGGATGCCTACGGGAAGTTCAATGTGTGGGACTTTAATAATTTGCCGGTCGGGATAGGGAAGAAGCAGCTGAAACTGGCCAACTTCGGGGTAATCAGTAAAGAGAAATCGGGCAACGACATTTATAAAAAGAACCAGCAGTACCAGTTGGTGGTAGCGTATGATTTTGTGGGACCGGAGCCGTTGTCGAAAATCATTCGCGAACGCGAAATCAAGGCCATGGCAAAGGTGTTACCGTTGGGATACTCAGTACACGATTACAAGGATCAGTGGTGGGACTGGAACCGCAAGGACAAGGCGCAGTATTTCCTGTTGTTGCTGGTCATCCTGATCATCTATTTCATCTGTTCCATTCTGCTGGAATCGCTGTTGCAACCTCTGGCGGTTATTTCCATGATTCCGGTTTCATTCGTTGGTGTATTCCTCACCTTTTACCTCTTCAACTTCAACTTCGACCAGGGTGGATTTGCCTCGTTTATCCTCCTGTCGGGAATAGCCGTGAATGCCGGCCTGTACATCATTAACGATTACAACAATTTCCTGCGGACATACAAACATGCCACCAGCATGAAACTGTATCTGAAAGCCTTCAATCACAAGATTATCCCTATTTTCCTCACCATCATCTCCACCGTGCTTGGATTGGTGCCATTCGTTTGGTCGGGCCAAAAAGAGGTTTTCTGGTTTGCGTTTGCCGCCGGCGCCATGGGCGGTCTCATCTTCTCCATTGTGGCGATATTGATTTATTTGCCGCTGTTCTTGAGGATAAGACATTAGAAAACTGACTAACCTAACACGTCTTTAGAAAGGAATATGTATGAATCGCGGCGACAGCCGGATAAATGATGTTATCAATTGAGAGACCAGTGAGTATTTCTCCCCGTCCACGTATTTAGACTTCCGCTAAATTCAATTGAAAGCCCGCTAATTTAAACTAATTTGAAATACAGGATTTTATTTCACATTAGCGACTACCTTTAGCGAAATCAATAAAGCATAACTGATGCAAGTTGCAGTAAACAGGAAAGACATAAAATTTCGACCAGATGCCAGCAGGGTTATCGCCCGCTTTTTATATATGGACGATGAAAGGGCTAAAAATACAATTCGTTCTGTCGTGAATATGTCGGAAGAGGAGGCTGATTTGGCATTAAACCCGGTGCTAAGAGATTATTCACTGCGCCATCGGAATATTTCAAAAATCTTTGAAAAGCATTTTAATAGAATCATTCATCTATTTGGGGAGTTAAGTGTTGACCCCGAGGTGCTTACTCCTTCAAGAAAAATTCTTCTGGGTTCATATTTCACGATGGAGTATTCTATCGAATCGGCTGCATTCTTTAATCCATCGGTTGTTGAACATCCCGATCAATCTGAAACAGGCCCTGGTGAGAAACGAGTAATTTTAAGTTTCAGGGCAACCGGCGAAGGGCATATTTCATCAATTGTTTTCCGCACAGGAGTATTGGATGCCAATAACAACCTGACGATTGAACCTGTGGGCAAAATGCTGGAAGAAGCGGAACATATCCGTCGGCATGTTTACGATAAAGAATCGTTTAAAAAGAAACTGGATGAAATGAAGGATTTTCATGGAATCATTCCATCTGGTTTAATCCTCGATAAACTCAAGGATAAATTTACTTATGGTGAGCTTTATTATTGTATTGAAGAAGCAAAAAAGTCGCTTCACCAAGCTTCTGACAAAGAGATTCTTTTTAACCAGATCATCTGGTTAGCATCGTCCCATTACGAACTTGATTTTTCGTTGGATACGAATATTTCCGAAAGGGTTATTTTTCCTGTATCGGCAAACGAAAGAAATGGGGTTGAAGATGCCCGTTTTGTGAAGTTTAAAGACGATAATAATGAAGTCACCTATTTTGCTACCTACACTGCCTATGATGGTACAACGATCCTTCCTAAAATGATTGAAACCAGGGACTTTTATCACTTTAAGGTTATCCCGCTTCATGGAGAAATTGCAAAGAACAAGGGAATGGCATTGTTCCCCAGAAAGGTAAATGGAAAGTATGCGATGCTTTGCCGCCTGGATGGCTTTAACAATTACATTGCATTTTCAGATAATATCTCCATATGGCGTGAGGCCCAATTACTGCAAAAACCCCGTTTCCCCTGGGAATTCATTCAAATAGGAAATTGTGGTTCACCTATTGAAACCGATGAGGGGTGGTTAGTGATAACCCACGGTGTTGGCCCGATGCGTGAATATGCTTTAGGGGCTTCGTTATTCGACCTGGAAAACCCGACAAAGGAAATAGGTAGATTGAAATCACCCCTGATTATGCCTAATGCTGAAGAACGGGAAGGTTATGTGCCCAATGTGGTTTATTCCTGTGGCTCCATCATTCGGAATAACGACCTGATCATACCTTATGCCATGTCTGATTATGCATCTACTTATGCTGCCGTTAATTTACGGGAACTTCTGAATGAATTGAAAAGTTCCAACCGGTAGCTCTAGCGTCAACAGCTGCCATCTAAAAACTTCCTTCAGTTTACTTCCTTTAATCCATTATTGACTGGTTTTGATCTTCACTCGGATAGAAATGTGTGAATGATGTAACTCTTATTCGTAATTGTGTAACGCCTACTTCATCTTTCGGGAGTAACTTTATTTTTCAGTTAACTAAATTATTATAGGTCAGTTAACTAAATCATTAGAGGAGTTTGGAAAAGATGGATGTCTGGAAAAATTCACTTTAAATCATGAGCCGGATTTATTATCCTTCTCCGAATTCTGTTCAGCAATAAACTATTACAAATAGTCTTAACCGCGAACAAATCTGATATAAAATGAAAGCAGAATTTGATTTGAAGAACTGGGATAACATTGCCGTGAAACTTAAAAAGAAATATCCTCAGCTAACTGATGCCGATCTGATTTGGAGGCATGAAACGCAAGTCGATTTTTACATGATTATGGCTGTCAAGCTGGGAATTACCATGAACGAACTGAAACAAATGATTAAATATTTATAAATGCGAAGTTTTTGATTTTTATACTGTTTACCTTTTAATTTAAACGATAATGAACTATCTCTATTTCGTTATTCCCGTTGTACTTTTTTTGCTCTTAGGAATCAGAATTGTACGACCGACCCAACGCGGTTTGATTGAACGGCTTGGAAAATACCATAATCTGGCAGATCCGGGATTTCACTGGATTATTCCGGTTATCGACCGGCTTTTTATGGTGAATGTAACCGAACAAATGGTGGACGCCGAGCCTCAGGAAATTATCACCAACGATAATCTGAATGCCAGTGTTGATGCACAGGTTTATTTCAGGGTCAAATCTGATGAAGAAAGTGTAAAAGGTTCGATTTACAATGTCAATAACTACAAGTGGCAGATTGTGAATCTGGCCCGCACGACACTTCGTAATATTATTGGAACGCTTACACTGAAATCAGCCAACAGCGAACGCGGGAAGATTAACACCGAACTGTACCGGACTCTTCATAACGAAACCCAAAGCTGGGGAATTGAAATTGTACGAACCGAACTGAAAGAAATCGATCCGCCAAGTGATGTGCAGGAAACCATGAATAAAGTGGTGAAAGCTGAAAATGAAAAAATTGCGGCTATCGATTCAGCCACGGCAGCCGAAACCGTTGCCGATGGTGTAAAACGAGCCAAAATAAAAGAAGCTGAAGGCTACAAACAATCGAAAATATTGCATGCCGAAGGAGAAGCGGAAGCCATTAAGCTGGTTAATGAAGCTGCCGATAAATATTTTATTGGAAATGCGCAATTGTTACGAAAATTGGAAGCCCTGGAAGCATCGCTTGGGAACAATGCCAAAATTGTTATTCCAACAGGTACCGAACTTGTCAATGTTATCGGGGAGATGGCTGGAGTGGTCCCGATAATCAAAAAGGAAAAGTAAGATTAAGGAATCGAGGAATACCTCATAAACAATGCGTATCTTGCGCCATATTAATTTTGTAATTATGAATAAAGGAACAGTTAAATTTTTCAATGATTCGAAAGGTTTCGGATTTATCAAAGACAATGATTCGACGAAAGAATATTTTGTCCATTCAACCGGATTGATTGATAACATCAGGGAGAACGATGAAGTAACTTTTGAATTGAGAGAAGGACAAAAAGGATTAAATGCGGTTGATGTGAAACTTGTATAGTCTATTTATAGTACATACCATTTATAATTTTTGAGTCCCGCTAAGGCGGGACTTTTTTTATGATATTTAGTCAGACTCATGAAATTCTTCATAAGCCTGCAATACGGTTAAGTGTGAAATTAAATAGGCCAGCGAGCTTTCTGCACCCTGGTTACGGTTTACGCCATAATTTTCAAACCCATCACAACACCCCTTTGTTTCAAAATCATACAGGCTCATGCGCAGGTCATTCTCTCCCAGGAACCACAAAAAGGAAGTATAAAGTTTGTTCAGATATTCTTTGTCTTTGGTTAAATGAAAGGCCTGGTGAAACATGAGTACCATGGCCATGGCATCAATTGGTTGCTGGGCAAAAACAGAGCGTTCGCCTTCTTTTTTATACCATTTTTCATTCCCAATAATCGATAAGTAATTGTCCTTAAGGGTATGGCTGGTTAAGAAGTCCATCGCTTGCATCGCAATTTTTGTTATTTTATTATCGTTTAGGATTTCGGCTGAGTGCAGAAGCGCTAACGGTAAAATACCATTGTCATAGGCAAGCAAAGCTTCAAACCATTTCCAGTCAGCAGATTCGTTCTCTTCGTAATGTTTGACTAATGTGAAGGCCATATTGCGCAGCCTTTCGATCATCGAATCGTCCGATGGGTTGCTTTTCAGGTAATAGCTGATGCCAATCATGGTATTGGCGATACCCCTAATCGACTTTAATTTCTCGAAATTGGGAGCCGCATTAAAAAATACCAATCTGCCGGTCTGGTAATAGGCATCGTTCGGGGCATTGCCCAGCAAATATCCCAATGCCCAAATGGTACGGCCAAACGAATCTTCAGAACCGACCTCGTCCAGGAAGTTTCGGCTAAAACTCAAAAAATTACGGAAGGTGCCATCGGCATTTTGCAGGTAATGGATATAGCTTAAGTAGATGGGTGACAATTCCAATGCCCGCATGTCTTTCTTTTGCTTATAGGTCATAAGCACCATTAACAGGGCGCGGGCATTATCATCCAGACAATAACCTTCTTTTAAGTTTGGGATGCCAAATTTGGCATGTTGAATGATGCCGGTATCGTCGGTGAGCCGGTTGATGTGGGAGAGGGAAAACGGTGGCATGATTAATAAATCAAGTACCGACTCTTTCTTTTCAGGTACCTGGTACCCATCCTGCAGAATCGCCGAAGCAAGAGCCATATACTTTTGCCCCGTTTTTGGCCAGGTAATTTTCTGACCAAATTCTGAGGCCTTTTGCTTCAATTGATTCAACTCCTCCGGATGGTCCAACAATTCATTCAATGTGGTAGATAGATTGTCCGGATCGTTAAAGTTAAAAAGCCGCCCTCTTCCTTCTGATAATAATTCGGCAGCATGCCAATAGGGTGTCGAAAGTACAGCAGCCCCCACGCCAACAGCATAGGAAAGGGTACCGCTGGTAATTTGGGCTTCATTCAAATACGGAGTGATGTAAATATCGCTGGCATACAAATATTTGAACAGGTCCTGTTCGTCGACAAACTCGTTTAAAAACACCACATGTTTTTCCAGTTGGAGCTTTTTAACCAGGCGCATGAGGAAAACCCGGTATTCTTCTCCGGAATGGCGGAGTACATTCGGATGGGTCTTCCCCAACACAATATAAATCACGTTAGGGTGTTTCTCAACCACCTGGGGCAATGCATTGATGACTGTTTCAATCCCTTTGCTGCGACCGATAAAACCAAACGTCAGGATCACTTTTTTGCTATCGAGCTTAAACTCCTTTTTCGATTTCTCCGCATTGAAGTGAATGTCGGGAACACCATGTTCAATCAGGGCGATCTTTTCTTTCGGAACGTCGTAGATACTTGTCAGGAATTCAACGGCTTTATGGCTCATCACCACTATTTTCGTCGCCATTTTACAGATTTCCTTTAAAATCGCCTTTTCGTTGTATGACGGAGTTTTAAGGATCGTATGCAGGGTAACGATGAGCGGCATTTCCAATCGGTGGAGCAAGGGGAGGATGTAAACCCCGCTATGGCCTCCAAATATGCCAAACTCGTGTTCGAGCACACAAATATCGGCACCACTCAGATTAATGTATTTTACAGCTTTCAGGTAATCTTCCTGATGGTCCTGACGGATGGTTCGTTTTACTTCATCCGGATATTTATAAGTCAGGTCGTTATCATTTAAAGCGACGACAAACCCCTCGTGCTTTTCTTCCGTGTTTCCGTTTTCGGCCAGCATCGACCGAAACAGATTGTTGGTAAAGGTTCCGATGCCGCATTCACGAGGCGGGTAAGTGGCGATATAAGCTATTTTCATATTTTTGAACTTTCATTAAATGATAAGTCGGGCCGTCATTAAATTTTTCAGTACACCATTTCAAATCCAGAGTCTGTCGTTTAAATACCGGAGTAAAATTGTTACAAGGTTATGTACCCAAATTCGATGAAGAAATCGGGACACTTGACTATCAAAACCTTGAGTAGATAAAATATTCGTCCGTGCAGAAATAATTTGCAATCAATCTACAATTCGCTTTTCCTGCTTTTTTCTGCCTTCTTGGCTGCTTTGGCTGCCCGCTTTTCCTTTAAGTTCATTGCAGGCGCTTTTTTGTTTCCCTTTTCTTTACCTTCTTTTTCTTTTGACATGATGACTAATTTAAATTGTTACTTATTAAATTGATATTGTACTTCCTTCATAACCACTTTTTATCACTGTCGAAATCATTTTGAACCTTTTATTGGCTTTCACTAAATGAGATGTATGGGCAGGTATAATAATCGCTTCACCTGTTTTTAACAGGTTCGAATGTTCATCGATAACGACTACAGCATCACCGTCAATAATCTGGATAAATGTGTCGAATGGTGAGATTTTCTCAATCAGTGTTTCCCCGGCATCAATAGCAGTGACACTTACATTCCCGGTTGTTTTTCGGATAATTGTTTTGCTAACTATCGAATGGGGAACATATTCTATAATTTCAACCAGGATGTGTGTTTTCGATTTTTCAATCTCAGCATTCTGCATCTGTTCACTTTATTGAATAATTTCAATAAAGGTACTTCCCTGCGGGCCGGGAGTGTTATACAATTGAAGATATAAGTTACATCATTCACACATCTTCAAGCGTGCTGCGTCTCTTGTTTTTGAGCTTTTTAAAGTGGGAAGGTGTTAGTCCTGTAAATTTCTTGAATTGATTTGACAGGTGCGAAACGCTGCTATAATGCATCTTATAGGCTATTTCAGTAAGATTTAACTCATCATATACGATAAGTTCTTTTACTTTCTCAATTTTGTGAATCAGGTAAAACTTTTCAATGGTAATGCCTTTTACTTCCGAAAAAAGGTTTGCCATGTAAGTGTAATCATAACTGAGTTTCTCGCTTAGGTAGTCCGAAAGGTTGACTTTAATCTGTTCATCGGTGTAATGCACCAGCTCGATAATGGCGCTCTTTATCTTTTCAACCAAAATGCTCTTTTTATCATCCATCAGGAGCAATCCCGATTTTTTTAAGCCAATATCCAATCGCTCCAATTGTTGCGGCGAAATTTCCCCGATGATTTCGGCTTCTCCTATTTTTACATAGGTGTATGGTACGTTGAGTTTTTCCAGTTCAGCTTTCACCACCATCTGGCAACGGATACAAACCATATTCTTGATGAACAGCTTCATGAAACGTATATTGGTAACATTGAATATCCTGTGTGCTAAAGTTACAAAATTTCCAATGGCGCAAAAAAAATGAACCATCACTTCTGTTCTGACATCATCGGTTGATATATTCTGATATGAAGGAACTTTAAGCCATTGAGGTATTGGTTTTATCAAATACATTCGTGACGCTGGCGTGGTACGGCCATTTGAAGTTTTCTGGTTTGCTTTTGCCGCCGGCGCCATGGGCGGCCTGATTTTCTCTATTGTGGCGATATTGATTTGCCTGCCGTTGTTCCTGCGGTTGAAGAGATGAGGCTAGTCGGACAGCTGGTTCTTAAACAACGACATCGCTGATGAATCAGCGAACCATCGGGTAGGTTCTTAATTAAATGCGAAGGAGAGGAACCCCGGTTTTCGGCAGGATACAACTTGCCCTGCAACTATTTAATTATCTGTTGGAAATCGTTCGAATTTCCTAAACGTATGCAGAGATTCATCCCAATTAGCTTTCTTTGAAATGAAGATATGACCATCTGGTATTTTGTCCAATTTAGTATCTAAACTTCCTGCAGGTACCACTAAAAGCTTGCCTTCCATTTGTAAATTAGGAAGTGCTGAACCACAAATTGTGCAAAATGCTTTTACATGGTCCGTGTTAGCTAGTTGAAAAGTCTTAACTTCTTCTTCACCTTTTATCCATTCAAGTTTTGCTGTTGTTGAAAATAAATTAGCTGCATGAGCGGAACCCGTATCTTTCCTGCAATATCCACAATGGCATAAATAAAAATCTTCGAAATCGCCTAGTACCCTAAATTTAACAGTTCGACATAAACATGAACCTAAATATTCCATAGGTTAATACCTCCTTTTTTCAATTTCTTAATCCAATAAAAATGGTTCCCCATTGAAAACCTGACTAGTGATAAAAATACAAAAAGAGGGTGTACGGAAAGTACCACGGTAAAATTTGAAACTTACAGATTGTAATCGGGCCTTCCGTTTCACCCCTCCAAACCTCCCCTAAAGGGGCGGCTTAAAGTCCCCTTCAGGGGATTTAGGGGTGAGCAAATTAAGCAGTACTTACAATTTGACAGTTCTGAAAATGCTCTTTGGACTTTTCGGACAGCCTCTTTTTGTTATCACATTCCCATTTTGTAGGATTATCGTGAATATAATTCCGGATTTGTTGCCATGATGCATCGTTCCGGATGATGTGATCATGAAACCGGGATTGCCATCCAAAATCCGCGTGTATTTTCCGGGCACGGATGGTCACCAATCGTTTGTATGGGTTGATGATGACACCCAATATGCCGGGATTCCATTTTTGTGATGCATGGGCGGTGCGTGATGGGGTGGTGGAGACGCCCGATTCGGGCGTCTCTACGGTAATTTATAAAATATTTTGGTTTGCTTTCGCCGCCGGCGCCATGGGCGGCCTTATCTTCCCGGTGGTGGCGATATTGATTTACCTGCCGTTTTTTTAGGTTGAAGAGATGAGGCTTATCGGAACTTTGGTTTGCTGAGAAATAACTAAAGGATGGCTTTGTAGTAAGTTTTGGTTTGTGTGATTTGATAGTGTGTTTCAAAAAAGGGCCTTGCCATCCTATTTTGCTATTATCTTATGATTAATGTTGTCATATTTGTAATTGATAATACTTTCATTCAGTATCATCTGTATTGCTTCTTCAATTACTTTTAATGGAACAACAAACCATTCACGAGGAGTTATCCTTTGTCCTTTATCATCAAATAAATCAATATTTAAACAAGTCTCTGCAAAGAAGCGATGAAGTAATTGTTCTAATTTATCTGCATTACGATTATAACAAGTATATGTTGCGACCTTCTTTACATCGGCAAAAAGGTAGGTTGCTTCATGCTTTGCATTACGAATACGTTCATCAACGGGAACGCTTGAAAATCCAATTTTATACAGGTCTTTAATCTTTTTAATCGTTGGGTTTTTTGATTTTGATTTTAGAATATAAATCCAGCCTGTTAAAATATCTTCTTCTTCAACTAAATTGGCATTAATAAATAGCTGACTTTGAGATTTCTCATCAGTATTTGTAATTGCTCTACCATTTTTTTGTATCTGCTTGCCTAACGATCGATAAAGCATATTACTATAGGTCCCATTTTCAAAGACCGTTCTTGTACGTCCATCAATCCGCATTCTATTTCCTGAACGAAGTTGTGTATCTGACTTTTCTAAAATAGCATCTTCAAGATATAGCAATACTCCATCCATTAAGTAGAAGTCACCTACATGAAGGTTTTTTTCAATATTTTGAAAAGGAATTATCTTTCTTTTTCCACTCTTTAATTCATGATGAACCTTTTGAAACATATCTTCGTAAGGTTTAAATTCCTTTTCTTTCATTGGTTTTCGTTGTGCCACGAAATCAGTTTCATCCCTTTTCTCCGGATTTGGAACATGTTTAAATCTGAAGATAGATAATTCCTCATCGGTCTTTAGCAAATCATCATCCTCGTTTAAAATATCATCAAGGCTTTGTTTTTCCATTTCAACATGACCTAATAAATTATGCCTGTCGAATGGTTTTAATGTCCGTTTTTTAGCTTCGTCCTGACGAAATGTTTTAAGGTTAGCCAATAAACGGTATTCTGACATACTGCCTGTACCTGGCTCTTTATTATTTTTGTCAACAAATGCACTAATTTCTTCGAAAGATTCAATTAGCCTGTCATCCTCTGTTTTTACATTGGAAGTTTGGGGCTTTGAATCTAACATCCCAAAATCATCATCGTTGAAGATGTCATCTATTGTAAACTTCTTACTCATTTAATGCTCTTTGACGTTTCAACTCTCTTAAAAATAAAACGGCTTCAGCCATTCTTTTTTCTTTCGGGTCGAAAGATTGAATGTTGGGTGCATCGCCTGTTCTTTCTCTCCAATCTTTGATTTTAGGCCACAATAAAATGGCTTCTTCCTCGGTCATTTCAATCTTAGTCGATTGAATATGCTCGTCAATTAGTTTTAAAACCTGTGTTGTTACTGATTTTGATAATATCTCAAATGCTTTTTGAAAAGGATTTATCTGGTCTATCAGGTCGATATGTATATCGTCAATGTTGACAAAGCTACCTGCCATGCGGATAAACTTCTTGTCGCCCTGTTCTTCGATGGTACTGTTTTTAATTACAGAATCAACAACTACATGCTGACGAACCGCTTCCACATCGTCATCGTCCAAATCGGGATAAACTTCACGGATGATTTTTGGAATCAATACCGTATTGATAACCTCTGGTTCGAGATTGCCGGGCATTGCCTTAATCATTTGGTCATCCTGTAAAATGCGGGCTTTTAAATCGTTCAAATCAGTTTCGATAATGTCTTTTGCCCTTTGTGATGTTGGCAGTTTAAATCCACGGATTTTTATTGTTTTATCATCATCATCTGTTCCTTCTTCATCGTCATCATCAATCTTTTTGGGTTTGAATTTGAAGTTGGGAGCTAATACCTGTTCCATTAATAACGATGCTGTAATGGCCTTTAACATATTATTTACCGCTACTTTTACTTCCTCGTTTTCAGCATCAGGTTCAGCAATCAAGTTTGTAAACTGTGCATGTGTTTTATTATTGCTGTCCCTTGTTGCCCGTCCGATTATCTGAATAATTTCTGTTAAAGAACCCCTATAACCAATTGTTAAAGCATGTTCGCAATATGGCCAATCGAAACCTTCCTTAGCCATTCCTAGAGCAATAATAATGTCGATATCGTCAGCCGATTTTACTTCACGTAAGTAAGCTGAAATTTTATCCCTCGATTTTTGATTATCGTTTACTAAATCGGCAACTTTTAAAACCTTTCCAGAACGTTTGCTTTTTACATAAAGCACTCCTGTATTTTCATCCTGATAATCTAAATCGCCCAAAACGTCAATGATATGCCCAACCTCTTCGTATTTTTCTTTTGACGATTCGGCAGAATTTACACTCGGTATATGTATGATTGTTTTTTTGCTTTCGTCTAAAATCTCAGCCAATGCAGACATTTCCCTGTCAGGTTGCTTTTTAAAATAACGACCATGATAAAAATGATAACCAATACCCAACGATTTTAAAAACTCATAACCATTTAATTGTTCATAGTAGTTATAAGTTACTTTCGTAAAACGGGCTTCATCTTCGGGCAAAAGAACTGGAATGTTATCACCACGGAAATACGAACCTGTCATTGCAACAATGTGGGCGTTTGATTTTACCATGATGTTTTTCATTACTTCGCCCAAACGGTTATCGCCATCGGCAGAAACATGGTGAAATTCATCAATGGCAATAAGTGTATCGTTTAATTTCTTTTCTTCCAATCCATCAAAGGCAAAACGCAATGTTGCATGTGTACAAATAAGAATCTGTTCATCGGTTTCAAGAAATTCCAGAAAGGCTTTTACCTTGCTCTTTTCTTCGCCTGGTGTACAAAGGTTGTATTTTTGATTGGGTTGCCAGTCGGCGAAAAAACCAAACCTTTTTAATTCTGTTGTACCAAAGGATGCACCAATTGATTTTTCGGGAACGGCTACGATAGCTTTTTTAATTCCCTGATGATGCAATTTCTCTAAAGCAATAAACATTAATGCCCTTGATTTACCCGATGCAGGGGGAGCTTTAATTAATAAATACTGTGCCGAATTGGCTGCAAAAGCCCTTTCCTGCATTTCACGCATACCAAAAGCATTGGTTTTTTTGCTTTTTCCTGTTTGGTTATATGTTACTTCAACTAAATTAGGCATAATTAATCATCACTTTTTACCGTTCTGTTTTTCTTTTGTTTTGCAAACAATGTATTCTCTTTTTCCATTTCTTCATACATTTTGAATAAGTATTCAAGTCTTTCTGTATCTGTAGTAAATGGTTGTAATCGATAACACTTTTCAATTGCTTCGTCCAATTCCCTATGAGCCTGTTTTAACCCTTTTGGCATAGTGTCAGGGTCATATAATTGAGCCATTGTTTTTTCTGGGTATTTAGCCCTTTCATCTAATATGGCAAAAACATATAGATTTAAATTTTCTTTTTGTTTTGTATTGAGAACAGGGAAAGGAAAAGTATTGTAACAGATTGAAGAAGAAAAAATGTAATCTGTTTTAAATTTTCCACCAACAGCTTTTACCCAAACAAGCATCATTCTTGAAGCAATAACTCCAAAAATAAATGGCTGGAAATCATATACAGCTTGTGCCGTATTTGATATAACAGTATTAGCATCAACAAAACCACATGGTATATATTGTCTTCTTTCTGAAGTTATAGTTGGCATTATAATACCTTCTTTGTTGTAGAATCTAATTTCTCCAAATCTATGTGGGACAGAAGCTTGTTTATTTGTAGCACTTTTTGTGCTGTTAATGCGCATTATTGTTACTGCTTCAAGTCTTTTATTAATTTCGTCTATTTTTATTAATTCTTCTAAATCTTCGTTTTCAATCCACAAGCAAAATCTTTCATCTCCGTTAATGTATTCTTGAGCACCAAAGTATGGTTTTATAATTTTCTTTAATTGAGGATATTTATTAATCAATTTTGTCTTTTCATTTGCGTCAAGAAGTAAGTTTCCTCCATCTGTTGGTTGACTTCCTTTTTGCATTTCAGGAAGTTTTGATAAAGGTTTATTCCTTTTAGATATTATTATATTTTTTCCTTCAATAAGATATGGGCTAATATTAAAAGCAGCCCTTTTAAAATTTCCCTGATAGAGAAATTTAGGTCTATTGGAAATATTACGCATGCCTATAATAATCACCGATACACCAGCATTTCCTTTGGCATTGTTTGTCCATTTAAAAGATTGGTGAGCAAAACTTATTTCTTGATTTCGAGCAAATAATGTTGGCCATAATAATGCAACTTGCTCACCTTGCGTAATAGAATTTGTAGTTACAAATGCAAACTGTCCATTAATATTTAGAATGTATATACTTGCTTTTTGAAGCCAGCAACTTATATAATCAAGTTTTTTGTAATTATTTGCATTTGAAAAAACTATTTTCAAATCATCTTTTTGTTCAGAATTTTGTTTGCCATAACCTAAATAAGGCGGATTACCTATAATATAAATTTCATCGTCTTTCGAAATCGGACAGACCTCATGCCAGTTTTTACGTGTAGCGTTACCTTGTGTAATTTGCCCTGCTTCTTTTAATGGTAGAATAGGTTTTGAGCGTCCATAATCGAAAAGCATTTCTTCAAAAATCTTGTTCATTTGGTGTTCTGCTAACCATAATGAAAGAATTGCCATTTCGTGAGCAAAATCGTCCAGTTCAATTCCGTAAAATTGAGATAATTGTATTTGAGTAAATTCTAAAGTCGGGTTTTGGCTTAGGTCTATAATCCTTTGCAGTATTTTAATTTCAAGCAAACGGATTTCTTTGTACGTAATAATTAAGAAATTTCCGCTACCACAGGCAGGGTCGAAAAATTTAATTTTAGATAAGCGGTTTATCAGTTTTCTTAATTGTTTTGGATTGTCATTGTGTTTTTCAAATTCCTCGTAAAGCTCGTCTAAAAATAGCGGTCGGATAAGTTTTAAAATATTCTCAACTGAAGTGTAATGCATTCCTAAATCGCTTCGGTATTCAGGAAGAACAACAGCCTGAATCATTGAGCCGAAAATATCAGGATTTATGTCTTTCCAATTTAGGTCACCAAGTTCAAGTAAAGTCTTACGGGCTTTAAACGTAAAGTGTGGTGCATCAACTGGGTCTCGGAATAATCCACCGTTTACATAAGGGAACTTTTGAAGATATGCGGGAAAGCTATTGCTATCTTTTGTATTTAGTCGTTCAAAAAGCTTGTCTAAAAATTCGTGTGTATCAAATCCATCCTCCGATGTGTGCTGTGAAAGTGTTTTTGAGAATATACTTTCTTCTTCAAATATTTCTGTGTCTTCAGCGAAAAAACAGAATAGTAACCTTGACAGGAATATATTTAATTCGTGAATGCTTTCTTTTGAATTGTAGATATTCTCGTTGGCATGTACCAAATTATCATAAAGCTGTGCCATTTTATAGGCTGCATCCCTGTCGGCCTGATTGTCATTGCTTGTATTGTAAACCTCACTGCCCGCCAGTGGTAAAAAGAAATCAAAGTATTTAGGCAGTTCAGTAATTTTAATATCAAGATTTCTCTTGAGTTTTAAGTCTTTTGCAACAAGTGTTTTGTAGTCGGTAAGAATAGCAAATCGAGGTGAGTGTTTTATTATCCGTTCGTCAACAGATACATTTTCAATTTCACTTAACAAGTTTCCAGATTCACCAGTTTTAAAGAAGATTTTCTTTTTGTAAAGTATTTCTCCGTCAACTTTTGATAGGTTAAAATCACCTTTTTTTAAACGAGTAATGGAAGTCTTTGAAATTCCATAAGCAATTAACAAATCATAAATGAATTCCTCCTTTGAGAAATCCTCAAAAATCTGTTTAACGTTACTCTCTATTTCTTTACTATTCATTTATTAATTTGTCTTTTTACAGCAAAAATTCCTTTGTCCTTTTCCTATGAACGCTAGCTTACTTGTCTGTTCATGTTTTTCGTATCTACCACTCGAAATGAGTTGGCTGTATTCTTGTTTTGTATACTTTGAACAATTACATGCGTAAGAAAATTGGATGTTATACTTGATTTGCGTCTCATGCGCTCAGATCTGTTTTCATATTGTTGGTTATTCAGGCACCTCAAGGTATTAAATTTTTTAATAAAACTTATTGTTCACCAACTAAACCTAATGTTATCACACCAAAAGCCCCGCAACATGCGGGGCTTTTCGGTAGCTTAATTTTTTGTGAGGGCAATGGTGAGGTCGGTGGTTTCGCCGGAGTTCACCACAATGTCGAGCACTTTCTCGGTGTAACCCAGCTTGCCGGCTTTTACCTGGTACATGCCGGGCTGCAGCGATTTAATGCGGAACCCACCTTTTTCGGCGCTTTTCTTTTGCACAGGGGCGTGCCCGTTCAGCGGCAGCAGCATCAGTTCAATCTCTACACCCGAAATGGCCTCCAGGCTCACCGCGTCGAATACCTTCCCGTTGACCGAAAGCGATTCGGTTCCCATCTCAATCACTTTGCGCGCCTCCATGTAGCCCAAAAACAAATTGTTGTCGCTGTAGCGCACAATTTCCATCAGGTTATCAATCTGCTTCAACACACCATCGGTATCCCTGAACAACAGCTCCGTTTGGTTCGTTTGCCTCACTTGTGCGGTGACGCTGTCGCGTTTTAACGGAACCGCCTTTTCGAACGCCTCAATTTTTTCTAAGTACACCACCTGCGTTTCGGCGGTAATGCCAAAGGTAGCCAGCTCTGCCAGATACGTTTCTGCGATGTCGTACAATTTCCGTGCGTTACCACGAAGATAGGAATCGGACGTGTAACGTAGCTTGCTCTCGGAATAGTAACTGTTTTTCAGTAACTCGGGCCGGTTGTTTTGCCGTGCATAAGAGCTTAACCGGCTCGACACCTCGAAGGCCGCCTTTTCCAGGGCATCCCGCGTCTCGCGCTTGTAATCGGAAATACCGGTGGTATTGGTCGATTCGTTGGCCTCTGCTTTCATAATTTTCGCAATGTTTTCACCCAATTGGGTCCGGTAGGTCGGGAGATTGGGAAGCGGATTCACCACTTCGCTGTTCTTTCCCAGGAAATTGTTCACCACCTGGTACATTTTCAATTTTGCTTGCTTGAATAAATTCATAAAAACGTCATTTAAGGTTAATAAATCATATACATGATAGGCCTGTATGCCTTTATCATTCTGCATGGCATCGTACACCGATTTCATTTTTGCACAATCGAATTCTGTTCTTCATTGTGCTGATATGAAGTCATTTGTAAAGAGAAAAACCTGCTGGGGGACAGTCTTTTGAATTTAAAACGGGAAGGCAAAATGTTTATTGTGCTAAGTAGTTCGACGTGATAAATATATGATAAGTAATTTAGCCGAATGTTATCATACCACATTTTCGTATGCCTGATAAATAAAGGGATAGCAGACTCAGGAAGTTTGTGAAAAGTTTTTTAAATATTTTTGAAAGTTTTTGTATCTGATTGTGTATGTGCATACATGTGAGGGTTGTAGTGGGAGTGACTTCTTAAGAGGGTTTTGAAAATGGTTGCAGGTTGTTGAAGAAGTTTTAAGTAGTAGGTTTTAAGTGTTAAGACGAAAGAGCTAGATACCATCCTTTTCACTTTTGCCTTCTTACTTTATCCTTGTATTTTCAGGTTGAGCTTAGCGGTTTCTATTGTTCCTGTTGTTATAAGGTTGGTTACTTCGATTATTCATTGTTCATTTCTCATTACTAATTGTTCATTGATTTAAGGGTTTCAAGTTGCGCTTTGAGGTTTAGCCTAATTGTACGTTCGATTATTCATTGTTCATTTCTCATTACTAATTGTTCATTGATTTAAGGGTTTCAGGTTACAGGTTATGCTTCGCTGTTTGACCATGCCTCAATAATGTCGACCTGATTTGGCATTACATGATTTGAACTCGGCTGGTGTTGCGTTACGATTGGAAACCATGACTTTTCGGGCCGCTTTCTGCATTTTATTCGTTCAAAGGCGTAACCGCCATTTTGTTTTTCCTGTCTAAAAGAGAAATCACCAAACTTCAATCTGTCAGCAAATGAAAAAAATCGGATTCGTACTCTTTGTTATCCTGGGATTGGCGCTGAATCTTCCCGCACACGGACAATCTAAACTTACCTCAGAGGAGAAGCTTTACAACCTGTCGCTGTTATGGAGCCAGGCGAAATATAGTTTTGCCTTTTTTGAGCAGGTGCCGCAACTGAACTGGGACAGTTGTTACCGGTCGTTTATTCCGAAAGTAATGAAGACCGAAAGCGACTGGGAATATTACCTGCTTTTACAACAGTTCTATGCACAACTGAATGACGGACATACCCGCGTACTGCCGCCTGTCGGGTTGCGGAATCAGTATTTTGGAAGTGCCATCGGTGAGATTCGGACAAAACGGATGGAGGGGAAAGTGATTATTACCGAAGTTGTGGATGATGCATTGAATCAATTCGGAATAAAGAAGGGAATGGAAATCGTTTCCATCAACCATCAACCGGTGGAGGAATATGCCGGGCAGTATGTGGCTCCGTACGTGGTTGCTTCCACGCCGCAGGATAAAGAACGGCAGATTTACGATACCTTCCTTTTAAGCGGCAGTCCGGAAACTCCTGTTATGGTGGAGGCAGTTGATGCAAACAACAGGACCATTAAATTTCCGGTTAACCGTCGTCCCTGGATTATCGAGCAGGAAGTATTTAAGTTACCGGCCCTGGAGTACTCGGAATTACCCGGCAAAATTGGCCTGCTGAAGATTAATAATTTCATGGGGGACGATTTTACCTCAATCTTCGATTCTATTTATGTATCTATCCGGAACACCAAAGGCTTAATCGTTGATGTCCGTAAAAACTGGGGCGGAAATTCAGGTTGGGCCAATTACGTATTGCAGCACCTGGCACTGGCTCCATTTCAAACCAATAACTGGCAAACACCCCGTCACATCGCTGCATTTTCGGCTTGGGGAAACAAACAGGACTGGTACAAGCAAGCGGGAGACACGGTTTTTCCTGTAGATGAAAGCAAACGCTACCTGAATCCGGTTGTTGTGTTGGCTGACGAAACCACCTTTTCGGCCGGTGAAGATTTTTGTGCCGGTTTTGTCACCATGAAGCGCGGAAAACTTATTGGTTCCCCAACGGCAGGAAGTACAGGACAACCTGTTTATTTTCAGTTGTTGGGTGGTGGCGCTGCGATGGTTTGTACCAAAAAAGATGTGTTGCCTGACGGAAGAGAATTTGTGGGATATGGTATTCAGCCCGACATGGTGGTAAAGCCAACGATTGAGGATATCCGGGACGGAAATGATCGGGTGCTGAAAAGAGGTCTGTCTGAATTATAAACAAATCGGTACGTTCAAATAAAAAAGAGACACCTGAAATGGCGTCTCTTTTTCTTTTATCGTTGTTTTACTTCAGTGTCAGTGTTAAAACCATTTCCGTTTCCGGAACATCACAATGCCGATGTAGGCCATCAGTCCCGAGAAAAACAGAATAGCAGGGAATGCCCATGCCGAATTTTCCATAAAGTTCGGTACGTTCATCCCATATAAACTGGCAATCAAGGTTGGGATCATCAAGATGATGGAAATGGAGGTCAACTGCTTCATCACCACGTTCAGGTTGTTGGAGATGACCGATGCAAAAGCGTCCATCATACCACTCTGGATGTCGGAATAAATCTGCGCCATGTCAATGGCCTGCTTGTTTTCAATTACCGCATCTTCCAGCAAAT
>ENA-ORXD01000382-ORXD01000382.1-sediment-metagenome-genome-assembly--contig:-NODE-382-length-60076-cov-16.661078_pt1 | contig 60076 bp, 51 predicted proteins | sample MGYA00237862_ERZ511471 | MGnify/ENA metagenome assembly ERZ511471
GCGTTCTTCGAGGTGGTGTTCCGGGGCACGATGGTGTTGATGGCCCCGCCCCGGTCGATCTCGCCGGGCACGATGGGGTCGTACTTGGCCCCGTGGTCGATGCCGACCGTACCGGCCATGATGCGCTCGGTGACATACGCCCCGGCCAGAACGATCCCCCGCTCGTTGAAGATGGAGACGACATCGCCCTTCTTGATCCCCCGCTCGGCGGCGTCCACCGGGTTGATCCACAGCGGATGGTACTGATACCCGTCGGGCCCCTTGACCTTGCAGGTCTCGATCTCCCGCAGCCAGGTGATGTCGTCGTGCTCGGAGTGGATCCCCCAACGGGGGTGGTTGCTCATGACCAGCAGCGGATACTTCTTGCTCCGCTCGGTGCCGATGGTCTCCTCGTGATAGGGACCTTTGGCGATCCATTTCGGCACCGGCGGCCGCTCCTCGTCGTCGGGGAAGTGCTCTGCCAGACCGGTGGAGTAGAACTCGACTTTGCCGGTGGGAGTCGACAAAGGGTACTTCTCCGGATCCTCGTAGAACTGGATGAGGCCGGCCGGGATCTTCTCCCAATCGGGGGCGGGCGGTACGACGTAGTAGCCCTTCTCGCGAAGTTCCTCCCAGCTGATGAGATGAGCGGCCCGAGAGGTCTCGTATCCCAGCCTGATCAGTTCGGGGATGGTCTTCCCTCCGGTGTACTCTTCGAGCACACCCAACCGTTCCGCGATCTTGCAGACCACCTCGTAATCGCTGAACGACTCGCCCAACGGCTCGATGCATCTCTCTTCGAGGAACAGCATGTTCATCTGGCCGCTGAAGATGTCGCTGCCGATGTCGTCCTCTTCCAGCATGGTGTTCACCGGCAGGATGAGGTCTGCGAAGAGGGCGTCGTTCTCCAACCAGGGATGCTGGCAGAGCATGAACTCGATCTCGGGCTTGCGGATGGCCTTGACGTAGTCGTTACCCGCGTTCCAGCAGGTGATCCACGACGGGGAGTCCGTCCACACCATGTGGACCTTCGAGCAACCGTCGGCCGGATACTTGTAGTGGACGAACTGGTCTTCGCGGGTGGTGAACTCGCTCTCATTACCGTACCAGTCGATCTCACCCTCGAGGATGGCCTTGGGCACCAGGCTCTTGGGGATGAACGACGGGTGGTTGGTCACTGCCGGCGTGCTCCCCGTGTATGCGGCGCCCAGATCGGTGAGCACCGAGGGAGCCGGCGGCGACATCTGTTCGAAGCTGTCCAGCAGACCCCACTCGATCATCTTGGCCTGGTTGCAGCCGGGCTTGCCGAGGCCCTGCATCGCCAGACACAGCACCTGCAGACGCGCCGGCTCGGTCGCGTACGGACCGCGGATGCCGGGGCCGCCGTTACCGATGCAGATGGTGGTGCGCTTGGAGGCCCATTCGGCGGCCAAGGCCTTGATGATCCGAGAGGGTACTCCGGTTATCGGGGAGGCCCATTCGGCGGATTTGGGTACGCCGTCCTCGCGACCCATGACGTAGTCCTCGAACTTGTCGAAGCCATACGCGTGAGTGGCGATGTACTCCTTGTCGTAGGTGCCGTCCTTGATCCACTGATGGGCGATAGCCAGATAGAGGGCGGCATCGGTGTTTGGCAACACCGGGATCCACTTGTCGGCGTGGACGGCGTTCGCGTAGTTGCAGTCCGGCGAGATGTAGATCTGCTTGATGCCGAGTTCGGTCCACCAGTAGCTCAGGCGGCTGGTCAGCTGACCCTGCCACCCCCAGACTGTGGTCTCTTGATCGCATCCCCAGAAGAGGAGGAGTTCGGCGTTCTTCGAGATGTCGTACAGCAGGTTCTTCTGGGGCATCTGCTGGCCCACGGGCTCACACCCCCACACGTGCTTGGCCCCCCACCACCAGCCTTCCCAGCTGTCGGCATCGCGTATCTGCGCAGTGAAACCACCCAGTATCGTGAGCAGCTTCTTCATGCATCCGTGCGGACCGTGCACCACCTTGTTCTCGCCGTGCTGGTCGCACTGGGTGAGGATCGCGGTCGGGCCGTAGGTCTCTTGGACCCGCCGTATCTCTCCGGCGATGAGGTCCAGAGCCTCATCCCAGCTGATCCGCTTGTATTTGCTGACCCCTCGGTTCTGAGGATTGCGTTCACCCTTCGGGTCCCAGTCGACCCGCTTCATCGGGTAGCGGACCCGCCCGGGCGAGAAGACCCGCTTCTTGTAGGCCAGGCTGAGCGGAGGGATGAGACTCTTCTCGCTGGGCTCGAAGGTGCTACCGCGGGCGTGCATCACCCAGGGTTTGACGTCTTCTTTGGTGTACTGATCGTAGTAGCGGGCCGGCCGAATACGGATGATCTTGCCGTCCTTGACGTCCACCATCGACGCGTTGGCTCCGTTGAACACCCCGCACCAGCTGATGTCGCGGACCAAGGTCTTCTCTCCGGCTTGGTTCACCGGTCTCGTCACAAGCCTGTCCATGATACGGCCTCCCGTGGCCCCTCGTCGGATCTGAGCGCTTGAAGCTTCGGTAGCGAACAATCTATACGATTGTCCGCCCCCGGCGCAAATCTGATCCGGGCCGCCGACAGTAGCCCGATCGAACAGCCTGGGGCGACGTCAGTCCATGCGGATGCTCGGCCGATGCGATAGGCCGGCGTACCAGCGGGCCAATTCCGTCCCAATGAGCCGGGGATGGTCCTCCTGGAGATGGTGGATCCCCGCCGATACGAGGTTCACGATACAGTGGAGCGGATGAAGGGTCGACGGACCCAGAGCCGAGAGGAGGCACAGCATGCGGGCCATCAGAGTACACGAGTGCGGCGGACCGGAAGCCCTCGTCCTGGAGACCCTGCCCACGCCGGAACCCGGTCCGGGGGAGGCCCTTGTCTCGGTCTCTGCGGTGGGCATCAACTTCATCGACGTCTACCAACGATCGGGGCACTACCCCCTCCCGCTTCCCCTGCCCATGGGGCTGGAGGGAGCGGGGGTCGTCGAGCGGCTGGGGCCGGGTGATGCACCCGTGGCCGAGGGCGACCGTGTCGCCTGGGTGGGCGGTCAAGGGTCGTACGCCTCCGAATTGATAGTCCCCGCCGACCAGTTGGTACCGCTACCGGCCGGTGTGGAGCTGCGCCCAGCCGCTGCCGTGATGCTCCAGGGATTGACGGCCCACTACCTCAGCCGTTCCTCCTACCGGCTCGAGCCGGGGGACACCTGCCTCGTGCACGCCGCAGCCGGTGGTGTGGGCCAGCTGCTCTGCCAGATGGCGAAGATCGCCGGCGCGAGGGTCATCGGCACCGTCTCCACGGACGCGAAGGCGACCATAGCCAAGAGCGCGGGAGCTGACGAGGTGATCAACTACGAGGAAGAGGACTTCGTCGAACGAGCGCTGACGTTCACCGGAGGGACGGGCGTCCAGGTGATCTACGATGGGGTGGGCCAAAGCACGTTCAGCCGGGGGCTCGACTGCTTGGCGCCCAGAGGGTACATGGTCCTCTTCGGAGGTTCGAGTGGACCGGTCGAGCCCATCGACCCACTCGTCTTGAGCAACAAGGGCAGCCTGTATCTCCACCGGCCGAGGCTCTGGGAATTCATCAGCAGTCGGGACGAGCTTCTCGCGCGAACCACGGAGATGTTCAGCTGGATGGAATCCGGCAGATTGAAGGTGACCATAGCGGCCACATTCCCCTTGGCCGAGGCATGTGAGGCACACCGGCTGCTTGTCTCCCGAGAGGCCGCGGGCAAGATCTTGCTCATTCCCTGAGCATGGTGCCGAGCATATTGGAGTCGCCTACACGCTGAAGCCGACTACAGCGCAAGGCCGAGAAGCGGGCAGGTCACATCACCCCGGATTCATATGCTGTTCTCATGATCCAGACATGTGACGTTGCTCGACGACGGATGAGAGATCATGGGGCCAGGGGCAGAGCTGGCAGCCCCAGTCGAGGAATCGAAGTACCATACGGGGCCTGTACAAGAGCCGGGATCGAGGGGGGGACTGTTCATGTCTGAAGCGAACGCGCCAAAACCACGGGAAGCCATGCGACCGGCCGAACAGATGCTCGACATCTGCTACGTCAATTTCATCCTGTGCCGGTGCGTGTACATGATCACGAAGCTCGGCATCCCGGACCTGTTGAAAGATGGCGCACGCACGAGCGAGGAACTGGCCGAAGCCACCGGCTCTCACCCGCGGTCACTGTACCGGTTTCTGAGGGCGGTGAGCAGCGCCGGCATTTTGTCCGAGTCTGAAGACCATAGCTTCTCCCTCACTCCGCTCGGCGACACTCTTCGCAAAGACGTGCCCGGCTCACTGCGGGGATTTGCGATCTTCTGTGGCGAGCCCTTCTATCTGAAGGTGTTCGAAGACCTGACCCACTGTGTTCATACCGGGGAGCCGGTTTTTGAGAGGGTCCTCGGCGCGGACCATTTCGAGTACTTCGAACAGAATCCGGAGATCGGAGAGATCTTTGACCAGGCGATGACCGGCTGGTCGCACGACGACGCCCTTGCAGTGGCCGATGCCTATGACTTCACCGGCGCCAAGACGGTCATGGATGTGGGCGGGGGCCACGGGATCCTGTTGACGAAGATCCTGCAGGTCTACCCCGAGATCCACGGTGTCCTGTTCGAGCAGCCGCACGTCATCGAGGGGGCGCGGGATCGATTGGAGGCAGCCGGTCTCTTGCCTCGCTGCGATCTGGTGACGGGTGACTTCTTCAGTTCCATTCCCTCCGGGAGCGATGTCTACATCATGAAGTCCATCCTGCACGATTTCGACGACGAGCAGTGCCTGACGATCCTGAGGACCTGTCGCCGAGCCATGGGGGACGATGGGCGGTTACTGGCCATCGAAACGGTCATCCCCCGCCCGAATGAATCCCATTTCGCCAAGTATCAGGATGTCGAGATGCTGGTGCTCCTGGGGGGGCAAGAGCGCACTGTCGAGGAATTCGAGGCCCTTTTCGCCCTGGCGGACCTGAGACTCTCTCGTGTGGTGCCCACGGCGGGGACCCACACCGTCGTCGAAGCGGTCTCTGCGTAGGAGGTTCGCGTAGGAGGTTCGCGTAGGGGGACGCGTTAGGGGGACGCGTTAGGGGGCGCCGGGCCCAGGTGCGGTCGGGTCGCAGAGAACGCGCGCGCCGAGAGCAGAGCGCCTAGTACACCCCGCCCTTGACCTTCTCCGTCCGTTCTTGTTCGTGGTCGCGGTCTGCTGATCTGCGTGGCGGCGCTGGCCTTCTATGGAGCCGCCGGCATCCTCATCAACACCATGGACGGCCGGACCCTGATCCCACTGGGGAAGGCGCTGTGGAAATCCGAAAGGTTGTGAGCCTCTCCGGACGACTTGTCTCCACTTGTCGGTCTGATCCCATGACGATTACAGGCTCCCGAGGATCTCAATCACTATGACCAGGACGACCAGACCCACGGCCGGGGCAAGGTCGAGCCCGACCGGCCCGATGCGCCTGACAGGCAGCAGGAGACGGTACGGCCGAACATAGGGTTCTGTCAGCCAGTGCAGTGCTCGATATATGGGGAAGCTCGAGTTGCCGGGCCGAGGTCGAAGCCAACTCAGAAACACCCTGGCCGCGACCAAGCAAGTGTATGCGGCAAGCAGGAGATAGACGACGCGAACGGCGGTGCCGAGTTCCATCAGACCTCCATGGACGCCATGACGCGGCCAGCTACGACGATGCTCTACGGCCAGGCTCATTCCTTCCGCCCTTGCTCCATCATATGTCCGGCAGCGGAACGAATATGCCTCTTATCCTTATTCATACCCGCCCATCATCGCCGGCAGGGCCTTCCACTCCGGAGTGGCCTCAATCATCTGTCTCAGCTTCTCGAACCAGTCGCGGAGCGCGACGGCCTTGAAGTCGGTACTGAGGGCAGAGTCCTCCCACACGATGGGAAGCGGGCGGAAGCCGGCGGCCCGCCACTCCAGGCGATAGGTGTAGTAGGTATAGGTGTACGTGGTGGTGCCGGTGTTTGCGGGGTCCGGGTCAGGACTGAATGCCTCGGTGAAGACCTGCCACTGGTTCTGCATGAGGACGAGGTCGCGGTACAGGGTCTCAAGTGCTTGGCGTGGAAGCGACAGACGTGTCGTCGCTTGTTCCTCCGCCAAGCCGAGATCCTTGATGAACGTACCCTCCAGCGTGTCGATGACGTTCCTGCCCATCACCCCATAGGAAGCAACGAATCCGAAATCGGCAGGCATCTCTTCCGGCGGATACAGCTGAGCCGTCTCCTTGGGCACAAGTCCGAAGTACCTCCATACCTCCTCAGGGGCACCCATGTTTGCCAGCTCTATCTCCTGCTGGTAAGGCGGATCCGAGACCGAGACCCAGCCAGCCTGGAACCAGGAGCCGCCTCTCTTCTCGAACACGGCGGTGACACCGCGCTCGTCCATCTGCTCGGAGAACACGCTCGCATACAGGTTGGCGACGGCCCAGTCGCCCAGGTTCTCGCAGTCCCTGAGTTCCCAATCTTCCGCCGGGAGACTGGATTTGCTCTCCACGAGCTCAAGAACCTGCTCGGGCGTGATGCCGGATTCCAGGGCGGGAACTGAAGCGGGGGTAGTCGACGCGGTCGTTTCGCCCGTGTCCATCACTGTGGCTGTCGCACTCACATCTGAGGTCATGGTTGCGGTTGTCACGATCGTATCTAGCGTCGCAGTCTGTTCGCCTACATCCGAGCTGCAGGCGGCTAACGCCAAGGGTGAAAGAACGAGCATGATGCCCAAGCCGAGAAGAGCAGACCACACGGGCGAAGGCTTGCCCGATTGTGCCGATCTCCGTTTCACCTCACGCCCCCGACTAGATGCCGGTCCCCGATTGGCCGGCTGCCCGGTCAGACGCCGGAAGCCCTTCGGTGGCTCCCGCATCCATCCTTCGCCCTCACTTCATCATATGCCCGGCAGGACCGCGATAGCGCCATTGCACCATTCGGCTCTACATCACGATTATGTTGAGGATGTTTCCCTCCGTGTCCTTGAACCAGGCCGACTTCTTCCCGTCGATCTCGGCGATGCCGTTGATGGTATTGAGCCCCATCTCGGGAATGTCGTAGTCCTCGAACGTGACTCCCTTGCCGCGAAGCTCACCGATGAGAGTGTCGAACTTCTCCGCCGAGACTCCGAAGCCGAGGGTGGTATTCTCCGGGGCCTTCAGACGGGGGTTCTCATAGATCATGAGCATGGTCCCACTGCCGGCGGCGAACATGCCTCCCCCACCGAATTCCTGAGTCGGGGCGAGGCCGAGGATCTCCGAGTAGAACGTCTTCGCCCGATCGTAGCTCTCTGCGCGAACTACACCACATACCATCGTGTCCGCAAGACCGGCCATGGTACACCTCATTCCCACGTTTGGACTTTCAAGAGCGCTGCATGCTCCTTCCTGCGCTCTCCCCGCCTCAGGCGAGGTCCAAACGCGCAGTTCATTCGGGGATCGGGCTGACCATGAACACCTGCTCAGCGCAGATGGATGCACTGCTGGCTAGTCCTTCGAAGGGGTAGAGGGGGGAGGAGTCCCCTACCGGTGTGAGTGATCGATCGGGCTGCGCAAGATGGTTCCCGCCCTCGGTCCATCGCAGGAAGTGGACCAACGAAGTGGGGTCAGGTCAAGCAAAGCCTACTAGCTGCCAATCCGGGGACGGAGCGCAGAATCAGCTTGGAGGGCGCGGCGAGACGACGATACGCGGCCTTGGGCTGATTCGGTGGAAAAGCCCCCGCCCGGAAGACCGAGCGAGGGCTGAGATTGTAACGCCACCTCCAGGTTTACTGAAAGATAGGTAGGACGTCGGATCTGACGCCCTTTCTGGTTTACAGATAGACCCCTGTAGCATTGTGGGGCACCAGCACTTCCTTGCATCCGGCAACCAGGTCAGCGTGCGTGATCTTCGAGTTCCCCCAGCCGCCGACGGTCCCCACCTGGGCAATCGGCCAGCCCGACGACCCCCCACATCGACAGCGCAGATTCTACCGACCTGCAGGGTGTGGCGGAAACCTTCCCACCCTAACCTGGGGACGACGCCGACCAGTGGTGCGGCACACAAGTAGTACGGGGAGGGCATGATGGAAACCAAGGCGCGGGTCGAGCCCAGATCACTCGGAGTCCGTCGGCTGGCGATCCTTCTCGCGGCCGTCTTTGCCATCGGCGCTCTATGGCTGCTCGACCTCATCTCGCTCACCACCTATGGGATGGTCGTGCCCGCGGCGGTCGTGGGGCTCGGCGCAGCCGGGTTCTGGGTTGCTCCCCGCCTGCGTGGGGTCCTTGCCCACATAAGCCCTGACCGCATCGACTTGTTCGTCCTCGGCGCCACCTACCTCGGTATCGTGGGGTTCCTATCTCTGGCTTTCCGCTGCTTCACCATCAACAACACCGCGGGCTTGTTTCTCAGCTTCGCAGCGGCTCTCCTTCTTGGGGCGGCGTGGCCGGTCGCCTACACAGTGTGGATCCGCAAGCGCCCGCTGCGGACTCTCGGCATCGGACGTCACAATCTGGGCCGCACGATCCTTCTCGGGCTGGTCTTCGCCGCGGTCCAGTACTTTCTCACCCTCTACGGCAAGCCACTGCCGGCTGAAGCCGTCGACTGGGTGCCGCTGCTCGTCATGTCCGTGGCCGTCGGGATCTTCGAGGCCGTGTTCTTTCGCGGGTTCGTCCAAGGACGGCTCGAGGCGAGCTTCGGAACGATCCCCGCGATCATCGGAGCGGCGGTGCTCTACGCCCTCTACCACGTGGGCTACGGGATGGGCGGCTCCGAGATGCTCTTCCTCTTCGGTCTGGGCGTCACCTACGCAGTCATCTACCGGACCAGCCGCAACATCCTCGTTGTCTGGCCGCTTCTGACGCCGCTTGGTAGCTTCTTCAACAACATCCAGGCGGGTGACATCGAGCTTCCGTGGATGTCGATAGCGGGCTTCGCCGACGTGCTCTTCTTCACAGGCATGGTGATGCTGTTCGCCTGGAGGTACGAGAGGAAACGGGCCCGCAGCCTGGAGGAACCGATGGTGGTTCCGGCTGTCGCTCCCGTCCACCGCTAGAACGCCAAAGAGAAGGGGCCGCGCGCCGGCGGCCCCTTCGTGTCGATTCGACCTGCGGTCGATGTGGTTAGGCGGACATCATCCCAGGGCGAACGACGATCCCGAACCAAGGCTGTTGCTGAACAGCCGCAAAGGCCGCCGACGAGGCGCGGTCTTCGCATCGCTTTCGGATCTTGTCTGTACCCCCAACAACAGGATGGTGGTGAGCTCGTAGCCATCGGCGATATGTAGCAGCTTCTCCACCGCGATCTTGTGCTCTTCTCTGAAAATGGACGGGACGACACCTAAGCCCCGCGCGGTAGCCGCCAACGCGATGTTCTCGATGCACATCCATGTGCTGGCGATGTTCTCGATGTTCATCCATGGCTTCCTGCCGATGCCGTGCCCGACCTGATTGCAGACGGCAAGAACGGTACAGTTCCGGTAGATGTCTCTTTGGCCCAGCGCTCGCCGAGGGGAAAGGGGCCTCTGGCGGGATTGCTGATAGATCTGCTCGATGGCGGACGGGTCGCGAAGGACGGTCTCATCCAGGACCATCTTGAGGGTCTGCCGATACTTGTGCTCGGCGATCTGCTCGATGAGTTCCGCTTCGTCGACGAGGATGAACGCCCAGGGCTGGACATTCGACCCCGAGGGCGCTTTGATCCCGGCGGAGAGCAGCTCGCGGAGTTGTTCCTCGGTGACTCCTCTGTCGAAGGCTCGCACTGTTCGACGTGCCTCGATGGCTTCGTCCACGCTCATGTCGCTTCTCCTCTGCTCCAACCGAGGCTCCCCTCTGTTCCCTGACACGGCATACGCCGGGCCAAACACCCCGAAGCAACACGAGCGGCGGGCGAAGCTGGATCGGCGGGCTCAGCCCGAGCCACCCCCGGTTCGTGCTCCCGGCCCTCGTCATCAGCGCGGGACACTCGACTTCCAAGGGCGGCGGTCACACAGCTTCAATGGTCGACGGCGGCTTGGTCGCGATGTTGTAGGTGACGCTGACAACGCCGGGCACCGCACCAACGATCTCCCGCGCCAGTTGTTCGAGGATTTCGAACGGAAGCCGGGTAGGTGTCGCCGTGCGTGCATCAACGCTGTCCCAGCAGCGCACTTCGATCTGCTGGCCGAAGTCACGCCGGCCCTCGCTCATCCCCGTCACCCGGTCTTCGTGCAAGATGGCGAGGAACTGGAAGGCGCCGAAGCCCCCAAGCAGCCGCTCGACCACCTGTGTGGCCCGTCTGACCGTCTCGATGCGCGCCGGTGTCGCCTCGCCGATCACGCGGGCGGCGAGCGCCGGCCCTGGGAAGGGGATGCGCTGGAACAGCTCACCCGGCAGCCCGAGCGCCTGCCCTAGCTTTCTGACGCCGTCCTTGCGCAGTTGAATGAGCGGCTCCAGAATCCGATAGCCGAATGTCGCCTGCGGATCGATCCCCAACTGCTCGAAGACATTGTGTTGCCGCTTGATACCGGCAATGGTCTCATCCACGTCGGTCAAGATGGTCCCCTGGAGCAGATGCTTCGCCCCACTCTCTCGAACGAGACGGCCAAACACCTGACGGTAGAAGGTCTGCGTGACCGCCTCGCGCTTCTCTTCAGGGTCCGTGACGCCCTCGAGGGCCGCGAAGAACTCAGCCCGGGCGTCAACGACCTCGACCGGGACATCGAGCGCGCGGAAGAAACCGGTGACCTGCTCGGCTTCGCCCGCGCGCATCAGCCCGTTTTCGATGAAGACCGTCTTCAGGCGCTCGCCCAAAGCGCGATGCCCCAACATCGTGACCGCGGACGAATCGACCCCGCCGGAAAGGGCGTTGATGGCCCACCCCTCTCCCACAGCGTTCCTGATCTCTTCCACCTTCTGGGCAATGAAGCTCTCCGGGGCAAGCTCTTGCGCACTGATCTCCGTGATCATGTGACTCCCTCCCCTCTGCTTGACGCGTCTCCGGGAGCCTCTCGGTGATCCCGGCTCGATCCCCCGATACTCGCGTGATAGCTCTGTAGCGACCGGACCCAGCCGCGACCGGCGCGGCGGGCGGCGATGCCCCCGGCCGCCGCTTTGGCCGCCGTCGTGGTGGTGATGTACGGGACCTTGTATCGGATGGCCGCCTTCCGGATGTAGGAGTCGTCGAACTCGCTCGACTTGCCGGCGGGAGTGTTGACGACCAAGTGAATCTCGCCGTTCTTGATGGCGTCCTCGATGTTGGGTCGTCCCTCATGCAGCTTGAGGATCGGCTCGGAGGGTATGCCGTGCTCGGCCAGAAAGCCGTGGGTGCCCGCAGTGGCCCGGATCGTGAAGCCGAGATCTTGGAAGTCCTGTGCCGCCGGCAGCACCAGTTCGCGGTCGCGTTCGGCTATGGTGATCAACACGGTGCCCTCAAGGGGCAACCTTCCTCCCGCCGCTTCCTCCGCCTTGGCGAAAGCCAGGCCGAAGGAATCGGCCATGCCCAGCACCTCGCCGGTCGAACGCATCTCGGGTCCGAGCAACGGATCGACCTCCGGGAACATGTTGAAGGGAAAGACCGCCTCTTTGACACCAAGATAGGGGACAGCCTTCGCTTCGAGGCCGAGGTCGCTCAGCTTCGCACCCAGCATGAGCCGCGTGGCCAAGGCCGCCATCTGCACGTTGCACACCTTTGAGACCAGCGGAACCGTGCGCGATGCTCGAGGGTTGGCTTCCAGCACGTAGACCACTCCGTCCAGGATCGCGTACTGCATGTTCATGAGCCCCACGACACCGAGTTCGACGGCGATCCTCCTCGTGTATTCATGGATGGTGGCCAGGTGCTCGTCGGAGATGGAGACTGACGGGATGACGCAGGCGGAATCGCCCGAATGTACCCCCGCGTGCTCTATATGCTGCATGACCGCCGGCACGAAGGCATCGGCGCCGTCGGACAGGGCGTCGGCCTCGCACTCCATCGCGTTCTCGAGGAACTTGTCGATGAGTATCGGCCGCTCCGGGGTCACGTCCACGGCCGCGGCCACATAGCGGGTGAGCATCTCCTCGTCGTGGATGATCTCCATGCCCCGTCCGCCCAGCACGTAGCTCGGGCGCACGATGAGGGGATAGCCGATCCGGTCCGCGATGGTCCGGGCTTCGTCGATGTTGGTCGCCATGTCGGATTCCGGCATCGGTATGCCCAGACGTCCCATTATGTCCCTGAAGCGGTCCCGGTCCTCGGCCAGGTCGATCGTATCCGGCGACGTCCCGATGATGGGGACCCCCGCCTCCTCCAACTCGCGGGCGATGTTGAGGGGAGTCTGACCGCCGAACTGGACGATGACGCCTTCCGGGCGTTCTTTCTCGTAGATCGCAAGCACGTCCTCCACGGTCAGCGGCTCGAAGTACAGTTTTTCGGAGGTGTCGTAGTCGGTGGAGACCGTTTCGGGGTTGCAGTTGACCATGATGGATTCGAAGCCCTCTTCGCGGAGGGCGAACGCGGCGTGAACACAGCAGTAGTCGAACTCGATACCCTGGCCTATGCGGTTCGGGCCGCCTCCGAGCACCATGACCTTCCGCCGGTCGCTCACGGGGACCGCATCCGCCGCGACGTAGGTCGAATAGTAGTAGGCGGCGTCATCGACCCCGCTCACCGGGACGGGATGGTAGCCGTGCTCGAGCCCCAGGCTCAGCCGTTGGGAGCGGACCTGGACCTCGGGGACGCCGAGAAGCTTCGCCAGATAGGCATCGGCGAAGCCGTCTTTCTTCGCCCGCTCCAGGAGCTCGTCGGGGAGGCGGCCGCCGCCCGCGGGCGCCCGGTAGCGGAGTATCTCCTCCTCCAACTCCACCAGCTCCCGCATCTGCTCGATGAACCACGGCTTGACGAACGTACGGGCATGCAGAGCCTCGATGGTCGCCCCCTTCCGGAGCGCCTCGTACATGATGAAGTGCCGCTCACTGCTCGGCTCGGCGAGCATGGCCAGGAGCTCGTCCAGCGGACGCTGGTTGAAGTCTTTGGCGAAGCCCAGACCGTGACGGCCGATCTCGAGGGAGCGGATGGCCTTCTGCAGCGATTCCTTGTAGGTCTTGCCGATCGACATGACCTCCCCCACTGCCCGCATCTGCGTCCCCAACCGGTCGTCCGCGCCCCGGAACTTCTCGAAGGCCCAGCGGGCGAACTTGACCACGACGTAGTCGCCGGACGGTGTGTACTTCTCAAGCGTGCCGTCACGCCAATATGGGATCTCGTCCAGCGTCAGCCCTCCTGCCAGCATGGAACTCACCATGGCGATCGGGAACCCTGTGGCCTTGGAGGCCAGGGCCGAGGAGCGGGAGGTCCGGGGATTGATCTCGATGACCACGACCCGGCCGGTGTTGGGTTCGTGAGCGAACTGGATGTTCGTGCCGCCGATCACTTCGATGGCTTCGACGATGGCATAGGAATGACGTTGGAGCTTGTCCTGCAGATCGGGGGCGATGGTGAGCATTGGAGCCGTGCAGTAGCTGTCGCCGGTATGCACGCCCATGGCATCCACATTCTCGATGAAGCAGACGGTGATCATCTGGCCCTTGGCGTCGCGGACCACCTCGAGTTCCAACTCCTCCCAGCCGAGGACCGACTCCTCCACCAGGACTTGGCCGACCAGACTGACACGTATCCCACGCTCAACGACAATCTGCAGCTCTTCCCGGTTGTAGACGATGCCGCCACCGGTGCCGCCCATGGTGTATGCCGGTCGGATGACCACCGGGTAACCCAAATCCGCCGCATAGGCCGCCGCCTCGTCTACCGAGTAGCAGACTTCGCTTCGAGGCATGTCGATGCCAAGGCGGGTCATCGTCTCCTTGAAGGCCAGGCGGTCCTCACCCCTCTCGATCGCGTCGGGTCCGACGCCGATGATCGTCACCCCATGTTCGGCGAGCACCCCTGAGCGATAGAGTTCGGAGGACAGATTCAGGCCCGACTGACCGCCGAGATTGGGCAGCAGGGCGTCCGGCTTGGACGTCGCGATGATCTCGGTAAGGGCTTCGAGGTTGAGAGGCTCGATGTAGGTCTCGTCGGCCATGACCGGATCGGTCATGATCGTGGCCGGGTTGGAGTTCACGAGCACGATCTCGTAGCCGAGATTCCGCAGAGCCTTGCACGCCTGCGTGCCCGAGTAGTCGAACTCACACGCCTGACCGATCACGATCGGACCCGAGCCGATGATCAAGACCTTCCGGACATCCGAGCGCCTGGGCATGGGGGCTCCCTTCGAGGGTCCATTGGCTTCCCCAGGGATTCTATCGCAAGGAAGGAGAACCACGCCCCGCCACTGCCGGGCCGGCTAGTTCTTCGTCTGAGCCTCAACGAGGCTGCCTCCGCAGTACTTCTCACGCAACTTCGGCTTCTCGAGCTTGCCCGTCAGGTTGCGCGGAACCTCGTCGAATATGATCTTTCGTGGCCGCTTGTACCGTGGCAGAGAGGAGCAGAACTCCAAGATCTCGGCTTCAGTGCATGCACAACCCGGCTTGACCTCAATGATAGCCGCGGCGATTTCGCCCAGGCGTCGATCGGGCAGGCCAATGACGGCTACGTCCTTGACCGCGCCATGCTGATGGAGGAAGTCTTCGATCTGCACCGGGTAGATGTTCTCGCCGCCGGTGATGATGACGTCCTTCTTGCGGTCCACCAGATAGATGAAGCCGTCCTCGTCTTCGCGGGCCATGTCGCCGGTCAGAAGCCAGTCATCCCTGATCGCGGCGGCGGTGGCTTCAGGGTCATTGTAGTAGCCCTTCATGACCCCAGGACCCTTGACCGCCAGCTCACCGACTTCCCCTTGCGAGACCGGGTTGCCGGGTTCGTCCACGATCATCGCCTCCCACAAGAAACCGGGCTTCCCGATCGCACCCACCTTGTGGATGTTCTCGATCCCCAGGTGAACGCAACCGGGACCGACCGATTCGCTCAGACCGTAGTTCGTGTCATACGACTGCCATGGAAAATGCTTCTTCCAGCGTTGGACGAGACTTGGAGGGACGGGCTGGGCACCAAGGTGCATGAGCCCCCATTGCCGCAGCTCATAGTCTTCGAGCTTCACATCCCCGCGATCGATCGCGTCAAGGATGTCCTGGGCCCAAGGAACCAGGAGAAAGACCATCGTGACCCTCTCGGCCGACACCGTCTCCAATATCCACTCCGGTTTCACGCCCCGCAGCAGGACCCCTTTACCCCCGACCAACAGGCTGCCGAACCAGTGCATCTTGCCGCCCGTGTGATAGAGCGGAGGAATGCACAGGAAGGTGTCCTTTCGCGTCTGCTGGTGATGGTTCTGCTCGGTGAGGCAGGCGGACACCAGGCTACGATGGTCGTGCAGTATGGCTTTGGGGAAGCCCGTGGTCCCCGATGAGAAGTACAGCGCCCCGTCCTCGTCGTCCGACAGCTCGATCTGCGGAGCCTCAGCGGAGCATTCGGAGGCCAGTTCTCGAAAGCATTCGGCGAACGTGGGGCAGTCGGCCCCGACGAAGAATCGCGGGTCGACTCCAGGGATGCGGTCGACGATCGTCTCGACGCGGCCGATGAACTCTGGGCCGAACACCAGCGCCCGAGCCTCGGAGAGTCTGAGGCAGTACTCGATCTCATCGGCGCTATATCTGTAGTTCATCGGGACCGCGACGGCGCCAGTTTTCAGGATGCCAAAGTAGATTGGCAGCCACTCCAGACAGTTCATAAGCAGGATCGCGACTTTGTCCCTCTTCCCGATACCTGCGCGCAGAAGCAGGTTTGCGAACTGATTCGCGGCATCATCGAATTGACGCCAGGTGATCTCACGACGGGAATGCACGACCGGATTGGTCTCGATCAGTTCGTACTCACGCCACGTGACTTCGTGCTTCTCTGTCTGTTCTGGATTGACCTCGACGAGGCAGACCTCATCCGGGTAGAGCGTCGCATTGTGAGACAGTATCTCCGTGATCGGCATTCGCTGTGTCCCTTCCTGGCATTCCCTTGGCCATTCCGTTCCCCATCATCGCATACGGATCTAGCCATACCGAAGCCCCCTCAGCGGCACCCACAAGCCCGCGAAAACACCTGTAGCCACACGAGATCCGCTTCCTCTGGTCACGGGACGTTGCGGAGTTGCGCGGGGGTGATCGGTCGGACGGCGCAAGATGGTTCGGCGCTTTCGCTCTATCATAGGAAGTGGCCGGTATGGAGCACAGACGGAGACGGATCGGCGCCGACGGATAGGGGGAGCTCATGGCCGACTCCACGACTTCAGGCTGGTACTTCGCCAAACGGGGGACCCCTGCCGGCCAGCAAGCGGGCCCGTTCACCTGGGAGCAACTCTACGCTCACGCCCGTTCCGGGGCCCTGGCCAGCGACGATCTAGTCTGGCACGCGCAGTTCCCGGACTGGGTCCCCGGAGCGCACATACCCGGTCTCTTCGCGGCACCTACCGTTCCCGCAGCCTCGTATCCGTCCCGCGCGGCGCAGCCCGCCCCTCGCCGGCGCTCCCGGCTGCTTCCGGTGCTAGTCATCCTCATCGTGCTGATCGTGGTGGGAGGCGGCCTCGGTTCGTACTTCGCCTTCCGGCACGGCGGCGGAGGCGGGGACAAGCCAGGAGGCGAAGCCGCCAAACTTACCGTCGCTGAAGTCGCCCCCGAGCTCACCTCCTTCGGGGAGCTTGCGGCGATCGAGGCTCCCCCCGTAACCGCCAGCTTCGACTCCGACGGCGGGCAGCTCGACCTCCGAGATGGCGCCAAGGTCACCGTGCCTGCCGGGGCTCTTGCCGATGACACCTCCCTTACCGTGACCACCGTAGGCCTAGCCTTGGAGTACTTCGATTCCCGGGTGGGCCCGGCGCGAACCTATGTCATCGAGACCGACCGAGACGTGCCTTCCCTCGAGGAGCCCGTGATCCTGGAGGTGCCCTTCCCCGCCGAGGTGAGCGGTGTGGCCGTACTCGAGGATGGAAAGTGGGTAGAGGTCGACGTCCCTTCGGGTGAGACGACCAGGGTCGAGATCGCGCACTTTTCGACCTCATATGTCACCTTCATCCCGGCGGGCATAGAGTGGCTCGCCGAGCAAGGTTGGGTGATCAACCAGCAAATCGGGCTCTTGATCCCCCAGGTTCACCTCCCCCCGGAAACAGTGCGTCTCCTCAAGGAGCAGGACCATCAGAAGTGGGTGAAGACCGAAGCGGACCAGTCGACCCGCGATTTCTATGGGCTCGATGAGAACGGGGAGTACCGTCCCTCCACCCATACCCAGGAGGAGATGTGCGCGGAGCTGCAAACGGCCGTGGCCGAGTACAGAGACTTCTCCCTGCCCAGAGACTTCTCCCCCTATCGCCTGGCTCGACACCTCTTCAATGCCGAGGCACCGGGAATAGACTCCAACTGGCCGGAGTTCTACGACTCCACCAAGGATTCCATGAGGGCCATCAATCAGCAGGTCCTAGCCAGCACCGCTCGTCTCACACCCTCCCAGTTGCTCAAGATCGCCGTCGATGCCAACCAGGGCAACGTGCCCATGGGTCTCCTGGCCGCCCATGAATACCTAAAGGACCTCGCCTACTTGGGACGGCAATACGGCGATCCCCTGCCCGACGGCAAGAATGAACCCGTTTCCCCCGCCTACGGTACACCTGCCGCTCACCTGGAGCCCTGGCGCGAAGCGGACCCGGCCAACCCCGCCGGACGCCTGGACAAGATGGGCCCCCTCTACCATATCTTTGCCGCCGCCGTGGCCGGGGTGTGGTTTCCCAACCAGGCCGATGCGCCGAAGTTCGGCGACATCGCCGTCGGTGGGGAGGCGCTCATGCGTGTAGGCCTCGGCATATTCGCGGGGGATGTGCCCGACCGCGAAAAGGGCAGGGCTGATGAGTGTGGAGCGCGTCTTGCCGATACCATCCGCAGCTTGGCGACAGAGGCGGAGGCAGGAGGCAACAGTGGAGGGGACACGGGCGGGTCCGCGAAGGTCGAGGGTCCGCGCTGGGTCAGGGTTGGAAAAGCCGTCGTCAACCCCGAGGGCCTACCGCTGGAGTTCTACGGAGGTGGCTCCACGCCGGGCTACTTCGGGGAGTCGCGTTTCGAAGGGAAGTTCACCATATACGAGCCTGCGGAGACCTACTTCACAGTGAGGGACCGTTGGGTGGACTACGGCTTCGAGTCCTGGAACGTCACCATCCGGTGTGACTTCGAGGCCCCTGAGGAGGTCCTCGTCCCCGGGCGGTCGTATTCGCTCACGGCCGGTTTCACTCATGATGGGACGGTCGAAAACGGCAATCCGGGGGAGGCCTTCGTATACTACAGCCCGTCAGGGATCATCGCCCCGCGGGACCAAACCCTCTCGCACTACCCCTGGTCGGATAGTTTCGACGGGATTAAATCACTGACCTGGACCCTCACAGTACCCGAGGCCCGGATCGGAGACACCTTGGAGATCCACGCGGGCTTGTGGGGCGCCGCCCAATGCACCGTTATCTGGACCTACCGGCTTGAGTAGGGGTGCTGGGTGCCTGGCTGCCCAGATGGCTGCGCCTGCTTCGGCCGGAAAATACTCAGCCTGAGGGATGAGCCTGGTCAAGCACCTCTCTCACCTTCCGGGCGAGCGCCTCAGGAGTGAAGGGTTTCTCCAGGAAGTTGACCCCTTCATCTAAGCGCCCGGCATGGACGATGGCATTACGGGTGTAGCCCGACATATAGAGAATGGGGAGGTCCGGTCGGGAGGCCCGCGTCTTCTCGACCAGGTCTTTGCCCTGAAGAGCACCGGGTAGTACCACATCGGTTAGAAGCAGATCGGGGATGATCTCACCGCCGTCAAGAGCGTCCGCCGCAGCGTCGGCCGACCCGTAAGAGACGACCTCATATCCTGCCTCCCCCAGCACCCGTGCGACAAGGGCGCGCAGAGACGACTCGTCCTCGACCACCATGATCGTCTCGCTCCCAGAGGTCGCAACAGAGACTGGGACCTCTTCCCTCTGAAGAGTGGGGCCCGCTTCCACCCGGGGCAGGTAGATCTTGAAGGTGGTGCCCTGACCGAGCTCGCTGTAGACGAAGATGTTCCCCCCGCTCTGCTTGACGATGCCGTGGACCATGGCCAGACCCAGGCCGGTCCCTGCTCCGGGAGCCTTGGTGGTAAAGAACGGCTCAAAGACCCGCTCCAGGGTAGCCTCGTCCATGCCTACGCCGGTATCAGAGACGGCCAGCATGACGCAGGTGCCCGGGGAGGCTTCTGGGTGATCCCGGCAGTACTCCTCATCGAGCTCCACGTTGGCGGTCTCAAGAGTGAGCCTGCCACCGGAGGGCATGGCGTCTCGAGCATTTAGGGCCAAGTTGATGAGCACCTGCTCGAACTGGTGGCTGTCGATCTCGGCAGAACCGAGGTCGGGGTGTTGGAGGCTGACAAGATCGATGTGCTCTCCCAGGGTGCGGCGAAGGAGCGGCTCCGTGCTAGTGAGGACTTTGTTAAGGGAGACCACTTCTGGTCTGAGCGCTTGGCGACGGGAGAACGCGAGGATCTGACGGGTGAGGGAACCGGCTCGCTCGGCGGCACGCTTGATCTCTTCAAGGTCCTGCCGGTCGGGGGAATCGGGGATCCGCTCGGAGGCGAGCAGGAGGTCGCTGTAGCCGATGATCGAGGTCAGCAGGTTGTTGAAGTCATGGGCGATGCCTCCGGCCAGTTGGCCCACGGCTTCCATCTTCTGGGATTGCTGCAGCTGCTCGTCGCGCTCCCGGATGGCGGCTTCGGCGGCTTTGCGTTCGCTGATATCGCGGATGTTGCACTGAATGACTCTCTGGTGGTTTGCCGCGTAGGAGTTGCTCACGAATTCCACGTCGATCAGCCTGCCATCTTGGGTCTCCAGAGGCAGGTTATCGTAGCGCACATACTCGTTCGTCCGCAGTTCTGCGAACTTGGCCTTGTTGGCTACCAGGTCCCTGAAAGCGCCGAGCTCCCATATCGCTTTCCCCAGAAACTCTTCATGAGCGTAGCCCAGCATCTCCTGGAGGAAGGGATTGGCATCGACGACGGCGCCGGTGTCCGCATCGAGGATCAGGATGCCGTCTTGGGCCGCTTCGAAGAGTCGCCGATATCTGACTTCCGAGGCAGCCAAGACCTCCTGAGCCTTCTTGCGCTCGCTTGTGTCCCGGATGATGGCCTGATACGACTTATCGCCATCCATGAAGATGGCCCGGTCGCTCACCTCCACCGGAAAGACGGATCCGTCCTTGCGCCGGTGGGTGGTCTCGTAGGTGGGGGCACTATCATCCTCCGCTTGCGCCATTCGACGCTCGAACGCTGCCAGTCCGCCCGGTGGCAAGAGATCGGAGATGCTCAAGGTCAGAAGTTCCTCTCGCAAGTAGCCATGAGCTCGCGCCGCCTGATCGTTGGCCTCGATTATGCGGAGGTCATTGTCGGCAAGAATGATCATGTCCCCCGCCTGCCTGACCACATGTTCGAAACGCTCGAGCAGGCCGCGGCGCTCGGCCTCCGCTGCGTAGGCTTCCCGGTAGCGACGCTTGAGGCCCCACTGCCACACGAGCAAGGAGCCGCCGATCACGGCCACGAGAAGCACGAATATGAGGCCGAAGATCAGACCTGATCTAAGCGCAGTGCCGGCGAAGGCCTCCGAGACATCCATCTTGGCCACCATGAACCAGGGTGAACCGGGCACGGGTCGAACGTCAGCCAGCACCTTCACCCCGCGATAATCGGGTGCTTCCACCAGTCCTTGCCAGCCTTGCACCGCCATCACCGCGGGTAGATCGCTCTTGGAGAATGGGAAACTCAGCTCAAGAGCAGTGCCGCTCTGGAACCTGAGTTCGTTCAGGAACACGACAGCTTCACCCTCGCGACGGACAAGGAGGGTCTCAGCGGTCTCGCTGGGAGTTGGCCATGACTGGACGAGCGGAAACAGGAATTCGGCGGCCTTCACATGAAGGACCACAGCCCCCATGGGTGGTCGAGAGCTTCCGATCGGCGCGAAGAGAGGTGCGATGGCGTCGATATGGATCGTCCCGTCGACGTCTTCGTGAAGGTCGGTCAGCAAGGGTGCACCGCTGGCCAGAGCCTCTCGGACTCCGGCGATACCGGTCTGGGTCAAGGTGCCGTCATCGCCCTCGGAAGCAAGGAGAGAAGCGCCCAAAGGATCGACGAGAATGGCGGCCGAATAGCCATATTCGTCTCGAAGGCTTTCGAGCCAGGTGAGGATCTGTTTCTCTTCGGCTACCCCCCCGGACCCCAGCCAGCGCGAGATCACCTCACTGACAAACGGAGTGCGAGAGACTACCGCGGCATCGGCCAGCCTTTCTGCTCTCCACCGGACGATCTGGTCGACTTTGAGCTGAGCTATGGACGCCAGTTGGTCCTGGGCTGTCGTTCGGGCAGTTCGGTTCTGGTCGCGATAGAACCAATACCCACCGGCAATGACCGCGATCGCCAGCACGACGATCGCTCCGATCACCCAACGAGGGAATCTTTCCCTACTAAGAGAATCCCGCATGAATCCCCACACAGATCGCCGATGCCAGGTATCTGAGCCTCACCTTACGCCTTCTATTCACCAGAGTTCCCTTTCGTTCCTGCCGACAGCCCGTGTCCAAGTCCCGGCGTGTTGGATTCGAGTAGCGAGATCTCAGTGAGCTTTCGCCTTATGGCCGTTTCATTGATTCTACCCTCGTGGCTCCCAACCGAATCGAAGCGGCTCTCGGCATCGATTGGCCTTCGTCTATCCCCCGTGCATGCCGAGAAATGCCGCTAACGATCGCGCTCGAGCGCCGCACCCACTTTCGAGATGAGTTGAGTGGGGGTGAAGGGCTTCTCCAGAAAACTCTCGTCATTCCTGGACCAGTCACCGCGGTCGCTGGCTCTCTGGGCGTATCCTGACATGAAGATGATCGGCAGACCGGGGCGCCTAGCCAGCACCTCAGCGGCAAGGTCACTACCCTGGAGCACGCCGGGCAAGGTCATGTCGATAAGGAGAAGGTCGATGCTCGAGCGTTCGGTCTCTGCGATCTTCAGACCCTCAGCGGCGTCTGGAGCGGAGAGGACTGTGTAGCCTTGTTGGCTAAGAACTCGGGCCACCAGGGAGCGCAGCGCGTCCTCATCTTCCACGACCAGGATGGTCGCACCTGCGTGCTGGTGAGGCTCCTCCAGGGGGATGGGGGCGTGCGCCAGCGGCCTCTCGCTGACCCGCGGTACATAGATCTCGAAGGTGGTCCCCCTGCCGGGCTCGCTCTCGACGGCGATGCTTCCCCCGCTTTGCCGGACGGTGCCGTAGACAGTGGCCAGTCCGAGGCCGGTCCCCTCTCCTACACCCTTCGTGGTGAAGAAGGGCTCGAAGATGTGCCCCAGGGTAGCCTCATCCATGCCCACGCCGGTATCGAAGACGGCCAGCATCACATGCGGACCGGGAGCAGCATCAGGATGATCTTCGCAGTACTCCTCGCTCAGTTCCACATTGGCGGTCTTCAGGGTGAGCGTTCCCCCAGCAGGCATGGCATCTCGAGCGTTCACTGCCAGGTTCATGAGTACTTGCTCGATCTGGTGAACGTCTACTTCGATCTGGCCCAGGTCGGGGTCCAGGTTGGTGAGCAATTCGACATCTTCGCCCAGCGTGCGACGCAGAAGGGACTCCATGCCCGCCACAACATCACTCAGGGAGACCACTTCTGGTCTGAGCGCTTGGCGCCGGGAGAAGGCCAGAATCTGCTTGGTGAGAGAGGCCGCCCGCTCTGCCGCCTTTTTGATCTCCTGGACATCGTCTCGTAGAGGCAAGCCTTGTACGGTTTGATCGGCCAGGATCATGTCGCTGTAGCCCAGGATGGCGGTGAGTAGGTTGTTGAAGTCATGAGCGATGCCGCCGGCGAGTTGGCCGACTGCTTCCATCTTCTGGCTCTGACGGAGCTGTTCTTCGCGCTCGCGGAGGGTTTCTTCGGCGGCTTTGCGTTCGGTGGTCACTTCGGTGTAGGTGATGATTCCACCAATCGATCCGTCCGCTTCGTACCAGGGACGACATTCCCAGGTGTTGTAGGTCAACGAGCCATCAATGCGCACGAAGCTGTCGTCTTCCTCTCTTTCGATCGCGCCTGCAAGGACACGCTGGTGCACGTCCCTCCATTTCTGCGGTATCTCCGGAAAGACCTCGTAGTGATGCCTTCCAACGATGTTATCCCCGTCGATCTCGTAGTCCTTGATATAGCGATCGCTGGCGTCAATGTAGCGAAGCTCTCGATCGAAGACGGCTATCGCGCTCGGGTCGTGTTTGATTATGTAGCGCATATTCGCTTCGCTTGCCCGCAGAGCCTCTTCGGCTCTCTTGCGCTCGGTGATGTCGCGAATGAAACCGTGATCGTATTCGACTCCATCGAACTCGACGATGGCCGAAGAGATTTCAACTGGGATGATCCGGCCGTCCTTGGCGCGGTAGTTCTTTTCGAAGGTGACCGGTCCTGCCGCCCGGAGCTCCTGCCAGCGCTCCGGCCACGTGCCTGCGTCCAAGCCGACTGTCACGTCGAAGGCAGTCAACCCCAGCAGCTCTTCGGGCGAATAGCCGAGCAACTTGCACATGTAGTCATTGACCTGAGTGATGTGACCCTTCTGGCTCAGTCGCATCAACCCCAATCCCGCATGTTCGATCCCCTGGGAAGTAATCTGAAGCTCTCGCTCGGCCAGCTTGCGTTCGGTGATGTCCTGAACCGTGCCGCGCAGCCGTAAGACCTTGCCGGTGGGATCTCGCTCCGCGCCACCCCATGCGTTGGTCCAGCGCCGCTCGCCGTTGGGGCGCAACATCTCTAGGTCAAGGTTATAGGACTTGCCGCTCTCAAGCGCCTCTTCCACCACCGCCTGGAGTCGCCCCCAGCTTTCCGGCGCGTAGACACTGGGGTGCTCCTCGTAGCTGGGTGCTCCGTGCTGCGGATCGCGGCCGCTGATACGGAAAAGTTCTTCGTTCCACGTGACCACATCGGTGGCAGGGTCCCAGAACCAGACCCCCAATTGAGCGAGACGATGCACCTCATGGAGTTCGGATTGACTGGCTGCCAGCTCCTCTTCCACCCGCCTACGCTCGGTGATTTCGTCCTGGGCTGCTTCGTTGGCGATCGTCAACTCGATCGTACGCTCCCGAACCCGCTGCTCCAATTCCTCGCGATATCTTCGCAGCGCCTCCTCGGTGCGCTTGCGGGCAGTGACGTCGCGCAGGATCCATAGAGCCGCCGGTTCCCCATCGAACTCCACTCCCGTGCCTGTCGCTTCGACTTCGACCGGGCTGCCGTCAATGCGTAGCACAATCATCTCTCGGAGCGGAACGATCTCGCCAACCAGAGCCTGATCGACCCATCCGGCTACGACCTCCCGATCCTCTGGGCGGACCAGGTCGAGCACGTCCCTGCCCACCAACTCAGATAGCGACCGAGCCCCGAAGAGTTTGGCCGCAGCCTGATTCACGAAGACGTGTTTGCCGCCCGAAGTGACGAGGACGGCATCGGGGCTGACCTCGAACAGGGCCTGATACCGGTTCTCGGCTTCGCGCAGGGCTCTCTCTAGAGGCATGACCCTGACCGCCTTCTGTCTTAGTGCGGGAAGGACAGAAAGGAACAGGTAGACCCCGCCTAGGTACTGGGAAAGACGGCCGACCCAGTTGAGCGGGTCCCCCACGTTCTTCTGTAAGGACACCGCCACTAGACCCACCACGATGAGCGCCAGACCAAGACCATACCAGTAGTGGAACCTCGACTGCATGGTTCGGTAGCCTAAGAGAAGAAGGACCGCCGAGAGTGCGAACAGGCCCATGGTTACCCAGAGCACCGCCAAGCCGAAGTTGGTCGGACCTTGCCCCGACATCAGTTGGACCGGCCACCAGTTATTGCGGATCAGGAGAATCAATACCAGGATGAGAAGAGCGACTATGACGTACGAGGCCAGGGCCCACGGCGACCCAACCCGCGAGCGCCGAGTGCTAGGAGAACGGCCAAGGATGATGCCTATCAGATGACAGGCGCTGGCCAACAAGGCTGACGAATTGTATGTGGAGGCTAGTGGGTTGTCCCCCGGCCCTCCTGCCTTCAGCGCCGCACACGCCGCGCCCAAGGCTAGCGCAAGAGCACCCATGCCAAGAAAGAGGACCGCCCATGACTCCTTGGCCAGAAAGCTCCGGGCGGCCAGAATCGAGACGATGAGACCGATGCATGTGAGGAAAAGGACATTGAGGGTGGTGAAAAGCCAGCCGGGATTATAGAGGCTCTCGATTCGCACGCTCCCGAGAATGGCGATGGTGGTGGCGAAGATAGGAAGGGGGAGCCAGTATGCGCGCCGTAGGAGGGAGGTCCCAGGGTTGCCGCCGTCGCGGGCTGTGACGTCGGCCCCCGCGGCCTGATCGCGTCCGTCCATGGATTGTTCAGACCGTGCCATTGATTCGACGCTCGTTGGGAAGCATGGCTCTCAGCTTCTCCCACGCTACTGACTCGCATCGTGCTACGCAGTCCACTACGCTCGATGCTGGCCGAATTCAAGCGTAGAGCTTGACCGGAACCCTTTCGTCGGTCCACTGCCTATCTATCCATGATAGCGGAAGAGTCGATTGTTCTGTGAATGCCGAGGGTGCGTCCGGAAGAGTCAGGCGCCTGCGGAAGTCAACGCGGGAGGCCTTGCACCACTTCAACCGCCCACGTCGTCCAGTGTATGCCAAGGCGCGCCATCCCCGTTGGGGTCGAGATGGGGTCGAGATGGGGTCAGATCCGGCCGCTGAAGGACTCGACATGAGCGCTTCACACGAGGAAACCCCTACGGTGCAGCACAACACAGGCCAGAAAAGGTGCCCCTGGGAGGACTCGAACCTCCGGCACGAGGCTTAGGAAACCTGCCGCCCCGTGTTCACTGAGTATCGCTGGATACCATGACGTCCTGCAGTCGGGCTGTTTCACCGTGTGAAGTGTCCACTGAGTATCACTGAGTATCATCTGGGTAGTCATCTGGGTAGCGGTCAGCGTAGGGGTCAAGAGGAGGCCCAATCAAGGACTCGGCCCAGTTGGCTATCGGCCAGGCTGATCTGAGGCAAGCATCTTCTGCCGGTCACTTTCTGCCTTCCCGGGGGAAAGGGTCGGACTCCCGGCATTGCTTCCTCGGCACAAGGGTGCTTAGAGAACTGTGATAAGCAGATTGTTCGCCGCATGGATGATGATGCATGTCCACAAAGACTCTGATCTCCGCAGGGAGTCGCCGAGCCAGAGGGAGATGGCGACCAAGTACAACGACCCAAGTACCGAGATGCTCTGACCACGAGCCATCCACACGGGGACGTGATACAGGAGAAACAGCAGCGACGTTGCGAGATTGGCAAGGGCAAACGGCAACTGCGCGCTCAATTCCTGAAGAATCACTCCTCTGAATAGGATCTCTTCCACCACGGGCGAGACAAGCACTGCTGTCAGCACGAAGAAGAACGAGACCGATTGCAGCCCCGCCTGCCCGCGGTCGACGAACAGAGCGTACAAAGCAAGAAGGACTACTGAGAAGACTATCCACGCTGCGCTCGGGGCTCGATCCAGCATAAGGAAGCGGTTTCGGCTGGACTCACCGACCCAACGCGGGAACAAGTAGGCGGGTATCCCGAACAAGACCACTTTCAGAAGCAGACTCAGCCACGAGGAGTAAGGGACGGTCAGCGACAGCGAGGCCCATAAGCCAAGCGGTACTACCACCATGGCACTCGTAGCGATGGCGGTCCGCTTCGCAGCCCTCACAGGATCTTGGTCTCCATTTCTCCCCGCGGGCTCTGCTCTGGCGCAGCTTCCAGGTTTCACGGCGTCAGCGATACTGGCCGGTCCTCGTCCCCGACCGCAGCCTACCAGAATGAGGAAACGGCAAGGGCGGAAACGGGACTCTTCCCCCTTCGAGTGTCCCGACAGACTTTCCCCGCTGCTCGGTGCTGGCAGTGCCCGTCCTGCTGTCTCGTCCGCCCTGGTTCGTTCTCTGGTGCCGAGTTCGTCACCAAACGGTCACCAAGACGGCCTCAGAGACGCGAAAAGCCGGCCACCTGAACCGGGTCCCCGATAGCCGTTTCTGGCTTTCTGAAGCGGAGAGGGGGGATTAGAACCCCCGGTACCAGTCACAAGAAGAGAACAAAGGGCCGCCCCGAGAGACGGCCCCGTCGCGTTCCGCGATGTAGAAGTCGAAATCCTCCTAGGGGACGAGGGGGTGGCTGGGGTCGTTGGTATCGAAGATGTAGCTGCCCCCTTTATCCGTCGTTCTGATGACCACGCTATATGCACCGGCACTGAGTGGGCTCACCCAGTAGGCTATATCGGGGTAGATGCCTCTGCATACTGCGATGCCGTCGTGCATCAGCATAATCTCCAGGTCGTCCACCGGTCCGTCCCAGGTCTTGACCGTGACCCTAAGCCACACACCCTCTCCCACGTCCCACGGCAGGTCGTAGCAATCTGCACAAGTTCCGCCATTGGCCACCCCCGTCAGTGTTCCCGCTACTGAGAGTACTGAGTTAGCCGGAAGTGGCGCCGACCACTTGGCGTAGAGTTCGAGATTGCGCGCGGGCATGGTGGTCCCTGTGAATGCGGTGCCAGTGTAGTCGGTGGTCTCATACCAGCCGTCCAAGGTGAAGCCTTCGCGGGTAGGTGTGGGGAATATGATGCTCGCTCCAAATCTCAGGATGACGGCCGGGCCTTCAAGCCCCCCGCTTCTGTTGTGGAAGGTGAGCTCGTACGAAAGGCGCGTGTACCGGTATTCCACCACCGTGCTTCCGTCGTCAGCGATGGTGACGGACTGAGCCGTCGGAGTCTCGAAGCCGGTGTAGGTCTTCACTGGTGCCGTGACCTGGCTACCACCGGCGCCGTAGAATGTCTCGGTCTCAGCCACTTCATACAGGCCACCGGCCACGATCTCCTGCAAATGCTTGACAGTGTACGCGACGCCGAGCGACGTCCACTTGGCGTAGACGGTCACATTCTGCGCAGGCATGGTGGTCGCCGTGAAGGCGTTGGTGCACGCGGCGTCGCTATACCAGCCGTCGAAGCTGTAGCCCATCCGTGCGACAGCGGGTGGTGAAATCTGCCCCTGGTACACCACGGTCTTCACGATGTCCGCGTCCGGGGCTCCCGGTTTGAAGGTCAGCTGATAGCTGTTGCGGGTGTAACGGTATTCAACGACAGCGCTGCCGTCGCCGGCGATGGTGACGGTCTCAGTCGATGGAGACATGAAGCCCACATAGGTCTTCACCGCCGGGGTGACCGAGGCGTCCGTGATGCCGTACAGCGTCTGGGTCTGTACCAGAGTATTGGACGTACCCGCGATTGTCTGCTGGTAGTGCCTGACAGTGTACTGGGTGTTCGTGTTGGGGTTCCACTTGGCATAGACCGTCTGACTCTGCGCGGGCATGATGGTCGCCGTGAAGGCGTTGGTACACTCAGCGTCGCTGTACCAGCCGGCGAAAGTGTAACCCGCCTTGGTTGGTGTCGGCAGCGTCAGCGGAGTCCCATAGGGGCCGGAGATCGGACTCAGCGTGTTGCCACCCTGGCTGTTGAAGCTGAGCGTGTAGCTGTTTGGCAGGTCGTCCCATTTCACATGATAGGTACGGGAGATCGGGACCGTGGTGAAAGACAGTGGCGCACCGTTCCAGGAGATCGTCATGTTCCCCTCGACGACGTGCTGCCCTGCCGGCGGAGTGACTGTGATGAAACCGTTGGACTGCGAGAAGTTGCTGTTCGTGAACGTAATGGTGAACTCACTGGACGAATGCGTCGTGGTGCTGATGTCGCCCTCCGTCAGATCCAATTGGTTCATGTTGAACATGGACGCGGGCAACGTGTAGGTCTTGGTGCTCCCCTTGAGACCGATGTCGTCGGTGGCGTCGGTCAGCGTGTAGGAGAAGTCGTAGATGCTATACCGGGAACCCGCGCTCCAGAGCGGCCATTCGTGCGAGTACAACGTCGGGTTATAAGAGTACTTGCCGTCCAATGCTTGGGCTAGGAACCGTGTCTCCAGGTAGATGCCCAACTCCAGGTAGAGCGCTCCTGAGGTCTTGGATGTCGTCAGGTTGTTGGCGTGGTGCAACTCGTAGAAGAAGTAGCCCCACAGTCGCACATAGGGCCCCAGCTCCAACTCGAGGCCGATGCTGTCCAGTTTGAGGGAGAAGAGCCCCACTTCGACTCGGGCCACGACACCGGTCCGCAGGGCCAGCGTGCCCATCACGTAGAAGTCGAAGTTGTAGGTCTCAGGCACCAGAGTTATCTGGTCGCTCGTAGATGTCTTCGCTTTCAGCAGCAGCGTGAACACGTAGCGCGTGCCCTTCGTGTAGTCGAAGTCGGCACCGAGCGACAGATCGACGTCAGCCCCGACCACGAACTCCAGCGTCAGGCCGACGACCATGATGTGCAAGGGGTCTACCGCGGCCTCAACGTGCGAGATCTCCTGCTCGATGAGGTTCACGTAGTCGTGCTCATTCGCCAGCATCTCGCTGTAGAGCTCGTAGAACTCCCGGGTCCCGGCGGAGATGTCCTCGCTCTGGTAGTTCTCCGCGCCCATCAGGTCCTCGATCTGGTCGGAGATATCGAAGTCCTCCAGGCTCAGGCTGCCGTCCCCTGCGTCCGTGGTGATCGTTGCGTTGACCGAGATGCCGGTGTAGTTGTAGAGGTCGACGTTGCCGGTGAACCGGTAGTCGGCGATATAGGGGAATATCCACTTCTTCTTCCATACGGCCTTGCCGTCGGCGTTGAACGTGACCCTGAGCTCCTCTTCGAACGCCGCATGGACGTGGATGTTCAGATCTTCGCCAACAGCGATATCGAAGTCGACCGCGACGGCCGCATGAAGACCCGGGAGACCGGCGAAGTGGGTCATCGTCGTGTCTATGTCCGCATCAACTTCAAGGTTGCTGATCGGCCCTTCGCCGTCATCGCCGGACTCGGTCGCCGCTAGGGCTATCATCTGGCTCTTGAACCCATCGGTCCGCAGCGCGAGGTCTCCCAAGTACTCGGCGGCCGCCTCGGCAAAGCCGCTGTCGATGGCCTGCTGCTCCATGGACTCTTCCATGGAGGCAATATCCAGGTTCTTGACTGCTTCCTCGAAAGCCTGGTCGCGGGAGGAGTAGAGGTCCATGGCGGCGTAGAGCTCGCCCTCGGTGACATCGGTGTAGGCGATGACGTAGCTGTCACCGCTCAGTTCCACGGAAGCGATAAGGGCGTAGGTCACCGCGGCATCCTCGTCGATACCGCCCTCCGCGAAAGCCAGGTAGTCGCCTGCTTCAACGACGGTATCCGGTGTCAGCCCCATCTCGGCATAGTCCTCACCCGCGTAGGTCATGTCGCTGACAGCGATGGTGATCGAGTCGTTGTCGTCCTGGCTGCCAACGGGATAGCCATCAGTATCGTCCGCCGGGTCCACCGGTAGGACGTCTGGAATGAACAGCACGTCTTCGGCGTCGGGGGACCTGTACGTCACCACATCGCCGTCGATGGCGGTCACTTCCACATAGGCCACGGCCTGATCGGAGTAGTCCGTGGTCGCGTCACGCTGGGAGGGCGGCGTCCCCTCGTAGATGGCCAACACTTGGCCAACGTGAAGCAGCAAGCTCGCATTCGCGTAGATGAAGGTGCCGGTGTCGTCGAGATCGCTCAGGTCGATCTCGGTCGTGGCCAAAGGTAGAGACAAGATGCTGGTCTGAGCGCCGTTAGGGTTGATGGTGCCTACGTCGCCCGCGGGTATCTCAAGGACATCGGGGGCCAACTCGAGATTCTCTACCGGATCCTTCCGGATCGTGAAGCAGTAGGTGCGGACACTGGCGGGCACTGGATCGTCTGTCTCGGGGTCGGGGTCCTCGAACGTCAGACTGTCGCTCGTCAGCGTCAACTTGTATGAAGAGCCGCGCGTGTAGCCTTCGGTGGCCGTCACCGCATAAGCGCCGCCGGAGCTGGAGACCGAAAGCCCCGGCAACGGGGTGTCGTCCACCACTTCCAGCTGCAGGAGGGCCTTCACATCATCGGGAGTCATGCCCGTATCCGAAGAGACGACGTGGATGGCGAAATCAGGCTCGCGATCCACGACGGCGAAGGTCGTGACCTCGTCCGCTTCTTGGACCCCTTGGATATCGGAGTAGCGGGCATAGAGGGTCATGTCGGACGTGATCGTCGTGTCCGCGAACACTTGATCACCGAAGCTGCTGTCCGTGAACCACCCAAGCCATATGGAACCGTCCTTGTTGGGCACGGGCAACTCGTCCAGCGCCTCCCCTTCATATAGTTGGATCGGCGCGACATCGCCGCCGCCATTGCTGTCGAAGCTCACCGTGACCAGTGCGGCCAGTCTGAAGTTGACTGTGTAGGTCCTTCTAGCCTGGGGGCCGGGTCGGCCCGGTGCATGGACGATGATCGTCGTTGATCCGGGCAAGGCTTCGGCATCGATCACGACTGCCTCCACCGACGGATCGTTCACCGCGACCGTGACTTCGGGGACCAACAACGTTCCGAGCGGCAGCGGCATGTCGTACGCAAGCGTGTCGGGAGAGAAGTCTGCGACCGTGATGCCGTCAATGCGCAAGTCACCGAGGCTGACATCGGCCGGGGTGGCGATGATCGTGCGGGAGTACTTCGACCAGTTCAGTCCTGTGTCTTGCACTCTGAGACGGAACTTGTACGTCTCATCGTTTGTCAAGCCCGCGACCGTGAAGCTCGTAGCAGACGGATCTTCGATGGTCACTTCCTGCCATTCCGATTCCTCTCCTCGGTAGTCGAGTTGATAGCGCAGTAGGTCGACATCCTTGGCCTTTTCATCCCAGGTCAGCGAGACGCAATGGTTGTCGGCTATCGCCGTCAATCCGGTCGGTTCCTTGACCTTAGGAGAAGACTCCTCTATCAGTTTCGCCAATGCGGGAGTGCTACTGCCGACGGCGATTGACAGCAGGCACACAACGAACAGACTGACGAGGATCAGGAGACCTGTCTTCTTGGACTTTGTCACCAACGGCTTCATGCCATACCCCTCATCTTCCGAACGGTTTGCGTGACCAGAGAACGGAGGACGACGAACAGCGCGAGTGATTGTGTTCGCCCAGCCTGCCGCCAGATGCCCTCGTCTGCGGCGGGCTGTACATCAGCCGTCACCGTTGGGGAATGCATCCTCGCCTCCTTACCTGTCCTGGGTGATTAGAGAGTCACTGTTCGTAGAGAACCTGGAGTGCGGGTCAGCTTCGATAAGAGCCGCAAGGTCGCGAATCGACAGTTCTCGATGTTCCTGACCAGACCAGAGCCGCACGATGTTCTTGTCAGGACTCACCCCCAGAAGGAGCAAGTGAGGGCGGTCCTCAAGAGCGGAGAAGACCCTTGCGGAGCCGGGAGCCTCGGTATCGAAGATGATGACGTCCGGAGCCAGAGCTTCGACGTCGCTCGTGGTGAGCAGGGGTTGGGGCAGACGAACGACCTCGAACTGTCTCTGGGCCAGCAAGCTGGTGGCAATCCCGTCCAACACCAGAGAGTTGCCATATAGGAGAATGCGCCTCTGCCCTCTCATGCCTGCCACCTTGGGTCTCGTTTCCCCTACACCAAGTCTGCGAGCATGAGCTGGTGCCCACAATGTCCCGGGGGACAGAAGTGGGACAGTCGAGGGACAATCTGCGAAGACTGCAGGACTGTCCCGAAGGACAGTCTGTACGCGGGACTGGAAGGGGAGGGAGCCTAGGAAGCTAGCTGGTTGGCTCTTGAGAGCGTGTGTCCGAGGCCGTGCGGCCGAGGTAGGTCAGTACCTGGGCCCGGTTCTTGAGGTGCAGCTTGCGCATGGTCTCGGCCATGTGGTACTTGACGGTCCGAGGGCTGAGGCAGATGCGGGCTCCCACCTCTTTGTAGGAAAGCCCCTGGGCGACGAGCGTGAGAATCTGGTTCTGACGCTCGGTGAGTGGTTCCTCCTCGGCATCGGCATCTGCAGAAGAGTGGGGTGGTGAGTCTGGAGTGGCACCGGTGGGTTGAGATTCAGCTGTCGCCGCCCCTTCGGCAACTGAGGGCGTCGTCGCTCGGGCAAACTCCATCAGCAGCCTTGAAGCTAGACCAGGGGCGAACGGAGGGATGTCCTGCTCAGCATCGTGCAAGGCCTCGATCAGGCTGTCTGCATCCATGCTCTTGAGCAGGTAGCCGCAGGCTCCCGACTTCACAGCCTCGAACAGATCCTGATCGTCAGTGGAAGTAGTCAGGATGACGATCTTGCTCTCCGGCATCTCGGCCTTGATGAGACGGGTGGCGGCTAGCCCGTCACACACGGGCATACTGATGTCCATGAGAATGACATCAGGTTGAAGCGCTCGTGCCTGGCTGACTCCCTCGCGTCCGTTGCGAGCGATCCCGGCCACCTCGATGCCTTGGTCCTCAAGCAAGTTCTGTAGGCCCTCCAGCAGCAATGCGTGGTCGTCAACCAGAAGTACGCGCACCGTCATCCCCCTTCCTCTCCATGTACCGGGACTTCCATGACAACCCGCGTCCCTGCCCCAGGTCGAGAATCGATCTGCACCTCTCCTCCAATCTGCGTCATCCGCTCGCGCATGAAGGAGAGTCCGAAGTGCCCGTCCTTGCCAACCTTGACATCGTCCAAGTCAAACCCGGAACCGTCATCGGCAACGGAAACCCTGACCCGGGAATCCTCGCGTTCGAGGCTGACACTGACCGCGCCGGCGTCCCCGTGTCTACGTGCATTTGTGAGAGCCTCCTGTACCACTCGCAGCAGCTCAGCTGCGGCCTCAGTTCCCACCGTACCTTCATCGACACTCGCAGCCACATGCAATTCAGTCTCGATCCCGTGGTCGGTGCCGAAATCTCGCAGGTATCGTTCTAGGGTGGGAATGAAGGACGATTCCTTTCGTGTTCCCGTTCTTAGATCCAGGATGGATGCGCGCACGTCGGCATGGGCGTCCTGCGCCACCTCTACCAACCGCATGAGCAAGGCGTCGGCCTTCTGTTGATCACCGTCGTGCAGTCGGTTGCGCACACTCTGGGCCTGCATGCTGATGAAGCCGAACACTTGGCCTATGCCATCATGTAGCTCACGGGCTAGGCGCTCTCGCTCCTCAAGGGTGGCAACCACCCGCTCCTGTTCCACAAGACGCGCTTGCGCTGTCTTCTGCTCGGTCACGTCTTGAAGAAGCAGCATCTGTCCGAGGTCTCGCCCCTGCCTATCCCTGAGAGGAGTGGCCTCCAGGGTGTAATGCCGCAAGCAGGAGCCTTCTCCGAGGCTCAGTTCGGATCGTGCCGGAGCCGTCTGCTCCGCCAGGGCCGCCGTGGCACAACAGCCTGGCAGTACCTCTTCCGCAATGCGCCCGCGTAGACGGGAGACGGGCTCCCCCAAGGTTCTTTGCGCCGCTGGGTTCGCATAGACGATGCGCCCTTGGACGTCCACCACGATCATGCTTTCCAGCATCTGATCGAGGACGGCCGATCGCGCCACTGGAACGGGATCGAAGACATGAAAGCGGAAGAATGCGATCGCGTATATGCCGAACAAGAGCAACAGCACGAAGGGCCCGTAATTCCACTGGCCGGGGAAGCCCAGGCGCAACCCGAACTCGAAGACGACCCGCGCCCCCACCTGCGCGGCGATCATGAGGAACGCGGGCCACCGGTAGCGGGGGAACTTGGCAAACAGCCAGACGAGCAGGCCCACATTGAAGAACGCCAGCAGGTAGCTGTAGACGAGTGAGACCGTGTTTGCCGGCCCACGGACAAGAGTGATGGCGTCGTTCGTCTGGAGGAAGTCGGTCCAGAAGAGATGATGCAGGCCGTTCGTCAGTATGATCGCGGCAGCCAGTATCGGGGGTATGGCCAGCAGCATGACCACGCGTTTGGTCAGCCATCTCCCCAAGCCGGCGTACTGCACCAAGAAACAGGCCGCAGCCGTGACGACCGGCAATTGCCACACGGTCAGGAAATGAGCCCAATAGATCTTGGTATCGGGCTCGAGGGCTGCCGTCTGCAGCATGGACCCCACCGACCAGGCCACCGCGAACAGGCAGCCGATGGCGAAGGGCAGGGCGCCAGCCGTCCGTCGGTGACGAAAGCCATACCATCCCAGAGATGCCACAAGGATAGTGGACACCACCGCGGGCCAGAGATAGCTACTGTATGCGTACTCCATGCTCACCACAAGCATTCATCCGCTGGATCTCACCGTGCCTGCACCGTACATCCAGAAGCTTAGTCGAAGCTTCACTCCGCGCCGTGAGGGTAGACCCCCTTACCGCCCATACCATTTCGACTGTGACGCCATCACAGTCTCTGAATGTCTCCGCCCGCGTTCAATATCCCAGAGGCTGTCCAATTGGTGCAACCGAATTCCGGTGCTAGACAGAGAACCAGCTATGATTCTCCCGAAGCCCGCATCGAGACAATCCCGAAGTTTGCGCGAACTGCTCCCAGATACACGGTGAACGCCGTCCCGTGATCACGCAATTGGACTACGGGGTGTCACTGAACGATGTCTAGGCAGAGAGACGAAGTTGATGTCCCCATGGGCGCCCTCACCGCAGAGAGGGAACAGCTCTTCAAACTTCGTTAAGCGGGACAACGAAATCGACGGCGCGTTTGTGGAGCAGAAGGACATCGTGCGTGGCGGGATCTTCCCGTCGGTCTTCGCCGTTCATCCACACCGCTACGTTCGTGAGGGCGAGAAACTTGGAGTCCCCGTTCAGATAGTCGAGTAGTCGCCCTCTATACCCACCCGAGGGAACCTCCAGTATTCCTTCGATCGCTGCCTCTCTCGTCTGTACTCTAACACGCACCAAACGAGTCCCGTTCTCCACAGCTCGGTTCCTTTCTGAGAATCCGTCGGCTGAAGTACTCATCGGACCGAGACCCCGAGGACATGAGCGACTGACGCGCACGAACTCCGCTTGGGGAGGCACCTACTCGACTCTGGCCTCATCGAACAAGAACATCTCTGGCAGAACTTCCGTTGCTTCTCAGTGAAAGAGGCGACCTGGCGGTTCCTGAGAGGCAACATTTCGGTCGTCCACAAGCACAGTCTCGATGGTTTCCCAATCGCGTAGATCTGTCGGCGGCATACCTTTCGTCCTTGTCGGTCTGAAACCATAACGTATGGGTGGACCGATCTTAGGGGGTCAGGTCACAGGCAGCATCTCGCCCTCCCCATCCCAGCACGACTCGTTAGCTTCGCCCTCGAACGGGCCGCAGGGAGAAACTCCCTTCCCCCTATTCGGTTACCCAGGGGATGGTCAAGAACTCCGGTAAATGGTGGTTGTTACGGGCGCTAGCAGCACGACAGCGACAGTCCCAATGACAAGGCATGCCACCGCGATACCGAACGATATCCAGCACCACAACCTCGCCTTGCGCGAGGACTCTTGGGCTCCGAAATAGTCCCCGACCGCGAGCTTGTTGCCGACCTGGCTTGCATACACCACGGCGACGATTCCCGTGGGCCAGAAGCACAGGACCAGGGTCACAATTGCCCAGCCCAGGTAGCTGGGGACACCAGGCACGGCGCCATACGCGTGTGTCGAGCGGAGCTCAGGCGCCGGTTGAGGTGGCTGCTGACAATACTGTTGAGCGGCTGGCCGCTGCTGCCCAGTCGGCCCGAGGCGCGGCTCTTGCTGTTGCCGCTGGTGCTTGTCCAGGACATGCCCGCACGCCGGGCAGGAACTTGCCGTATCTTCGTCCTTTGCGCCGCATTGTGGGCAATACATCTGATCCTCCCGCGTACCGTTGACTGAGGGGAGATGACAAGCGGTGCCCCGCGGATCCTCCGCACATGCTCGTGCTCAGATTCGCAGCGACCGTGCCTTGCCTCTCTGACAGAATGAGGCAAGCCGCCCCCTTGGGCCGGTCGGACAAGTACCGGTTCCCAAGGAGGCGGCTCTTGCCACGCAAGGCTCCAATCTGCTGCTGGCTACTTCTCCAACTGGAGAGGAATCTCGATCTCGTCGGTCTGCGAGCCGTCCGTGTCCGATTCCGCGAACACGATGATGGAACCCTGACCAGCGTGGTCGATGGAATAGGGGAGGGTCACATCGAAGGCGTCACGGGCGCCCGCACCTGAGGTGGTGGTCACGATCTCCTCGGCGAGGATGAGGCCGTCCGAGTCGACCAGGTTGATCAGAAAGACCCCCCCAGGGACATCCGCTGTGCCGGTGATCCGAATAGGACTCGTGACAGCTGTGCCAACAGTGGGCGACTCGACCAGGACGGCCGGTGTCAGGTCCACGTATTCGCTGCGGTCCAGGGGATGGTCAAGGACGAACCCCTCGCCGCCGAACACCCCGACCGGTTCGCTATCGAGCTTGAAGTTGACCCCATCGACGGTCGGGAACTGGGTGAGGGTGAAGACCACCTCAGCCAACCGCATAATCATCGAATAGCTCCCCCCGCCAGAGGCATACTCCTTGGAGAGGTCGACGGTGGCCACCCCGTCCTCGATGGCAAGCCCAAGGAAAGTGGTGCCCTCGGGGATGTTGGTGACCATCCCTGCCGCTTCTTCTTGGGGAGTGGGACCCTCGAGCAGAGCCTGGATAGCCGCGGCCCCTACTTGCTCGGTCTTGGGGATCACCCGCGTGGCCGCGCAGATCTCACCCGTGGAATAGTACACATTGACGGTCATGGTGTCTTCGGCCACCGTCGTGGTCGTCCGCGCTGGCGCGGTGGTAGTGGTGGTCTCCGTAGATACCGTGGAGTTGGTGGTCTCTGTGGTCTCGGTGGTACTGACCGCGCCTGCGTCGCCCACCTCACCTCCGAGCCCGCAGCCGGCAGCGACCCCCGTCAAAGCGACCAAGGCCAAGACCAGCAGTCCGGTCGCAAGGGCCGTTGGAACCGCCCGGCCGCGGGTAGCACGCCAAATCGCCGGTCGGTGGGTACGCTTTGACGATTCGCCTGTCAAGAATCTCATTGCCTCCGTCTCCTTCAAACTGGACCACGTGCACGTCGATTCTCCAGCGTGGGTTTTGCAGGCCTGTCACCGTCAGGTAACGATCGTGTCACAGCGACTAGATCAAGCGGGAACCAGCTGCGCAGTCATGTGCTTCCTATTCCCCGATCGAAGCTGCTCGCACGAGCACCCGGTGCGCATACACCTTCCCGTGCGCGGAAAGGGGGGTGAACTCGCGGCTACCATTCAGCGGGTCCATGACCAAGAAGTCCTCCTTGGTCGCCCCGACGATGAGCGTCGTGCACCATTCCTTGCTCCCCCGGGCCTTCATACTATCGTTGCCCGCTCGTGACCCTACCGTTACCCAGCTGCAACCAGGCCGTAACTCTCCCCTGACACCCTGAGCCAGGGTAAGAGAACTCGGACAAAGGAGAGCCGACATGGGCCGAAGAACCGGAATAGAGCGGCGAGTGGGGTTCGCAGTCGCGGGAGGACTGGTCATCCTTGCCATCGCGGTGACAGTCCTTGCCATCAACTGGGGTGACGGAGCGGCTGAGGCAAGTGAAGGATCTCCCCCGACCACCGAGGCCACACGGGTGGAGCTGGACGAAGATGTGGAGGCATTCCCGATAACGGGTGCCTCCATCGATGCTTCCACAGAGCCGGACGCAAGCGAGAACGACGCCACCTCGCCCACCACCATCCTGGGCGCGACCGGTAGCCCTGATTCCCCGTCACTGCGAGCGACGATATATTTCACCAAGGCCGAGAGATTGGTCGCCGTCACGCGGAAGATCGAGAACACAGCTGCCGTGGCCAAGGCCGCTCTCCTCCAGCTTCTCAGGGGCCCAAGCTCTTCTGAGCAGGCGCAGGGTCTTGTCTCGGCTATCCCCGCGGGTACCACCCTCAAAGGCGTGAGTGTGAAGACCGGCGTGGCCACGGTCGATCTCTCGACGGCGTTCGGGTCCGGAGGCGGCACCGCGTCCATGTACGCTCGGCTGGGGCAGATCGTTTACACGCTTACTGAGTTCTCGACCATCGACAGGGTGAAGATCCGCCTCGACGGCAGAGACGTCTCAGCACTGGGCGGAGAAGGTCTCCTCATCGAAGGATCCCTCAATCGGGAAGAGTATCAGCGCATGATAGGAGCCCCCCCGGGCAGCACGACCCCTCGGACCGTCAGCTACCGAGTCTACTTCACCAAGAGCGGCGTGCTTGCCTCCTACGTCCGCACCGTACCGTACACCACAGCCGTGGCCAGAGCCGCACTCGAGAGTCTCCTCGCCGGTCCGTCTGAGTCGGAGGAGACGAAGGGGGCAAGCACGGCCATACCCGTGGAAACCAGACTCAACGGCGTGTCGATCAAGAACAAGGTCGCCACGGTCGATTTGAGCGGACAGTACGCGTCTGGAGGGGGCAGCCTTTCCATGCACTTGCGTCTGGGACAACTGATTTATACCTTGACTGAGTTTCCCAGCGTCGATCGCGTGCTGCTCAAGCTCGACGGCACGGCCGTGATCAGCCTGGGAGGTGAGGGTCTGCTCGTAGACGGCCCCCTGTCGAGAAGCGACTGGGCGAGCATGGTGAGATGACCTAGGCAGCCGAATGGTCGGTAGCGCCGACCCCGAACCCGCCCCGGTAGAACCTGAGCGTCGGGTGGTGGTCCCAGATCACCCCCCGGCGCTCTTTTTTCCTGGGCAATTGACCAGTCACAGACTGAAGTCGCCCCGTTCCCACTGACTGTGTTCAGTTAGACCAGAACAGATTTAAGCTCTCGCTCCTCGGTATGGTGCTAGTCAGCGGCGTAGTAGAGAACGCGCATGTCTTCCTCGGACCCGCCCGAGGGCTCGACGAAGACGTACATCTTGGCCCCTGACTCCTCAACGAGGAACAACATGTCTCCGACTGTTCCTATGTCGGCAGTTCGCTCGAGGATATTCCAACCGGACGAATCCAGGGCCGCCTCGACATCCGCGACCACCTCGGCAAGACCGCGCCCCGGTACGAAGGCAGAGTAACCACCGGAGGCGACATCGTCCCTCACGCTCTCGACACCAGCCGGGAGCGGCATCCCGGAGGGGAAACCGGAGGGCAGCTCGACGTCGCCGTCTGCGGCGGAACCATTATCAGAGCTGGGTTCGGACATGGTACCCTCCGTCACTTCCTGGTCAGTGGTCGTCGTCTCGACCACCTCCTCCTCGCTCCCCCCACAAGCCGCAGCTACAAGCGAGAGCGCCAAGACGAGGGCGAGCACGAGCATGCGTACGCTCGTGTGTAAGCGGGGGGTGTCCGACTGGACGGTGCGGCGATGCATAGTCTACCTCCTAGATCCAGGCAGGGTCGCGCACGGCAATTCCTGCCTGTTCATCGTGCGGTTCGCTCAGTCTAGCACTCCCATGAAAGCGCCGATAGGTCCGCTTCCGAGGGGTCGGAGGCTCCCTCTGGGCTGTCAGCCCACCGATCATGCGCTCATCCACCATGTGCTTCCTCTTCCCCGACTGAAGCTGCTCGGACGAGCACCCGGTACGCATACACCTTCCCGTGCGCAGAAAGGGGGGTGAACTCGCCGCTACCATTCAGCGGGTCCATGACCAAGAAGTCCTCCTTGGTCGCCCCGACGATGAGAAGCCAGTGCGGGGCCCCTTCTCCCCGGTACTTCACTCTGACGACAGGAAGGCGGCCCACGCGAAGGTCGTCCTCAATGGTGCCTGCTCCAAAGACCCGGCTGTAGTCATAGGTAAGACCCGGCACTGCCCTTTCGATCTTGGTCCAGATGACGTCGCCCGCTGGCGTGAACACTCCCGCACGCCCGAAAGCAGCGTTCAGCCGACCTGGGTCGGTATCGATTCCCAGCCCGACCGCGGAAGCAGCCAGGCAGGCGACCAGGCAACCCGAACCGCTCATCCGATACGAGGACTGGCCCAGGGTCTCGCCTCCCCAGGCGGGATCATTCTGAAGGAAGAAGGGCACCTGGGCCGGAGGGTGCACTTGACTGGGAACGAGGGTAGTGCCGTGGCTCTTGATCCAGTAGGCGCGGCCGTAGGAGAAACCAGCCACCGACAGCGCGACCACCAGTAGGACGGCGACTGCCCCGATGATAGCGAGGCGCTTCCTACCACCCGTGAGTCTCACTAGGGCTTCCGCCATCCGTCTACCCGTCTACCCGTCTACCCGTTGGCCCGGAGAATCGCATCGATCCGAAACGTCTCCAGACCGATCAAGGCGTGTGTGTGCACGCTGGGATAGACAAGCCACCTGCCATCTCCGGTCTGCTCCAGGCCGAACCACCAAAGGGCATCGTCGCCCATAGTCGCCTGGGCCCCCAGCCGAATATCGGGGTGCTCCTTGATCCAGGTGTCCAGCTCACCAGGAACGTTCTTCGGCGCATCCCAGGCATACCGCTCCCCGGTCCAAAGAAGGGGTCGAACCCCTCCCGCCCATAGAGCCTCCGAACCCCTCTCGCGGGCCCATTGGTCGGCCTGAGCACAAAGAGTGGCTGCGTCTATTCCCAGGTCCGATACAAGCAAAGATTCAATGCGCTCTGCGTCTCCCCGGCGAAGAGCCTCGAAGAACTCGTATTGAAGGACAAGTCCAGCTGCCTCGACCTCGGCCTCACCCATCCAGGGTCCGGTGTATTCCGTGGTGGTTGTGGTGGGATCAGCCGACACCGTCGTAGTCGTTGCAGGTTCATACTCAGTAGGGTCAGGTCCGGTCGGCGTGGTTGCATCTGGGAGCGTCGTGACCGCGCTGGACTGGACGAAAGAGTGGGATTCACCGCAGGCGAGCAGTGTCACGGACACGGAAAGGACGAGCAGCAGAAACACGGGGCCTAGGATGGTCCCCCGCGAGCACGCGCAAACATTCGGGATCATGCCGCTCACCTGTGCTTCCTCATTGCCTCTTTGCTTCATCATATGTCCGGCAAGGGGCGAGAGGGTGCCGTGCAGTCTCGCCAGCCCTCCTAGTCCTCGTTCCGCCAGCCCTCGACTCTGCGCCTAACACGTGCCGCTGCCGCAATCACACCGATTGCACCGAAGAGCAGAAAGACAGTGATGATCAGCCACCACACCCGAAGACCCATCTCATCGCCTGAGGCGACGAACATGCTCAGAACCGCTGCTGGAACGCAAAGGAAGCCGAGCACGGTGTCAAGGGTTGTCGCGTTCCTTCCTGCGTTTGGCCAAAGGAGAACGCCTATCAGACACCGACATCCGGCGGCGACAGCAATCGCGCCCGCCTTCGCCACTCCCTCCGGCATCGACCAGCGGGACCACAGGCTCCCATAGAAGGTGACAAGACCGGCGGCGACGAGCACGCGCCCTAATGGTCTCAGAGTTGTCGCCAACCTGTTCATGCCCGTTTCCCGGTCACTGAAGCGGGTCGTCATGGTCCAGGCGAGTCCACGCGCACACCTGGTCGGCAGTGGGTGGCCCTGGCTCTCGGAGTTGCTTCGTTGTCAATAGACGGTCATCCGTGGACATGGAGCACGTCACGGTCAGTGTGCGACCCGATTCAGGTGTCATCACCCGTTCTATCACCTCTTCGGGATAGAATACGTCTCCTATGTTGCAGTGCGACCCCGTTTCCTCCTCAGGTCAGCGCAGGTGCGGCAGGGCCGAGAGAAGAACCGCCCTTCGAAGCCGACCCAATCCCTCCTGGGTTCCGACCGTTCTGCCTGCCAACCGCACCTGATATCACCTGCCCAGAGAATCTGGGGAAGTCTCAGTCCTCACATCTTCAAGCGCAGCTGGGTGCATGTAACCGTCATATCCTTGGACCAAGTAGAAGGCCACGCCGGTCTGGTAGAGTTCGACGTATCGATCCCACTCGCCGGGAGCAAGCGAGGTGATCTCCATGTCCCCAGGTTGTGGAGCAGGTCCGCCCCGTGGAGTCCCGTAGGGGCTTCCCTCAATCACCTTCGCGGGGACAACTATCCCGGCTGGGATCTGGTTGGGTATGGGAATGACCGTGGGCCTCCCGCTCCCATCGCTGACGATATTGCAGCCGTTCTGCCAGACCCAACGTGATATCTGATCTCCCACAATCGAGGTGGACGAGAAGGTCTCTGGATACGGGCCTCGGTTCTGCGGCCAGAGGCGTGCGTCCGGAGTATCCGGTGCGCGTCGCCAGGCTCCACGCCAGTCCCGCCACAGGGTGAGCGCTCCCAACTGCCAGTAGAGATCTTCGGCGTCGGTGAGATCCCTAACCTCCTGCTGTGCTTCGGTCGAGTCCATGAGGACGGAGGTACGGAATCCTTGATAGGGAACCCAGGCGATCAACTTGTTTTCGCGGGGGACGTCAGGGGTGAAGAAGACCACCTCCTCTGAGCCGGGCAGGTAGGGATAGACCTCCTGCTCGTCAGCCCCGAAGACAACCACCGGGCGCTCATCGGCCATCGCGCTTCGGAGCCGAGACCCGACCTCTTCTATATTCGTCTCGCCTGCAAACACCCAGAGCGGAGTCTTCACACCCAGGGCGGGAAGAACCACAGAGGTCCCGTCATCAGTTTCGGCTCTGAAGGCGTCTATCTCACCTGGGGGCGTCAGGAAGTGAGGAGGGAGCGCAGTCGGTTGGGCGGGAAGAGTCTCTACGCTTTCGACCCAGAGACCGAAGTAGTCTCTGATTTGTCCGGCGCGCATGTCAGCAACCATGCTCCGAAGCTCATTCGGGCTGATGGCATCTGTACCCTTGGGGCCTCCTCCGGGGACCATCCGCTGAAACGCGCCATCTTCGCCCCTGGCAAAGACGAAGAACCCGGCGGGGATCCAGAAGCCGGGTAGATCCTCGGCCCCCCAGATGCGAGTCTTCCTCCGCCCACAGATGATGACCTCATCGCCCTTGCTCATCTCCGGGTAGTCGTTACCTACGTAGTGAGCCACACGACCGTTGAACTCCACCGTGCCGCCCTCGAAGCGAAAGGGGATCTCGGTTCCCACCGAGACATCACCCTTAAATACCTCCTCTGCCTGGATGGTCCAGGTGGTGTAGAACTGGGCTCCTTCGCTTGCGTCCTTGGGCGTCCACTGCTTGCCGTCAGGGCTGTTCCATTGAGCCACTGGCTCCTGTATCACCCGGCCGCGGACGATGACGTCCGAAGCGTCGACCAGATACTGGAGGTTTGCCCGATCGTAGTTCCAGTCGGCCATGTAGGTCTCGACTCGTTCGACGGTAGTGGTCGTGCTCTGGGGCATCGTCTCGGTGACTGATGTCGAAGAAGCGGCAGATTGACCGGGTGTCAGGGAAGGAACCGTCCCGGTCTCTGAGGTGCAGCCTGCGAGACCAAGCGCGACCACGATCAGTAGCGCCCCCGAAAGGGTCAGTGCGGCCATGCGTGATCTACGACTCACTTGCCACCCCTACGGTTCTGGCGCGCTGTCCTGTCGTTTGACGCCGTCAGCGCCGCGGGCGCTCCCGTCCTCATCTTGCGCCCTCACTTCCTCATATGTCCGGCAGGGGCGAAATGGTGCCTACCCGACTACGGATAGCCCCCTTCGGCCGGAGGCATGGCCTCATATTCCGGAGTGGCCTCGATCATCTGCCGCAGCCTGCCGAACCAGTCGCGAAGAGCCACAGCCGAGGGGGTCGCAGACAGGCTCACGTCTTCCCAGGAAGTGTATTTCTCGATGCCCGCGGCTCTGATGTGAAGGAGATAGGTGCTGTGCGGAGTCACCATCATGGTGGTTCCCGGGCTAAGGGACGAGTCCTCGAGTTGGGGACGAAACACATCCGGGTAGCTAAGGATGTCGATCGCCACCAGTTCCTCGTAGAGCTCAGCCATTTCGCCGGGGGTCAGCTGGAACTCAGCAGTCGGATTGGGTTTGGAGGGACTGACGATATCCTTGGTGAAGGTGCCTTCGAAGGTATCTAGGACATTCCTCGCCCCCACCCCGCAGGAAGCGACAAACGCGAAGTCGGAAGCCATCTCTTCGGGTAGGACCGGATCTCCACTAGAGAGGTCGAAGTCCCTCGACTCGAAGATCTGGTCCTTGATGAACCCTCCGACCCCCAGCTTGAAGAGCTCGACTCTCAGAAGGCCTCCCGTAGCTTCGGCAACCTGATACTCCTTAGCCAGGGAGACTGCATGGTCGAAGATGACGTCGCTGGTCGCCCGGTCAGCCTCGCTAAGGTCCACCCCGATCCAGACGAACACGACCGTCGTGCTTCCCTGCCGCTCCCCGAAGACAATCGCCGCCTCGTAGCCCTCACCGGTGAGTTCCTGCTCGAAGGAGCGTTGCTCCGGGAAGAGCGTGGTAGAGGTGGTGGGACCAAGATGGTCGTCTCCAGACAGGGTGGGGTCGCTCGAGCAGGCAGCCAGGAAGAGCACTAGGACAAGAAGTCCGACCGCCGCCGCGAGGCCACGCTTTTTTTGAGAGAAGACCACCCCGTACTCCCTCGGAAGACCTGACACACCCTTCAGCGCTCTGACAGGAAGCAGTGTGGGTTTCGTTCCGAGCGCCCCTTCACTCCATGATGTGTCCGGCCGAGGCGGGATAGTGCTTTCGGTCCTGGTCCCTCCGGCATGACTGTACAGCAGGTACCGGGACTACTGTCCCCCAGGTGCCGGAGCCGCGTCCCGGAAGTGTCAAGCACCTACCGGAGCCAACGTGGAAAGTATGTGCCGGGACCGCATGGTCCGGCCCCCTTCACAGTACGTCCTTGAATGTCAGTGCTCTGCTCTCCTGGTCATGACGGTCTTGCTCCCGCACGTTCTTGTCGAGTCGCGGCGGACAAGCCAGGGCTTGCATCCTCTGGCAGTTAAGGACCTGCCAGCCGGTCGCGGAGCAATTGCCTGATTCTACAGAACAATGAGGCGGAAACTGGCAGGTCTGACATCCCCTTGTACGGGCGCGGAGTCGTCTCGATAGATTTCCAGTTCGTCAAGAAATCCTCTGACCACATGCAGCAGTACATGGACAGAAACGCCGTCAAGATCTTCAAAAATGGCCTCGACGGGGATCCGGTGAACTACCTCGGCGGCAGAAGCATTTACGGTCGGAAGCAGCGCAACGCTGCCCTCGGCATCAAGGGTCCTTGCCAGCGCCTCCGCCGCCTGTTTTACAAGTTCCTTCCTGCCGGGAAACTCCGCGCTGAGCAAGCGAGTGAGAACTCCCCGTTCGATATCAGAAAGCGGCCGCCACTGAGACTCGCGCCGCCCATTTAGGTGGCTATGGGATGACATAGTAGGTCCCTACGTGGATGGTTCCGTCCCATAGTCCGAAGGCTCGGTACTCGATTGTTCGTCCCCCTACCATAACCTGTCCGGAGAACCAACCTTCCGCGTTCGTCGGTAGTGGGTCAGTTTGAAAACATAGCGACACGGAGGCATCGCCGATGCTCATAACAATCGAGGAAACTTATGTGGGGATGATACGCCGAGTGATTGAGGAGAGTTACGACGAGGCCCCCACTGGATGCGGGAGTAGTTTCGGTGAGATACTCTGTTGGGAGATCCACGAGAACGGCATGACCTTTGAATGGCTCGCCAAGAAGTGGGGATTGAGCCTCCCCACCCTTGGCGAACTCATATGGGACCACTGCAAGAGACTAGAAGAAATGCCAGTGGTTACCCACAATTGGAAGGGCTTAGGCTAGCATTTACCTTGTCGCTGCAGTTCAGCGCAGCGGCTGCAATGCCTGCGCCCTCCAGTACCAGGCTTCTTGTTTTCCTTTTCGATGTTGTTGCCCTCAGTGCAGTTGCTACAATCGTGGTAGACCTGCTGCTTCGGGCTGTAGAAAGGGTTGACCTTCATGGCTTCACCTCCTTTCGTTGGTCAAGACACGGGCGTGTTGGCCAGTCTATCAGCCCTCTCGGACACCACTCTGAATGTCTCGGAGGGTTGCCGAGAAGCTCTCACAGGAGTATTATGCCTTCATGCCTAACCGCTCAAGCAAGAAGCGCCTAGACATCAACGAGCTGGCTGCGCAAGTCGTCGATGAGGCCACGGGCGAGATCGAGTCCGAAGAAGAGCCAACATCTGACGAGGGCAAAGACCCTGCTGCTGTTGCTCTTGGCCGCAAGGGTGGACTAAAGGGCGGCAGGGTCCGAGCTGAAAGGATGAGCCCAGAGGAGCGCAGCGACGCGGCCAAGAAGGCCGCGGAAGCTCGCTGGTCCAAAAAGCGTTAGACATGTACGGCCAAGGACCGTATGTAGTTGACTCTTACGGACCCGCTCTCGGCCAAGGGGCAACGCATCCCCAGTTATGCGGAATTGCTGGTGTGCTCAAGAGGAACTCTCCGACCCATGCGTATGTGGTTGCCAACGAATTCGTGTGCGGTCGCTTGGCCCTTCTTGTCGGTCTCAATGCTCCACCCGGTGTCATGATCCATACGGACTCCGACGAACTGGCTTATGTTTCGCTGTTCTTTGGAGGTAGGAATTACGTACTGCCCCCTCCAGTGGACGGAGCAGAGGTAGCACGAGTGTCTCCCTTTGCCGCTGCTGGGATAGTGGCTTTTGATTGCTGGATAGCAAACTGGGATCGACACGAGAAGAACATGGCGTTCGCGCCGCGACTGCAAATCCCGGTCACAATCTACGATCACAGCCATTGCCTGCTTGGAGCCGGGGGCCCCGGAACTGGGATAGGGCATCTCGAGCAAAGACTCAATAGACCCTATGCAAGCCCATGTTTGCAGGCGCATCTGGACAACGGAGCGCATCTTGCCGAGTGGCAAACTAGGATACGTGCCATTCCTGACGAAATACTTGCTGAATTATGCCAGGTCGCCGTACACGAGGGCGCGATGGATGAAGACGAGAGCTTAGCTGTCAACGAGTTCCTGGCAAACCGCAAGAGGCGCATAATCAAATTGCTGAAGGAGCTGCAAGCAAACGAGGGCGTGCTTGCAGGAGTCACTCAATGGGGGTTAGAGGAAGAATGAGAATCGAGTGGCTCGTCGCGAAGTATATGCCAGATCCCGTACGCAGGGAACCGAGGAACATCGGAGTGATCCTACGCTCGGGGGATGAACTGAAATCAAGATTTCTCGGGCAGAAGGAAGACGGAAGTATTGAGGGAAGGACTGTTCGCGCTCGCGTAGGTGCTTCTGCGGACTACTTCAAGGCCTGGGTCTCTCATTGGGTTACGCATGCCGAAGGCTGGAACGGGGGGGAGCTAGATGGTTTCTTGGCCGGTCGGTCTGCTGACAGCTACTTCCTTGAGTACGGTGGCGAGAGATTAGTCGGAGCTGAGTCAACCGATCCGGCCGTCCTTCTCGACGATCTCTACTATCGGCTGGTTGAAGACCGGCCTGCTGCGTCCATTGAAGTGCCAACCGCGTCCGAATTGGCAGATAGGGTTCTTCGCCACCTCGGAATCGACAAGAAGGTTGACCGCGGGGTCATATACCCCATGTTCGAAGATGAACGTTTGGTCGACAGGGTGAGATTCGACTACAAGTATGAAAACGGGGCGGTCAACCTCATGCAGCGCCTCGCCCTTGGTGCGTCAGAGGTTGGAAGCGATCCTTGGGTATCCGTGCACAATGCCGTGTGGAGTTTCTCCAGGATCGACCGTTACCCAGTCGTCGCCAATCCTCGGAGGATAGCGCTTGTTCGTGTCCTTGACCACGATGAGGACGTCGCAGGCCAGGTCGATCTACTCAGTCAGCAGGCAGTGGTAGTCAATGTAGCCAAAGAAGATCAGGCCTCTGCCGAATTGGAGCGGGTGTTTGGAAGCAAGGTGGTTACTCCGTTTGTAATGATCTAAGTTCGACTGACCCCAGCTCAAACTGACTTGACATGCGTGAGCGGTCAAGTATAATAGGGCTATGAACAGGCTGTCGACAGAGAAAAGGGCTCAGATCATTGGATGCTTGGTGGAAGGCATGAGCATCCGAGCCACAGTCAGGGTTACTGGGGCAGCCAAGAACACTGTCACCAAGCTTCTGGTCGATCTCGGCCAAGCCTGCTCTGAGTATCAGGATCGCGCTCTTCGCGACCTTCCCTGTAAGCGGCTTGAGTTTGACGAAATCTGGAGCTTCTGCTACTCAAAAGCCAAGAACGTTCCCGAAGAACATCAGGGCGAGTTCGGCTACGGGGATGTGTGGACCTGGGTTGCGCTGGATGCGGACACCAAGTTGGTCCCATCCTGGTACGTGGGCTCACGAGACACCGAAGACGCAATCACCTTCGTCAGCGACGTAGCCTCAAGGGTCAAGGGACACGTTCAGTTGACCACAGACGGTCACGCACCCTATTTGGAAGCTGTTGACTATGCGTTCGGTCCTGAAATCGACTACGCGGTGCTACAGAAGATCTACGGGAACGATCCTCAAAGCCAGAAGCGGTATTCCTGCGCTGACTGCGTAGGAAGCGAAACCAAAGTAGTGAGCGGCAACCCCGACCCGAAGCATGTGTCAACGTCCTATATCGAGCGGCAGAACCTCACCATGCGGATGAGCATGCGGCGGTTCACCAGACTGACCAATGCATTCTCCAAGAAGGCAGAGAACCTAGCAGCGGCTGTGAGCCTCCACTTCATGTACTACAACTTCGCAAGGGCTCACAAGAGCCTCGCGAATCCGTACCCTCGGACCCCGGCAATGGCCGCAGGAGTTGCAGACCATGTGTGGACGCTGGAAGAGATTGCCGGACTTCTGGATTCAAACTGACCCACTACCCGTTCGTCACCCTCAGGACCGACTGCCGAATCTGTGACTTGATGGCGCCCTGAACCATCTTCTGCTCGAGTCCGCTCCCAATCAAGTATCTGGAGCCGTGACCAAAGGTAACACGAGCGGCTCCCTTGAACGTCTCCGCAGTTCCCACGAAGCCAACCTCGGATCCCAGTGCCAACGGCGTGGACATGAACGGTGTAAAGAGCTCCTCTAGACCCAAGACGCCGTAGAACCCCCACGTGATACCCTTCATGACACAATCCTCGCGACCCGATTCCACCATATTGGTGAAGCCAGCCACCATCTTGTAGATGGGATTCATTGCCTCGGTCACTCTTGCGGCACCTGTCTCTTCGTAGCCTTGCATGTGGAAGATGTGCCACGGCGAGTACTTGCTCCTCCCTGTGAACCAGTCCTTCACACCGAGCCCAAACGGGTCTAGTTCCGTGATCGGATTCCCGCCACAGTAGGAGTAGCGCTCACCCTCCAGGAGGACAGCTGGGTCGACGGTGAGAAACTCCCTTGTACCCGGATCATAGTATCGGTGAAGAAGATAGTAGAGACCCGTGCAGTCGTCGTAGTAGTAGGTGGCGTAGGGGAAGGGGTTGCTGACCGTCTCGGTGGCAGAAAGGACCTCTCCCCAGGGATCGTAGGCATAGGTGTTGACTATCGTGCCGGTCTCATCGGTGAGGCTGAGTACGTCCCCATGGGCATTGGTCTGGTAGTAGTAGGTGTCAGACCCCCGGGTCATGGAGATGAGTCCGCCCTCCGGAGCATAGGCGTAGGTGGCGGTGATATCTCCCTCTTCGTCTGACTCGGCCACCACGAGTCCACCGGCAATTGGGGTCAGGTCACAGGTGTAAGGGGAAGCGGGGGAACTCCAACTCCAGACTCAGATGCCGGAATCAGATCACACCTCGAAGCGCCAGGACGAGGCCGATCGTGAGCACTACAGCGCCAACGAGAAAGCCCATGAGGGCGAGCAGGTTGCCCGGACCCCTAGCCCCGCGTACGTATCCCTTGGTAATACCGACAGCAAAGGACAGACACGTTGGCCACCAGAAAGCTGTGACGGCGGCGAGAACTCGCTCCTCCCGCACGAAGACGGAGGCCAGAACTGCCCCAAGTATGGCCAGCCCCAAGAACGTAAGCTCGGCCCTCCGCAGGCTGTGCATGATAATCCTTGTACGCCGGCGATCTTGGGTGGATCGCCCCAAGTAAGGTGGGTCTACGGCTGCCCCTTCTGCCTTGAGCTGAGAACACACTCCGCGGGCAAAGGTTTCCGCCAGCCGCAGCATGTTGTCGTAGTTTCTCTCGGTTCGCGCGGGGCCCGAACACACGCATTCGATGCCCACCAGCCCGTCTTCGTGCTGAGATACGTAGACCGCTAGCTCGTAATGGGCCCAGAATCTCGCCTCTGAGGCGAGGGCGAACACGAGAGCTGACCCCGAGGTGGGAATCGAATACCAGCAAAGATCCTCCGCCCAAGTGAGTACGGCATATCGGGCCTGCTCCGGGCTCGTCGAGACAGTCGCACGGATACTACGCTGGCTGTCGACCCCTAGGCCGTATGGTGTGTCCCAATTCATCTGACGTCCAACATGGCTGGATCAATCTCCTTGGCTGCCTCGTCAGCATCTCTTCTCATCACAGCACATTCCGTCCCTCGGCGACACAACCGCCAAGTTGGTCGCACCGACGTCCGAGAGTATCAGGTTGTAGCATGTGGTTTAGGAAGCCGCCGCTCACTCGTCCACCGAGTGTTACTGAGTATCACCACGTCCACAAACAGCGGCAACCTTCGTCCATATTGTCCATCGTGTCCATTGGGTGCTATCCGGGTTGGCGGGGCAAAAGGCGGGGAATCGTCGGGGAGGGGGAAGGGAGCCCTCCTACCGATTTTGGCATACCTGTCCACCTGCTGTGTCCGCCGAGCATGGTACGAACACCGGTCGGTAATCACCCTTCCGGTCGCTTGGGATGGGATTGCAGAGAGGCTCTTTGGTCACGGCACCTCTAGTACTAGAAAATGTGCTAAGTCTCACCCACTAGGACACGGATGGCGCAGGCCTCGCCCTCAGGTGGTCCGCCGGGGAACTCCCTGCATGTCCTGCGAACTCGATCTAGTACTTCGTCGACAGAGAGAGATCTCCACCTGACAAACCTCATCCACCCAAGAATCCGCCGCATCGATCCGATTTCCGCAAGGTCCCGCGTAAGAAGACCAAAGAGAGCAAATACCACGCACTCTCTCACCTCTTCAGCAGTGAAATCAGGCGCTTCTGTTTCCAGGAGGCTGACGAAGTCACTCACATGGACGATGCTTCCGCGCCCTTGCTTCAGAGCCAAGTCGATTAGCCGGTCCTGGAGGCCAAGAATCATCCGTCCCCGCTCGTCGCCGGCAGCAGTCGTCAGCAGCCAGCCAATGTCAGGGGGGTCGGGTGTTCGAGTACCCAGCGCGGTCCACTCGTCTGCTATTCGGGCCAGAGTCTCCGCGGTAGTCAGGGGCCACTTCCTGATAGGACTCCGGTGACCTTCTCTCGTTCCTGCCGCGAGCTCCCTCGAGCGAGCAAAAAGACGCTCCATAGCTTCATCGGGATTTGTCAGAGCCAGCTCTTGGTTCCTTGACGTCCACTCATCCACAACCATATCGCCGAACTCCGCCCAGCCACGGTCGATGAGAACTCGAATGGTTGCCAGAGTCTGGGCCATGAGTTCCTGGTCGGATATGCTCCCCGCTTGTTCCCAGACCACAGTGGCCACTTCGGACACTGAGATGATGTCGTCAAGCCCACGGACGGCAATCATATCGGCAGCCGCCTCGCTCATGGCTGCTGTACCTGGATCGTGGTTTGTCTGCCTCCGATCTTGACATCGATAGTCGGGTACCGAGTGGTCTTCGAAGCGAGTCTCCATCCGATTCTCGATCCGTCCGGGAGTTGATACCAGGTTCCGTTGTAGTTGGCCGTCGGGATAACCTTGCCCCCAACTGCGTACTCGTTCCAGAAAGCCTGGAGTTCGTCCACAAGTGTGTCCGAAGCGACCAACCTCATACGAGATGCGCTACCTCGACCTTGAAACCGCGAGCCTTCTCGTTCCTTAGAAGCAGATAGAGACGCTGCGAGATGAGCAGAGAGGGCCGAGGGCGAAGAAGACCTCTGCTCACGCCCACTAGTTGTCGGGTCGCGCAGAAATCTTCTCCGGACCAGGTCGATCTATCCAGATACAACTCCGAAATGAGATTAAGGCCTGCAGTATGGCCGAGAGGACATTGAAAACGGCCTTCGAGGTCGTGGTCGAAAGGACTGACACCGTATTGGGTGGGTTCGATGACTTCAAGAGGTCGCGAGGTGATCTCAGGCTGTAGCCACTCTGGCGTGATCCGCCCCCCCTGGCCTTGCTGCCTAATCGGGAGGAGAGTCAGGCCGCTGACGTCGCGGTCCGCCATGATACCGGCAAGACGACGGGAGAACACCACTTCGTCGGCAATCGTGCCTGCAAGGTCCGCGCGCTTAGGAATACGGCCAGTATCGAGGCAGAGCTCACCCACCTGCATTCTGCCCGCCCCACAGTAAGGACACGCACCCGACTCGTCGTACGCAGTACCAGTCTCCTCGCCTGCAGGCTCGAATACTGCGCTGATCCACAGATGGAGGAGTTCGGCACGAGCAAGCTCACTACGTAAGTACCGTCGTCGCACAGTCCACCCGAAGAAGAGCGATCCTTCTCCGGCCTCCGAAAGCTCCCGGTCGACACGGGCGATTTCGGGAATTCGAGGATCCTCAGCCGGTATCTCAACCTTGCGTACACCTCCAGTTCCGAGCAACCGGCCCTCATTGGGAGCGAACACCCGTGAAGCATGCTTCTCGAGCACACGTAGCTCAATAGTCTCGCGCATACTAACCCCTCTCTAACACAGCCGAACGCTACGGAAGCGGAAACTCCGAGTAGACTATTCGAAGTATCTCGGCCAGCTTCTCCGACGAAGGTTTGGCCTGTCCGTACGGCCACAGTTCCTGCTCACCTGTTCCCGTCCCAGCTCAGGGAAAAAAGAGTAACGATCACCAGAAGAAGCAGAAGAGCCCCGATTACTCCTCCGGCAATGCGCACCCCCCAGGTGCCATGAAACCTGTTCCGGTGCTTCTGGGAGCGTCCAATCAGGCCGACTATGAGTGCTGCCACTGTCACCGCCAGGACGACAGCCAGGGCTATGACCAGGCAGAGCGGGGATTTGATGGCGGTGCCGTCAGTCTGTCCGGCAGCTTGCTGAAACCAGTATCCCGATACACCGGCAAGAATGAAGGGGAGGCCCAGTGAGGTGAGACCCATCACGAATGACGCGATTCCCGGCCTGGAATTTGGCGGCAGCTGAGGCAGCTGGTACTGAGGCCGAATACCCGCTTGGCTACCTTGGAGGTCGACACCGCAGGATATGCAGTAGTTCGATTCCAGAGGGTTCTCACTGCCGCATGAAGGACAGCACTTGCTAGACACGACCGCAGCCCTTCTCACGTGAGCCGCCGTGATCTTGCCCGCAGTGTGTCGCTGCCGGATCGCCAGAGTGCGTACGCGGTCTCGAAACCATCCCTGCTATCTGTACCAGAAGCTGATGATGTTCCCTGCTTCATCGAGCATACCTGCCTTCCCCCTGCGGCTGGCTCATCCATCCGACTGTTCAGGAGCGGCTACGCCATCGCTGAAGGGCGCGACTCGGGTGGTCTGCCAGAAGTACACTTGCCCCTTGTTCTCGTTCAGGGCGTTGAGTCTGGCCACCTCCGCCTCGGCGAACTCCTGCTCCCATACGACTTCCTTCACAGTCACTCTGTCACGACACTCGACAATCGGCTCGAGGAAGTCATCTACACGGATGATTGCGTAGGCCTGGATTCGGTTTCTCATCTCTATGCCTCCGCTTAATGCTATGTCCGGCAGAGCCCTGACAGTGCATATGATTCTGGTTCCTCAGGCGTGACTGTTGTGCAGGTACCGAAGCCAGTCTCGCCCGGCCGGAGTCGCGTCCCAGAAGTATCATGCACCTACCGGAGCCACGCCGCCGAATTGGTTCGCTCGAATTCCTTCGAATTCCTTCATCTAGGCCGTTTTCGTCCACCAAATACCACCCAGTATCACCTGGGTAGGGGTCGGCGTAGGGGTCAAAACCTCAATCTGATGGTTGAGCGCACTTCAGCCGGATCAACAGAAGTGCTGCATATGCAGGCACAAATAGAAGGATCAGTGGTGCCCCCGGGAGGACTCGAACCTCCGGCACGAGGTTTAGGAAACCTCTGCTCTATCCCCTGAGCTACGGGGGCACGCGTGGAGTCTGCCGCCTCGGAGCCCGGCGGCGGCTGATCATACCCAGCAAGCAGGCCGGCGCCTCCGCGGCCCGGAGATTTTAGCATCGTCCGGCATGGGTCCGGCTTGTCGCCACGTTTGCTCGTGTTAGACTTCGAATTCGCGATGGACGTCATCTTCAACAGCATCTACGCCCGAGCCTGCATGGGCGCCGGTCTCGCCGTCCTCACCGGGCTGCGCGCGTTCATCCCTATCGCCTTCCTTGCCCTCTACTCACGTCTGGAGTTCGCGAGTGCCCCCATCCTCGACGGCACCCCGTTCGCGTTCGTCGAGAAGCTGTGGTTCATCATCCTTCTCTTCGCCCTGGCCGGCATCGAGATCGTGATCGACAAGATCCCCGCTTTCGCCCATACCCGCGACCAAGTGATGGAACCCATCAAGATCATCTTGGGCGGCCTGGTGTTCGCCGCGGCAATGGCCCCGGGGGGCTGGATCGCGATGACGGCTTCCGGCATCCTCGGCTTGGTCATCGCCGGGCTCGCCGACCGCGCCCGCCGCACCATGACCCCGGCCGACGGGACCGACAGGGGAGCGCATCTCCTCATCAGCATCTACCAGGACCTCGCCGTCCTCATCGGCACCCTGGTGTTCGTCCTCATGCCGCTGATCGGCGCGCTGCTCGCCTTCTTCCTCTTCCTGCTCACCTACCGCCTGCAGCAGAGGCGCAAGCGCAAGCACAAAGGTTTGCGCATACTCAAAGGCTAGGTAACTAAGGAGGAAGGTCAGGCCTCGGATCCTCCGCACCGCCGTCACCCAAACCACACCGCTCCTTGATCGGTGAGCCGCCATGAGCACTGAGCCGGACGAACACGAACTCGACCGCAGCCGCCACCGCATGGTCGAAGAACAGTTGCGATCCCGCGGGCTGACCGACGAGCGCGTCCTCGCGGCTATGGAACGGGTGCCTCGGCACCTCTTCGTACCTCCCAGTCAACGCCGGTCCGCGTACGTCGACGGTCCCCTCCCCATCGGGCTCGGTCAGACCATCTCGCAGCCGTTCATGGTCGCCCGCATGACGGAACTGCTCCGTCTGACCCCGACGTCACGGGTACTCGAGATCGGTACCGGTTCCGGCTACCAGGCCGCGGTGCTGGCCGAACTGGCGGGAGAGGTGTGGACCGTCGAGCGCCACGCCGAGCTCGCCGACCGAGCCGAGGCCACCTTGCGCGGGCTCGGCCACACCAACCTGCACGTCATCACGGGCGACGGTACGCTGGGCTACCCCGACGCCGCCCCCTACGACGGCATCCTCATCACCGCCGCCGCGCCCTACGTTCCCGAGGCCCTCCGCACCCAACTGAGCATTGGTGGACGGATGGTCATACCTTTAGCTCGGGGCGGCTACGGCCAGGACCTCACCCTAGTCGAGCGCCTTCCTGACGAACCGGTCGAAGCGGGCGCCACGCCGAGTCCCCGCTACCGGGAGACCTCGGTCCTGGGCTGCGTCTTCGTCCCACTGATCGGCGAGCAGGGATACCAAGGATGAGCCTCCGAAACGGCACCGACAGCGCGGACGAGCTCACCGTCCGGGTCCACGTGTTCGTGGAAGGACGGGTGCAGGGGGTCTGGTTCAGGGACAGCACCTGGCACCAAGCGAGCCGCCTGGGAGTGCACGGCTGGGTGCGCAACCTGCCTGACGGGCGGGTGGAAGCGGCCTACGAGGGTCCACGGGAAGCCGTCGACGAACTGGTCGAGTGGACCCACCGCGGCCCCGAACGGGCGGATGTCACCAGAGTCGAGATCTACGACGAGCCACCGAAGGGCGAGGGCGGGTTCCAGGTCCGCTGAGACCCGCGACCGAGGTACGCCGCGACGAGCGGCGCGGACCCCAGTCACCGCGCGAACGACTACAGACCGGCGGGGCGCTCCTCGAGAGTCACGTCGATGACCGAGGTGGTCCCGTCGCGATCGATGGTGACCTGGACCGTATCCCCGGGCTTCTTGTCCCTGATGACCACCAGCACGTCGGCCGAGTTCACCATGTCCTCGTCGTCGATCTTGACGATGATATCGCCCTGTTGGATACCGGCTTTCCCGGCCGGGCCCCGGGCGGTCACTTCAGCCACCAGCACCCCCGAGGACCGGGACAACCCGAACTGCTGCTGCAGGTCGGGGGTCACCGTCTGGGTACCCACTCCGATATAGGCGTGGGTGGCTCTGCCCGTGCTGATGATCTCCTCTGCCACTTTGGTCGCCGTCAGCGACGGGATGGCGAAGCCGATATTGACCGCGCCCGTCTGGCTGGGCGGCAGGTAGGCCACATTGATGCCGATCACCTGGCCGCTCGCGTTGGCGAGGGCGCCGCCCGAGTTGCCCGGGCTGATGGGCGCGTCGGTCTGGATGAGGTTGTTGAGAGCGATGCCCTCTGCCCCGGTCAAGCCTTCGATGCTGCGGCTCAGTCCGGAGACGATCCCCAAGGTGACCGAGTTCTCGTAACCCAGAGGACTCCCGATGGCCACGGCATACTCGCCCACGTTCGGCTCCTCGGAGACGAACGTCGCCACGGGGAGATCGAATCCGGCGTCGACCTTGATCACCGCCAGGTCGGTCAGGGGATCACGGCCCACGATGGTCGCTGGGAGTTTCTCACCCGTGGTCAGCGTGACCTCGATCCGACCGACGGGGTCACCGAGGGAGTCTGACACCACGTGATTGTTGGTGATGATCATCCCGTCAGCCGAGAAGATCACCCCCGAGCCTTCGCCCGAGTATTGCTGCTGACGACCGAACGCTCCCTGGGCCGTGCCGCTTATGGCTATGTTGACCACGCTGGGGCCCAACTTCTCGGCCACGACCTGCGCGGGACTGGCCAAGCCGTCGGCGACCGGGACCGTGGTGACGCTGGGATCGCTGACCCCTGTGGTGGTCGATGTGACGATGGAAGAGGTGGTTGCCGTCGTGATCGGCGAAGCAGTGGTGGTGGCCCCGCCGCCGGTCTCTATCGTGCAGGCGGCCAACCCGAATCCCGACGCCGCGACCAGTACCAGCGCGACGATCATCTCGAGCAGTGCCAACCGGATCCGGTTCTGCTTCCTACGGCCGGCGACCCTCACCCCGATCTCAGTCATCGTCGATCCCTCCCAAAGGTGCCTCAGAATGCCGCTATTGTACCCAGGGGCCGCGCGCGCGAACCCCTGCGATGAGTCTTGGATGCCAGTGATTCCTGGATATTCTCACGGCCGATGATACCCACGCCGGTATAAGGGGCCCGTAAGAGATCGGGACGGACCACTCCCGTCGTGGTCCGTCCCGATGGCAGAGCAGTCTGTGCGATGTCGCGGTCCGCGCTACCCGGAGACGCCGCCTTCCGGAGTGCTGTCAGCGGATACCGGCGCCGAATGTAACAGCATCGTGACTCTCCGCTGGAGGGGGAAGGCGAAGAACTTGGTCTTCTTGACGACAAAGCCATAGATCCCGCCGAGACTCCACAGAGGTACGATGACCGCCACGATCCCGAGCACGATGAAGTACCAGCCTCCGTATTGACTGGTGGTCTCCCGCAGTACGAAGAAGATGATCGCCCCGATGATCGGGCCTTCGATGGTACCTAGGCCGCCGATGACCGACATGAACACCAGATAGGCGCTCCAATTGATCGCGAAGACCGAGGCGGGTTGGATCCTCAGGAGACTCATCGCCAGGATGCCTCCTGCCAGGGCGCAGCCCGCACCGGCGACGACGAAGACGTACATCCTCGTCCTCCAGAGATTGACGCCCAAGCTCTCGGCTCCCAGATCATCATCACGGATGGCCTTGAGCGCGAGCCCCGTGCGGGACCGCATGATGTAGTAGACAGCGGCGAGGGCGAGGACGGCTAGTCCCAGGGCCCACCAGTAGGTCCCGGCGATCCGGGCCTCGTTGCTGATGGAAGTCGCGGCCTGTATGGTCACGCCCGAGCCGCCGCCGGTCGCCTCGATGTTCCCAACGATCATGCGATACATCTCCGCGAGGACCATCGTCCCGATCGCCAGATACCCTCCCCGTAACTTGAAGACGATCGCGGCCGAAGGAATCGCTACCAGGCCTCCGACCAGAGCGGCGAAGATCACAGCCACGAATATCGGAAGGTGGAAGACGTCGGCGAACAGCCAGAGCGAGTAGCATCCCAGACCGATGTAGCCCTGCTGACCGACGGAGATGATCCCACCGTATCCAAGTAGCAGGTTCCAGAACTGTGCCAGTGCGAGGAACAGGAAGAAGTCGATCAGCCTTCTGGTCCATGCCGTGCCCCCGAACACCGGGAACAGTGCGAGGACCAGGAGGATCACGACCCCAATGCCGAGCACGATGAGATTCCTGCGGGCGGCGACCGATACGCTGACCCGTTTGTCGTTGATGGGGACTGTCGTCGTATCGTTTGTCATGATGCCGCCGCCGGTTTCGTGAGGACTGTCTTGGCCAGGAGACCCTGAGGCCTCAGCACGAGGATGAGCACGAATATCGCGTGTCCCGCGAAGATCGACCACGACGCGCCGAGTAACTGTGCACCGAGCGTCTGGGCCAACCCGAGGATCACCCCGCCGATGAGCGTGCCCCAGCCCGATCCCATCCCGCCGATGATGACGGCCTCGAACGCAAAGATGAGGCGTTGGTTGCCGAGCAGCGGGTCGAACGTGGTCCGGATGCCCATCATGACGCCACCGATCACGATGATCGCCAGGGCGACGCCCATCGCGACCGCGTAGATGTGCTTGTTGTTGATGCCCACCATACGCGCAGCTTCCTGGTCGTCAGAGACGGCCCGGAAGGCCCGGCCCATCTTGGTCCGCGTCAGGAACATCTGCAGCGCGGTGATCACCACAACAGCCAGGATGAAGATGATGAGAGGCAGCCAGCCGACAGCCAGGTTGTTGCCTATGAGGATGGTCTTGTTCTCGATGGATCCGGCATCGAGCCCCTGGGAGTCCGGGCTGAACCCGACCAAGAGGCCGTTCTGGATGACCATGGCCAGCCCGAACGTCACGATCACCCCGATCGCGATCTTGCTGCCCACGATGCGATTGAGAACCCCGCGCTGGAGCACATACCCGATGATGAACATGATCACCATGGTGAGAGGTATCGAGTAGAACGGGTTGAATCCCATGGCCGTGACCAGTATGAGCGAGAAGTACGCGGGCAGGATCGTGAAGTCACCGTGAGCCAGGTTGGTGAGACGCATGATGCCGAACACGAGCGCCTGGCCCGTCGCGAAGAGAGCGTACAGACCGCCCAGCAAGATGCCCTGAAGCGCTGCGTTTACCCATGCCATGTCTACACTCCGAAGTAGGCCGCGGTTATCTGTTCGTTCGTAAGCTCACTGGGTTTGCCCTGAAGGGCGATGC
>ENA-ORXD01000383-ORXD01000383.1-sediment-metagenome-genome-assembly--contig:-NODE-383-length-60067-cov-5.463927_pt1 | contig 60067 bp, 54 predicted proteins | sample MGYA00237862_ERZ511471 | MGnify/ENA metagenome assembly ERZ511471
GGCCTCACCGCCGCTTAATTCGCTGAGCATGCGGTCACGCAGCTCGAGGGTGCCGGTTGCGCGCATGGCGTCCTCGGCAATCGCCATATCGGCGCGACCCGGACGCTGCAGACCAGATAGGTGGGGATAGCGGCCCATGAGCACGGCTTCCTCAACCGTAAACTCGAAACCGCCACTGCCCGCCATTTGCGGCACAAGGCCGACCATCCGGGCAACTTCGGCTTGACTGAGCGTTGCCGCGTCCTTGCCGCCCAGCAGCACCTTGCCTGCCCGCGGGCGCAGAGCCCGGCAGATGACACGCAACATTGTCGTCTTACCGCCGCCGTTGGGACCGATCACGGCGAGACAATCACCCGGGGCGACGGCTAGCGACAGTTCGCGCAGCACAGTGCGCCCGTGGTACCCTGCGCTGACGCCCTGCAATTCGATCAGTGCGCTCACTCGCTGCCACCGCCAAACCCAAGCGAGCGGCCGCGGCGCGCCAGCAACCACAGGAAGAACGGCCCACCGACCAGGGCGGTCACGATGCCGATTGGCAATTCAGACGGAGCCAAGACGGTGCGGGCGACGGTGTCGGCGACCACCATCAAGACCGCGCCGATGCCGGCGGCCGCCGGGAGCAATGACCAGTGATTGGCGCCCACAAGGAGGCGTGCCAGATGCGGCACAACAAGCCCGACAAACCCGACCGGCCCGCTAACGGAGACGCATGCGGCGGTGAGCAGCGTCGCTCCAGCCACCAGCCAGCGCCTGGTCCTCTCGGCGTCGACACCGAGACCCATTGCCGCATCATCGCCCATGGTGAGAGCATTGAGCTCCTTGCTGCGCGTCAAGATCATCACGACGCCGGCCAGCAGATAAGGCACAACGGACGCGATACTGCGCCACGTCGCTCCGCCAAAACCGCCCATCAACCAGAACACGATCTGGGCGAGGAACCGTCCGGAGAAGTAGATCAGCAGCGATAGAAGCGACGATGTCCAGGTGCCGACAACCACCCCGGACAGCAGCAGACTGAGCGACGAGCCGCCACCGGCGCGACGGGCAAGCAGGTAGGCGAGGCTGACGGCGGCGATGCCGCCGGCAAAGGCAGCCACCGGCAGCCCGAGGCGAGCGAGCAGCGTGCCGGGCAGGCCGAGAACGATGGCAGCCGCCGCGCCAAGCGCAGCCCCGGACGATGCGCCAAGGATGTAAGGGTCTGCCAGCGGGTTACGAAAGATCGCCTGGAACGTAGCACCGGCCAGGGCCAGAGCAGCACCACAAAGTGCGGTCAGGATCGCCCTCGGTACCCGCACCAGGAGCACGATGGTTGCAGCGGGGTCGAGCGGGTCGCCGCCGCCCGGCAACGACCCGCCCTGACCGCCGATCAAGTCAACTATCCCCCGGCCGACGATCCGCAACACATCGTCGGGCGCAATGTGGGTCGGTCCGACGCCGACGGCAAGGATCAATACCAGCGGCAACAACACCCAGAGGGCGACAACGACCGCCCGGCGGGCGCCCTTGTGGCGGGCACCGGCGGTGCCCGGGCCAGCGGGCGACGCTGCCTGCCGGATCATCTAGCGCGACACCTCGCCAACGGTCATGTTACTCAAAGAGCGCGGGGTGGATCAGTCTGGCCATGGCTTCGACTGCCTCGGCGAGTCGCGGCCCACCACGCGACATGATATCGGCGTCGATGGTCTGGAGATTGCCGTCGCGCACTGCCGCGAGGGAGGCCCAGCCAGGCCGCTGCGCCAGGGCTGCAGCATCCGGGATCAGTGCCCCATGAAAAGTCGGAAACACAATCAACGACGGATCCCGCGCCACGACCACCTCATACCCGATGATCGGGTAGTCGGTCGCGGCGTCTGCCGTGAGGTTGATGCCCCCGGCCAGCTCGATGATCTGGTGCGTGTAGGTGTTGGGACCGGCGGACATCAGGGGGTCGTTCCAGACTTCGTAAAACACGACCGGCCGCTCCGTGACAGGGATGTCCTTGACCTTGGCCTGCACGGCTTGGATCTTGGCGCGCATTGCGGCGGTGACTTCCTTGCCCTTGGCCTCGACGCCGAGAACGGTGGCGACGAGTTCGATCCCCTCGTAGACGTCCTCCAGCGTATGCGGCTCGACGACCATCGTCTTGATGCCAACTGCCTCAAGCTGCTCGACCGGTGCCTTATGGATGGAGCTGGCCAGGACCAGGTCGGGCTTGAGCCCGATAACTGCCTCGACGTTGATCTCACCGTACCCGCCGATCTTGGGGAGAGAGGCGGTTTCGGCCGGGTAGTTGCTGAAGTCATCGACGCCGACGACCTTGGTGCCCGCTCCAACCGCAAACAGGACCTCGGTGGCGGCCGGCGCGAGCGAGACGATCCGGTTGATACGCCGGGGCAATTCGACCTCGCGGCCCATGTCGTCGACGATTTTTTGGGTGCCGAGGCCGAGGGCGCCGGCGATGGTGCTACACCCAGTGGCGGCGAAGGCCACGACCAGGCAGAGCAGGACGATGACGGTTGCGGCGCCCCGGCTGGCGCGGTGAGTTGACCGGGTTGCGGCGGGTGATGCTGTCTCAGTTGAACCATGCATTGCTGTCCACGCAGCTCCTTTGGTGGCCGCCAACAGGAAAGGCCCCTGCGTCACGCAGGGGCCGCGCTGACTGTCGCTTGCCTCTTGCCCGATCGCCGGGGGGTGAGGAACGCCAGATCCGCGGGCCCTGTCCACGAGGGCGCACCACGTTAATTGGCCGGCGGGCAGGTCTCCTGACTCCCCTTCATCGCCGCAAGGCGCCTTCCCACCGGCGTCGCGCCGGCAGTGGCATTGCCTATGGCTCACAGGTTACAGTGGCGGGACCGTTCAGGCGTTGCACCTGATTCCCTCGCTCGAAGCGCCCCTTGTGGGGGCCCGCTGGCGTATTTGGTTGTGCTCTCAGTATATGCGTTGGCGGCAGCATCGGACAAGGCGACACCCGCCGGATTGGTGCCAGAACGCACCGAAGTGGCGGCCGGCGGCGGTTTCAGCGACGGCGTGGCGCTCAGTGGTGCACCGCCCCACCGTCCCTACGAGCGGTTAAGCCAGGTAATCGTGGCCTGCAGCACCGTAGCAAAGCCGACCCAAATCAGATAGGGAAGGTTGATCAGGGTCACCCACTGGACATAAGGCTGGATTGCGGTCAGTGCCCAGACCAGCGTGCCAAGGAGCAGGACGATATCGATCAGGGCGAGCAGGTTATTGCGCAGGCCAAATTGCAGGGGCGTAAAGGCAAAGTTAAACAACAGGTTGAGCACAAACGGCAGGGCAACCACGCCTGGGACCTCGCCGGCGGCGGCCAGCCGCAAGACGGAGCCAAACGACACCGCGATCAGCACATAGAGGATGGTCCAGACAGGGCCAAACAACCAACTGGGCGGCGCCCAGGCAGGCTTGATTAGGGTCTGATACCACCCGCGGCCTTCTCTCAAGATGGTGCCTCCTTGCCCTCTAGCCATGCTCGGATCGCCCCGGCGTGTTGCCGGGTATACGCGGAGCTCGGGTCATTGCCACAGCCCCGGCAGGTTAGATCGTAGGCGGAATTGATCAGACCGCAGACCGGGCACGCAAAGAGCAGCTCCTGCTCGCGATACCATTGATCATATCCAAGTGTCGCAAGAGATGCGAGTGACGCCCAGAGTTCGCGCCGATGGGGGCGTTCGGCCTGGAAAGCCTGCAGTTCGGGGCAAGGCAATTCGGGGCACGAGCCACACGACGGGAGACCGCGCGCCGCGGCGCAGGTGCGGAAATGACAGCTCCGGCACTTGATGTATAGGGTGTCAGAACTGCATCCTTCGCAACGCACGTCCTGAACCGACAGATTGCGCGCTTGCGCGAGTTCGACCAAGTAAGCTGGATCTGCCGAATGGCTGGCTACATACATCACGCAGGCCGGGCAAAACACGCCGCAGGCGCTGGCATGGCGCGGGTCGGCCCCCGATCCGGCTTCTGCGTCGGTAATTCCCACAGCAGTACCTCCCCACTCCGCCAACTGGACCTCTACCGTTCAAGCACGATCTCAAACACCGCTCCGTCCTGATTGTACGCCTTAATGCTGGCGCCGATCGATCTGGCGGCAGATTCCGCGATGGCGAGGCCAAGGCCAAGGCGCCCACCAGCACCTCGATAGAACCGCTCAAAGATGTGGGGCAGATCGGTTTCGGCGATACCAAGGCCGTCGTCAGCGATGCGGATCACCGGTTTGCCGTCCCTGACGAGCACTGCTACGGTCAGCACCGAACGTGCGTAGCGCAGGCCGTTGGCGATGATGTTGATGACAGCCTGGGTCAGCAGGCTCGGATCGGTGAGGGCGGTGACCGCGGCGTCTGGGCAGGCCAGTTGGATCTGCTTGCCCTCGCTGTGGGCGACGCCGCCGGCCTTCTGAACGCAGTCTTTCATCAGATCGCAGATGTTCGTTGCAGCAAGGCGTACGTCTTGGCTGCTGTTTTCGATGCGCGACAGCGTGAGTAGCTCCTCGACGAGGGTGTTTAGCCGCCGGCTCTCGGCCAGGATGATCGCCGCCGTCGCGCTCGTGTCGGTAAAGACGCCATTGACCAGGCCTTCCGCGTAGCCGCCGATGCTCATCAGGGGCGTGCGCAATTCATGCGACGCGTTTTGCAGGAAGGATTTCTGGGTCTGGTCGTACTGCCGTAGGCGGTCGGACATCTCGTTAATACTGCTGATTAAGTCGGCAATCTCGGCGCTGCTGCGGTCTTCCGGTACTACCGGGAAACCGCCGCCGCCAAGACGCTTGGCGTGGGCTGACAGGCGCGTGATCGGCCGCGAGATGCTCGTCGCGACGCCAAACGCCAGGACAACAACCAGAGCGCCGGTCAGTCCCATGATCGCCAGCAGGATCAGATTGACGGCCCCGGTAATGCCCCGGAACATGTTGGCCGAAGCGATGTAGACGATCCGTGTGCCGCGTGCGGCGGCAGCGGTCTCGCGCGCTGTCGCGAAGTACGTCGCCGCGCCGACCTTAAACCGGGTGATCTCGCCGTCCCGGCCTGCCGCCAGACGAGTTGCCGCAGTAGCGATGATTTCGCCCGTCAGGAAGCTGTCCGCCAGGCTCTGCGGGAAGAGCACCGCGCCGCCCGGCCCGAGAACCACAAACTCGGTGTGGCTGGCCAGCTTAGTAATACGCAACGCGCTGCGCAGTACCAGCAAGCGCGCAGCGATGGTCGAATCACTGCTGTCTCGATCAAGCGCTTCGAGCAGGTTGCCAAAAACCTGGCTGCGGACCAGTTGCTCGATGCCTGTCACGGTGCTCCGCAGTTCATCCCGGGCGAGCCGGTCGGCGTAGATGCCCATGGCGATGTTGAACGCCAACAGGGTGATCAAGGTCAGCAGCAGGATCATGACGACAAACGGGGTGAGGATTTTCTGGCGCAAGGTGATCATCTGTCCGCGTCAAGGGCCAGCTTGAACCCAAAACCCCACACCGACTCGATGCGCACGTTGGATGCGGCGATCTTTTTGCGCAATCGCTTGAGCACGTCGTCCGTCGCCCGGCTGTCGACGTCAAAGTCAAAGCGCCAGACGTTCTTGAGCAGTTCGTCCCTTGAAACCGCTCTTGCCGCGTTGTCGAACATGTAGGTCAGCAGGGCAAACTCGGTGGGTGTCAACTCGAGCCGCCCATCGCCAATTGCGGCCTCACGGGTCGCCGTGTTGAGCGAAATCTCGCCATAGGTCAGCAAAGGGGAAGTGTTTGCCCCGCGGTCGAGTTCGATGCGCCTAAATAGGGCCTTAACCCTGGCCACCAACTCCACCGGCGAAAACGGCTTGACCAGGTAATCATCGCTGCCGAGGGTGATCCCGGTGATGCGGTCAAGCTCGCTGTCCCGGGCCGACACAATGATGATGGGAACGTTGTGCTTCTGCCGGACCCGGGCGCAGACGCTCAGCCCATCGGTCCCCGGCATCATGATGTCGAGGATGACCATATCTGCCGGGACGGCGTCAAACTCGCGCATCAGGTCATCGCCATTGGCAAAGACGGCTACCCGGTAGCCCTCATTGCGCAAGAAACTCGCGATGATCTCGCGAATGCTGCTCTCGTCGTCGGCGACATAGATGCTCTTGGCCATCCGCCCACCAGCCTTTCGTGCTCGCATCCCCAATCTACCGCGAATGAACGCCCGCACCAAGCGGCGGCCCGCCCCAGAAAACAGCTTGCCACAGCTTTGCCACAGCTATTCCTTTGTTTGTCCCCAGCCCCTCGTGGTACCTATTAGGCGAGAAACCGAACAAGGAGGCCGATGGACAATGAAGACACGAAGGAAATCGACGGTCGTGGCGGTCTGCATTGTGCTGATCGTATTGGGCGCTGGCACCGCCGCCCTCGCGGCCGCCAATCCGGAAACCACCTCCCCTGCCCTGGCGGCAAGGATCGAGCGGTGGCGCAATCAAGTGGAAGATCGAGCCGCAGCGGCCTGGCGGCGGATTCGCGCCGGCGTCGAATTGCACCCAGAGCTCGCTCCCAAGTGGGAAGCCATCCTGGGCCTGCGAGAGGCCAACACGTCCCTCGCCGAGGCAAACGCCGGGCTGCGGACGCAACTGGCGACCGAGCTCAAGGCACTGCGCGACGCTGGCGCGGTGCTGCCGGAGGAAGTACGCGCAGGGCTGAAGGAGTACCGGCAGGAAGCTGGACGCCTGCATGAGAGCCTCCGCGCAACAGCGGGTCAACTGCGGGCGGTGCTCGCCGACGCCGTCAAGCGACAGGTATTGCGCACCCTCAACGAGCCGCAACTTGACGCCTTGCTGGATGACATCACGGCGGTCCTGACCACACGCAACAGCTGCCTGCAGGGACTCAACGACGCATTTGCTGCATCGCTCGCGCTCCTGCCGTAGCCGCGAACTGATGCGGCGGATGCCTTTGGCGCGCACCCCTATAGGCAAAGCAAACAGCTCGACCGGCGGTCCCTTCGCGGGGCCGCCGGCATCCCCTTAGTACATCCTCCCCCCGAGCGGCACCGCGCGCTCCGGCTGCAGCAATACCACTCGCCCGGCCGCATCTGGCAGACCGAGGACAAGCACTTCCGACCAAAACCCGGCGATGAGCTTGGGCGCAAAGTTGACCACCGCCAGGACCTGGCGACCGACGAGGTCCGCGGGGCTGTAAAGCTCCGTAACCTGCGCGCTTGACTGCTTGATGCCGATTGATGGACCGAAATCTATGCGTAGGCGGTAGGCGGGCTTACGCGCGCCAGCGAGCAGCTCCGCCTGCACAACCTCGCCGACGCGTACATCAATCCGGGTAAACTCTTCGTAGGTTGCGCTGTGACCATCTTGCATGGACCGACACCTCACGCGCGATGCGGCGCCATCCGCCGACTGCCAGGCAGGACGCGACGCGCACACGGCTAATTCGTCTCCGCGACAGGGAGGCGGTGCTGCATGATCCGGGGCATTACCTTTGACTTCTGGCAGACGTTGTTTTACGACCCACACGAAGCTCAACGCATGCGCCTGCGAGCCGCCGGCATGGCCGCCGTCTTACGCGATCACGGCAGATACGTGCCGCCTGCCACGGTCCTTGCGTCTATTCTAGCGTGTGGCAGACACCGGACTGTCCTCGCAGACGCCTGCGAACGCGAGTTTACTCCCATGGAACAGGTACGGTGGGTGCTCAGCGACCTCGGCATCTGCCTGCCGGCCGCCGGGTTGCCGCGGATCCTGACCGATGCTGCCGTGCCGTACTGCGAAGGCTCCCTCGCCAAGCCGCCGGAGATCTTTGAGGCTGCACCCGCGGTCCTGGCGACCCTGGCCCGTGATTACTCAATTGGCCTGATCTGCAATACCGGTGCGTCACCCGGCGTTGTGCTGCGCAACGTCCTGCACCGGGCCGGGTTGCTCAGCTTTTTTGGCGTCACGATTTTTTCCGACGAGATCGGCTGGCGCAAACCCCACCCATCCGTCTTTGCCGCGGCCGCAGACGGCCTCGGCCTAGGCGCCGACGAGTGCGTGCACATCGGCGACGACCCGTGGACGGACGGCCACGGGGCCAAGCTAGCTGGGTTTAGCGCGATCGTGCTTACGGGCGGCATGCACGCGGCGCGGCCGCAGCCAAGCACCAACGATACCCGCGCCACCGGCCCTGACGTAAAGATAGCGGGCTTGACCGACCTGCCAGGGGCCCTCGCGGCCCTCAACCGGCGCGACGCGCCAGGACGATAAGGTAGCCGTCGGTCCAGAGGTACCGGATGTCCGCCTTGCTGCTACTTGCTCTCGCGGCGCGCCGACAACAGCACGATCACGCCAAGGACGACGATCCCGATCGGCCACCAGCGCGTGAAGTAGCGCCGAAAGATCAGCCCCTCAAATACCGCTCCCATCAGGACAAAGCCAGCCGCGCCAATGGCTAGCAGCCAGCCCCCCACCCGTCCGGCGCCCTGATCGGCAGCGCCAAAGCGAGACGCCAGGAGCAAGCCAAAACCGACCGAGCCAAGGATCAAGGTCCAGGCATAGGCCCAGATCTCCCAGCGTCCGGTGTTGTTGGTGTACATCAGGAGCATACCGACCGTGGTAACGATCGAGCCGGGGATTGCCAGCGCGGCCATGCCGCGGTTTTTGCCGAGCCCGCCGACCAGCGCCGTAGCGAGCATGGCGACGCCGGGCACGAGCACAAACAGGGGCCACCATTGATCGGCCCGGATCAGCCGCGGGAAGTACGTTGCGACGCTGAAAAAGACCCCTACCGTAATCAACATAAACGCCAAAAAGAGCCGGCCGCCGCGATCTGACATGTTGTTTCCTCCTTGCGCTCTAGCCGAGCAGCTGGTAGACCGACATGAAGTGGCTCAGGCTGCCCGCGATGACGAACAGGTGCCACATCTCGTGAAAGCCAAACACGCCCGGCCACAATTTAGGCCGCTTGGTCGCATAGAAGATCGCCCCAACGGTGTAGAACACGCCCGATGCCACCAGCCACCAGAGGCCGGCCGGCGGGATGGCCCGCAGCAGGGGACCTGAAGCGGTCACGACCATCCAGCCCATTGCCATGTAAAAACCCGCCGTTACCCAGCGCGGCGCGTCAAGCCAGAAAATCTTGACCACAATCCCGATGATCGCCAGCCCCCAAACCACCGCGAGCATCGTCCATCCCCAGACGCCGCGCAGGGCAATCAAGCAGTACGGGGTGTAGCTGCCGGCAATCAATACGTAGATCATCATGTGGTCGATCCGGCGCAGGATCCGTACGCCCCGCGGGGATACCTTGAGGAGGTGATACAGGGAGCTTGCGGTGTAGAGCAGCACCAGGCTGGCGCCAAACACCGAGTACGACACGACGTGCCAGACCGTGCCCCGCTTGACTGCCAGGTAGACGAGGATCACCAGCCCAACGGCGGCGGCAATCGCGCCGGCCAGATGCGACAGCCCGCTGACCGGCTCCCGGAACCATCGCCAAAGCCAGCCCTTGTGCTCTGCCTCGCTCATGCCGTACCCTCCCCTCCTGGTCGTGCGTCAAGCGGCCGCTATCTGGGCTCAGGCCTTCAGCCCGTCGCCGGTGTAGAAACCGCTCTGGCTCAGATTGATGACCGACGGCTTACAGCCGCTCGCCGCGACGGCTGCCGCACCCCGCTCCGTGGTCAGGAACGTCGTTCCCGCCCCGATGACCAATCCCTCGTGCATAATCACTCTACCACCACAGATGGTCGTCGTGGCACGTCGCGCAACCGGATCGACGATGGTGATGTCCGCGTCGGCCACGCCGGGCCGCAAATGACCCTTGGCCGGCAGGCCGATCACCCGCGCGGGGGTCCAGGACAGCTTACGCACCAGATCAGTTGCTGACAGGACCTCAATGTCCACGAGCGCCAGGCCGTGGCTAAGCAGCACGTTGCGTGGGATGCCGCCGCCGTCCGTGCCAAGGGCGTCCACGACAAACCTGCCGTCCCCGTCGCGGGCTGCGGCCAGCATCAGCCGCGGCATCGTGGGATTGACCGCAAAGCTCAGGCCCGTGTTGGTTTCCGCGGCAAGCCAGGCGGCCACGCCCTCGTCGCCGGTGGCGAGCACGGTGTCATCGCCGATCACGCGGTGGATCCGCGCCCAACCAGCCATAATCGCGTCGCGCAGGCCATCCTGGGTGGGCGCAAAGCCGCCCATTTGCAGCCACATACCGACCCGTTCGACTACCGGCATCCCGTCGGTGCAGCGCGCGCTGGTGCCGTTGATTGACGCGAGATAGGATTCGCTGAAAAGATGTGGCGCTCCGTTGAGCAGCGAGATGCATTCTTGCGCCTCGACTACCGGATCCATCACGTTGCCGCGGCAGTAGCTGTTGACGTGCGCGAGATGCAAGCGGTTGGGACCGGCCAGTTCGACTGCCTCCCGCAAGCCGGTGATATCGCTGGCGGTCTCGGTCGTGCCGCAGTGAAAGGCCACCCAGGTCCGTTGCCAGTTGGCCTCGTCGATCGCAATCTTGGTGGCCGCCGGGGTCAGCTTGTTGTCAAAATGGATTTTGATGCCGAGCGATCCGCCGTCCAGGCATTCGTCCAGGGCCCGCCGGATCGCCGCCCGGGACGGATCCCGGTCCGGCAGGTTGCCGCCGGGCACAAGGCCGCCGAGGCTGCCCACGTTGAGCCCTGCCCCGTGGCTGGCCGCCGTCGCCAACGCATCGGCCGGCGCGGCGCCCATGTCGAGCGCGGTGGTCACGCCGGCGCGGGCCAGCATCTTGTGCGCCACCGGGCCACTGTAGCGGGACGAAAGGTGGACGTGCAGGTCGATGATGCCGGGCAACACGTACTTGCCGCTGGCATCGATCACGCGGTCGGCCGCCAGCATGGCCGCCTGGCCGCAGGGGACAACGTCCGCAACCTTGTCCGACCGCACCACAACGTCCATCAGCGCGTCGAGGTTGCTGGCCGGGTCGACGACACGGCCGGCGCGGATGACCAGGCTCGCCGGGGCGGTCATCAGCGCTCACCCCTTCCGGCGACGATGGCACCCACGGCGGCGACTGTGCGGTCGACTTCCGCCTCCGTGTTGTACGGCGCCAGGCCGAGCCGGACGAGGCCACCGCGCGCCGCTAGTCCAAGTCGCGCAACGAGGGTCGTCGCGTAAAAGTCGCCGTCCCAGGCAAAGATGCCCGCCTCGCCCAACCGGCGAGCGATGACACCGGCATCGATACCGGCAACGGTAAAGGCAACGGTCGGCGTCTTTGCGATATCCGGACCCGCCTCGTACAGCCGCACCCCATCGACGGCCCGCAGTCCGGCACGCAGCCGCGCTACCAACTGCTCTTCGTAGCTCGCGATGGCAGCCGGGCCGCCGATCGAGCCGATGAACTCCAAGGCTGCGGCGGCGCCGGCGATGCCCTCGAAGTTGGGTGTGCCTGTTTCGATGCGGTAAGGGATGTCGTCGTCTTGTGGCACCAGCTTGTGCGGGCGGAGGCGCTCAAACGCCGCGCGCCGGCCGTACAACACACCCAAGTGCGGACCAAAGAACTTGTACGCCGAACAGAGCAAGAAGTCGCAGCCAATCGCCTGCACATCGACCGGGAGGTGGGGCACATAATGCACGGCATCGACCACCAGGAGCGCGCGGACGGTCTGGGCCAGGTGATGCGCCGCGGCGAGATCGTTGACGGTGCCGATGGCATTGGATGCGGCGCCGACCGCGATGACCTTGGTCCGTTGACCCACCTTGGCTGCAAAGTCAGCCATATCCAGCTCGCACGCATCCGTGTCGAAACGCACCTCGCGCACGACGATCCCCTGATCGCGCAGGGCAAGCCACGGCGCTCGATTGGCCTCGTGGTCCATCTCGGTGATGACGATCTCATCGCCGGGCGATAGATCGCGGGCAATCGTGCGCGCAAGCCGGTAGTTGAGGGTGGTCATGTTGGCGCCAAAGGCGATCTCCTGGGGCGATTCGGCCCGGAAAAACGCCGCAAACCGCCGTCGTGCCCCGTCAACCAGCGCGTCGGTCGCCTGGCTCGTGGCAAAGGACCCATGCGAATTGGCGTTGCGCCAGAGTAGATAACTGCTCGCGGCCTCAACGACGCCGGCCGGTACCTGAGTGCCGCCCGGACCGTCCAAAAACACAGCCGGCTGGCCACCGACAGTGGTTGCCAGAGCGGCAAACTGCGCCCGGCAGCCGCCCAGACCGCCGTGCGGATCAGCTACTCCACAAATAGCGCTCATGCTGATTAGCCCTCCGATCGATCTGGCCGGACCGCCCTACCGCTCTCGGCGGCGATCTCCAGCAGGTCCGCCAGCACTCCATATGCAGTCTGTGGCAACTGAGGATCCTGCTCCGTGATGGTCAGCGCGCCGAGCAGGTCGGTCTGAATGGTCAGGATCGAAGAAGTCCCTGCGATCTGCCCAAACGCGCCGGCCCGCGGCACCCGGCGCGGTGCCACGGTCGCGATCACCCGGCCGCCGTCATCGTAACGCGCCTCAGCGATCAGCCTGATCGCCGCTCCTTCCTGCGCGGCGGCAGACATTGCGTCCCTGGTCACATCCCGGATGCCTGTCCTGGCCACCGCGGGCGGCGTCATGCCGGCCCCCATCATCACGTTGGCCAGTGCGCACAACTTGACCGCCGCGTCCCACCCATCGACGTCGAGCGCCGGATCGGCCTCGACGATACCGAGCCTTTGCGCCCCAGCCAGTGCTTGCGCGTAGCTCTCGCCCGCTTCCATCGCGGTCAAGATCACGTTGGTGGTGCTGTTGAGGATGCCCCGGATGCCCGTCACGGTGCAGCCGCGCAGGCAGTACCGGTAAAGGTTGAACACCGGCGCGCCGTCCATGACCGTCGCCTCAAAAAGCAGTCGCCTGCCGCTTGCCTCAGCAAGGCTGGCCAACCGCGCATAATCCCAGGCGATTGGCCCCTTATTGGCGGTCACGACGTGCTTGCCTGACCGTAGCGCCGCCTCGATGTGCTCGATTGCCGGCTGGCCGGTTGCCGCATCCAGGGTCGTCAATTCGAGCAGCACATCCGCCGAAACCTCACGGGCAAAGGTCGTCCCGTCCCATCCTGCCGGCCAGGTGGTCCAGGCAGCACCAGAAGCGTCTGCGTTGTCAGCAAGCAGATCCTCCGGCTGCAAGCCGCCAGCCGCTGGATCGGCAAGGCACATACCCCGGCTGCGGCTCGCGACGGCCACAATCTCAAACAACGGTACCCCGTTGGCCGCACGACCATGGCCCGCGACAAGCAGATCACACAGCGCACGCGCCACCTTGCCAAAGCCCAAGATGGCAATGCGCAACGGTCCCGGTCGACCGGTGGAGGCTGACATGCCTATGACCCGCGCGTGGCCAGCGACACGCCGTCAATCAAAGCCCACGGCAGCACCTGGCCACCCAGCACCTTGGTCTCGCTGCTCAGCGCCGTCAGGTGCGAGCGCAGGTGGGTAAACACGTTGAGATTGAACATGCAGTCCTTGATCCTGCCCACGATATGCCCGTCTTCGATCAAATAACCCAGGCCGATGCTGCCCGAGACCTGGCCGCTGTACGGGTTGCCGGCCCAGGCGCCGATTGACTGGGCGATCATGATCCCGCGCCGCATGCCCGCGACCATTGCCCGCCATGCGGTGTTGCCCGGCAACACCAGGACGTTGTTTGGCCGGGGGCGGGTCATGCCGCCGGTGCCTATCGGCTGCCGGCCAAGCCGGGCCGCCGAGTCCAGGTCCAGCAAAAACTCCCGCAGCACCCCGGCCTCGATCAACGGCGTCCGCCGGCAGGCCACGCCCTGGTCGTCGTACATGCGGCTGCCGTATCCTCCATCCAGGGTGCCGTCCTCAACAATGGTCAGATTAGGCGCCAGCATCTGCTCCCCCAGCCTGCCGCCCAGCGGGCTGACGCCGCGGACGACGGCGCCGCCATCGAGGCACGCGAGCAGCGGCGAAACCAACTCCGCAAATGCCGCCGGACGGAAGAGCACCGGGTAATTGCCTTGTTCGAGCGAAACCACTTTCTGCGCCGCCACAAAATCCTCCGCCAAGCCCTGGAGCAGAGCCCCAAGGTCAAACTCAGCGTTAGTCGTCGCGATCCCGTCGCTGATGGCCAGGAAGTCCTTGCCCCGGATCATCTCCGCTCCGACGTACATCTCAAACGTCGTCCGGTCCCACGCCGCCTGCAGCCCGGCTGTGTTTGCGATTGCACGGCGCTGGGCTTCCCGTTCCATGATCACCATCACCTGTAGGTCCGGGTGCAACCGGCGCAAGAAACTGGTGATCCGCTCGCCGTAGCCAATCATCTCGTCGGCCGTCATCGCTGCCAGACGTGGGTCATGCGCCGCCAGGCGCGCCGCCGGCACCGGCGATGGCAACTCGTACGTGACCGGCGCGCCAAACTCGGCAACTTCAGCCGCCGCATCGACCAGCTCGGTCATCCCGTCTGGCCTCGTCGAGCCGGCCAGGCCCAGTTTGCCGTCCCGGATGACCTGCAGCACGGTCGAGAGCTCCTCCGTGTCCTCCAGGCCCTTAAGACGGTTGAACTCAAACGACACCTGGCTCGTGCGCGCCTCCGTCTGCACCGCGGTAGCGGCCATGCCGCGCGCCGCGGCAACCTCTAACAAGCGACGGTCGATCATGCGCCCTCACCTCCGACGACGACGTTGCGGATCCGTATGTGCGGCGCCCCATCCGCCGTGGCGAGCGGCGACTGCATCCCCTTGCCGCAACCGCCGGCCATATTGCTGATGACAAAATCCGACCCGATCATGTCGATCGCGTCGAGCGTCGCAAACACGTTGCCGCTCAGGTTAACATCGCGCACAGGCTCGGCGATCTCACCACCGCGGATCAGGTTGGCCCGCTCGGCCATGAACGTAAACATCTCCCCGTTGGTCTGGCCGCCGTAGGCCCCGCGCACGTAGATGCCGCGGTCGACGCCCCGCAACATCTCCGCCAGGCTGTATCGCCCAGGCCCGATGCAGGTCGTCCGCATCCGGACAATCGGCGGGAAACGATAGCTGATCGCCCGCGCATTGCCGGTCGGCGCCTCGCCCATGAGGGAGGCGGTTTCACGAGAGTGCAGGTGCCCCGCAACCACGCCGCCCCGGATCAAATCCGTCCGCTGCATCGGCACTCCCTCGTCGTCGTACGCCGCCTCACCGCGGTTGCCGCCTTCGATGCCGCTGTCATAGACGTGCAGATCGGCCGGTCCGTACCGGGTACCGATCTTGAGCAGCTCGCGGATCTTTTCGTTCTCGCTCAACTGGTCGGCCTCGCTGAGGTGCCCAAACGCCTCGTGGACGAAGATGCCCGCCATCTCAGGGTCGAGCACGACCGTGTATTCGCCGCCCTTGACCACTGGCGCATCGAGCATCGCCTTGGCCGAGGCCGCCGCCTCCAACAGCCTGCCCTCCAGGCCCTGCGTGACCCCATAGTCGGTGTTTGAGCCGGTTGACACACTTGCCTGCGTCGAAACCGTCCCTCGCGCCGCCATCGCCGCCATCCGCAGCCCGATGTCCAGCTTGTCCTGGCTGATCATCGAGCCCTCGGTGTTGGCAAACAGCAGCTCGGTGCGCTTGTCAAAGTAGGTCACCGAAGTCGATGCCACCTCCGGCTGCGCCAGCATCAGCTCGTTGTAGCCTGTCAGCAAAGCGACGCGCTGTGCCAGCGGCAGAGCCGTTGGATCGCTCCGGAATACTCCCGCGACGTCCGCCTGGACCGGTGTCACCGGCGCCAGCCTGATCTGCCGGCCGAGTCGTGCGCCCAGCACCGCCGCATGGGCACAGGCCTCCTCGACCTTGCGTGGCAGGTCATCGAGGCGGTTGAAGGAGACAAACCCCCACCCGCCGCCGACCAACGCACGGACGTTGCCGCCGGCGGTCAGTTCCGAGGTCACATGCCGGTTGTCACGCCCGCGAAGGCTTACCCCCGTCTGGCGCGACTGCTCCACGCGGATCTCACAGTAATCCGCCCGTGCGTGGCTCAATGCCCGCTCAAGCAGGCTTTTCATTTCGGGACCCATTGGCTACCCCCTGACCCTAAAGGCCCGTGCCCAGAGCGACGGTACCCTTTGATGTTTACTTAATGTTGTGTTGCCATGGCTGTGGAGTCGTGGCCGCCTGGACGTGACTGCCGTGGCAGCGGAGCCATGGCTGCGAGCTGTGGCTTCGAGCCGTAGCAGCGGAGTCATGGCGCAAGACATCAATATGTCGTTGTGGTTTGGCGTCCTGACGCACTCGTTTGGGTTGACCGCTTCACTGGTGAACGGTCGACGGCCCGCACCGTCTCCCAGTGACGAACAAATCCAGAAGTGTTTCATAGTGACACACTCACTCGAGTTGACCGTTCACCAGTGATGCGGTCGATGCTCCGCACCGTTTCATAGTGGCGAACAAATCCAAAAGTGTTTCATAGTGACACACTCACTCGAGTTGACCGTTCACCAGTGATGCGGTCGACGGCCCGGACCGCGTAGCCATGGCGCACACAATCCTCAAGAGAGACCCACACCCCACGCAGCCTACGGATGCAGTCGCTTGGCCAGCTCGCGCTCGATTTTGGGGAATGCGTCCCGCCAGGTCCGCCGGTGCCGGAAAGTATGCACCTCATCCGGGTAATAGTACGCCTCGTACTCGACGCCCAGCTCAACACAGTCCGCCACAACCCGGTCTAGCTGGGCAAAGTCGACGTTGGCGTCTGCCGTGCCATGCAGGTTGATCAGCGGCTGGCGGAGGTTTGCCTTAAAGGTACACGGTGACCCCTGGCGGTACAGGGCATGACCCTCTTCGGGATCGCCACCAAGATACGCCTGGAAACCGCCACCGCGACCGTGTTTTTCCTGGACCCATTTGGTCCACTGCGGGAAATCCCAGATGCCCGCGATGTTGACGCCCATGGCAAACTCCTCGGGGTACTGGGTAAGGCAGTGCAGCGTCATGTACCCGCCATAGCTCAGGCCCCAGACGGCCACCCGATCCGGGTCAACCCACGACAACGACTTAAGGTAACGGCCGGCCTCGACCACATCAGTTACGTCATCGACGCCCATCTTGTGATAGAGACCGTGCCGGAAATCCCGCCCGTACCCGATACCGCCCCTGAAGTTGATGACCAGGACCCCGTAGCCCTTGTGCAAGAGGTACTGATGATACGCATGAAACAGCGCATAAGAGTGCATCGGGTGCCAGGTTGGCCGCATTTGGCGGATCGGCCCACCGTGGACCCAGACGAGCGCCGGAAAACGTCGCTTGTCGCCTGGCTGCCACCCGTGCGGCCGGTATAGTTGCGCGTGAATCGGCCAGCCCAGTGCGCCCTGGTAGACGATTTCCTCGGCCCTGACCTGAGTTGCCTCGCTCCACCCGCCGGGCATAGAGTATGACAGCTGCCGGGCCGCCGCAGGCACCGCGATGGGCGCCACCCAGATGTCCATATGCCGGTACCGATCGCAGCGGACAAACGCTATGTGCTTGCCGTCGGGCGAGACGTGCGGTTGGACATCAGTGGTTTCGCCGGCGGTCAGCGGGAGGTTGTCCCCTGCCGCCGCGTCGAGCGACCACAGATGACGGAAACCAAGGCCTGCACGGTTGGAGGCATAGATCAACTGGCTCCCGTCCGGCGTCCAGCACGGCAGATCGCCGGCGTGCCCGAAGTCTTCGCATTCGCCAAACGTGAGTTGCTCAAAGCCACCCGCCGTGCGGTCAAACAGGTGGAAATGCGCGTAGCCGTCGTCTTCGAGCAGCAACGCAAACTGCGATCCATCCGGTGACGGGATGGCCGTGCCGGACAGCTGCTGGCCGTTGCCCTCGACATGATGGACCAGGCGTCGCTCCGCCTCGCTGGCCCCCGCCAACGGCAAGGTCACCAGGAAGGAGTCGAGCACCGAGTTGTATTTGCTGCTTGCCCGGTAAAACAGGGTACCGGGGTCAATCCAGGCGTAGGCGCCCGCAATGGCGGCACTGGCGTGGTCCAGCGAGCGCCAGCCCAAGGTACCCTCAGGCGAGACGATACCAACCGCGGGCAGACCGAGTTCGCCCCGGAAACCAACTGCAATCCATCGTCCGTCGGGCGACCAGCACGGCCCCGCTCCAACCGGGCCCCCGGGCATCAGGCGCCCCGGCAGCTTGACCTCACGGTGGGTGCCTGAGGCCAGGTCCGCTACCCACAGCGCGCTCTCGCGGCTGTAGGCCAGCCGGGCACCGTCCGGCGACCAGGCCAGTTGACCGTGCTTGGCGTTGCCGGCGACGAGCGTCTGGACGGCAAACCACCCGGCGCCGTCAGGGCGCGCCAAGCAGAGGGCGCCGTCAACGATCAAGGCGATGGCGTCGCCGCCCGGTTGCCATGCGAAGTCCCCGACGGTGTCCTTGGCCTCGGTCAGCCGCCGCGCCGCCGATCGGTCTCCGGCCGCAGCAGGGTCAGCGAGCCAGAGGTCCTGCACGCCGCCATCATCCCAGAGCCAACCGATCCAGCGCCCATCGGGCGACCAATCCCACCGGCCGAGATACTTGAGGTCGAGGACGTCATCGAGGGTGAGTGGTCCAGCGGAAGAAAGCGATGGCACGTTATGCACGGCAACCAGCCTCCCAACGAGCCTTCATTTGATGGCTGATTAGCCTGCCGGGCCGACAAACCCTGCCCGGCCAGCCAGGACTAGCCGGCGATATATCGGCTTAGCAGGCTGGCGATCGCCGCCAGGCCGGAAGCGTCGGCGGCGTCAAAGCGGTCGAGCACCGGGCTATCCACATCAAGGACGGCAAATAGCTCGCCGGCGCTATCCAGGATGGGCACGACGATCTCGGAGCGAGAGGCGCTGTCACAGGCGATGTGCCCCGGGAAGGCATGGACGTCGGGCACGACAACCACCTGTCGGGATGCTGCTGCAGTACCGCATACGCCCGTGCCAACCGATATTTGGGTGCACGCCGGCAGGCCGTGGAACGGGCCAAGGGTCAGTTGCCCTTGGCGATGCAGATAGAAACCGACCCAGTTGATCTGGGGCAACTGGCAGCCAAGCAACGCAGCGGCGTTGCAGAGGTTGGCGAGCTGATCGGACTCGTGCCCAATCAGGGCCTCCAGCATCTCTGCCAGCCGGCGGTAAAACTGCGGCTTGGACCCGGTGATCGATTCATGCACGTACATCGGGATTCACCTCTTGACGTGTGGCTTGTCGGCATCCTCGTCGCGCAGCAGGCCTGCGACAGCGCGCGCGTTGGCGGCGGCGCGGAGGCCGAGCTCGGCGGCGCACCGGCGCAATTCGGCCCGCACAGCGTCGCCGTCCGCCGCCGCCGCACGCAACTGCTCGGCAAGCTGCCGCGCATCGACGCCGGGATAGTGGGCATAACGCAGTGCCGGCACGTCGTCGGCCAGCGCATCGACCTTGGGATCGTAGGCCATCGCGACGCACGGGACCCCGGCCGCGACCGCAAAGATGACGCCGTGTAGCCGCATCGCCAGCATTACCCGGCAGTCGGCGACGACCTGCTGCAGCAACTGGGGATCGTCCGCGGCGCGCAGGATGGCACACGGAACATCAAGCTGCGCGCCCAATTCGACCAGCAGCGGCAGGTCCCGCTCGGGATGAAACGGCACCAGCAGCGGAAATAGACCCGTCTGGGCGACCGCGTCGCGGACCCCGGCCACGATCGCCGCCCGGTCACTAGGTGTCAGCGGTGGCCGCAGTGCCAGCGCCATAACAGAGCCAAGGCGATCCGCCGGGACGCCTGCCGCGATCATCGGGGCGCGAGCCGTTGGGCCGGCGGAGGCTTCCTGGACGCCGCACGCGAGCGCTGCTGGTTCATCCGCCAGGACGCTAAACGCCGGGTCTGCCGTCAAAATGATCCGGTCAGCGGGCACGCCGAGTGCCAGGGCGGTTTCGATGCTGCGCCGGTCGCGCAAGGCCAGGAGGTCAACGGTTGGCAAAACAACGCTGGCGAGGCGCCGGCCGAGTGCCGTCGTCAAGGGGCCCAGGCCGCCGCCGTAGAGGGCAACCCGCAGCCCACCGCGGCGGGCGACCCAGATCAAGCTCAGGTAGTAAAGGAGCGACCGCAGGCTGGTGACGTCTTGGATCAGCGTGCCGCCGCCCAACACCAGCATGCCTGAGGTGCGCATGGCTGCGCGAATGGCCGGAGGCTGCAGTCTGGGCAAGTAGCGAACGCGCGTGGACGCGTGTGTAGCGGGTGCAGCGGCGGCGGAGCCGTAGAGCACGAGGAACTCGGCCTCCGGCAACGCGCTCGCAAGGTCGCGCAGGAGCGATTGCAGGATCGCTTCGTCGCCCACGTTGCCGTAACCATAGTACCCGGCAATCAGAACACGCTGGCGGCGGTCACCGGCGCGGTCCGCAACACGATTATGGTCAGGCATCCTTGTTGAGCCAGCCTAGCACGCGCAGCGCAAGCCACAGCGCGGCCATTGCCGCCACCCCGATGACCAACGCAACCCAGTAGCCGTTGAGCGACCGGATCAGCGACACGAGGAGCGGCGTGCGGATATGGGAAAACGAGTTGACCACCGAGACCTGGCCAATCGAGGCGGCCGCTAGCCCAAGTGGGAACAGGGCGGCCCACTTGCCGCTGGTCCCGATGCCTAGCCACGCCATGGCCAGCAAGGCCGGCCCGCCGATCAGGATCTCTTTGAAACGCGGCCTGGCCAACAGCTTGACGTCAAAGAGGTCGCGGACGGCAACTTCGATCGCCGAGACCTGGAAGCCGGCGGTGTGGCCCGTCCGGCCCAGGATGACATAGGCGGCAATCGCGGCGAGGCCGATCAACCCACCGGCCGCCCAGGTGATCGGCATGCGGGCAAAGGAGACGGTGTAGTCGCCGACGCTTTCGACCGACATGGCCCTGCCCTCGCCTGCCCGCCAGACCATCAGCACGCCAAGCAGCAGCGAGAAGGCCGGTGGCACGAGGTGGGCGATCTTGACGCCGCGGAAGTAGCCAAAGTCCAACGTGTAGTACGGCCCCGCCAGGCTGGCGCCGACGAGCATCCCACCCGCGATCCCGGTCAGGGTGGCGACGCTAAGCGCAAACACCCCACGCAGCCAGACGGGCGTACCGGGCCGGACCAACTCCGGCGCAGCCAACGCCATGGCGGCACAGGGCATCGCGATGGCGGCGAGAAAGGAGGCGGTTTCACGCATCAAGGTCTCCCCGCCAAACCTGCCCGCCATCAGGACCAGCGGGATAACTGCCAGGGGCGCCAGCAGGAGCAGGCCGGTCAAGCGCCGGCGCAACTGGACCTGGTCAAATAGCGCTGCCACGATGATCCACAGCCCACCCATGGCGCCAACGGCTCCAGCATAGGCAGACCACGGCCAGTCCAGGACGCGGTTGGGCTGCGCTGCGGCAACAACGTAGCGCTGCGCAGTCAGGTCGCGGATCAATCCCTCGTAATAGCGCATGGCTGGTTCGGTGAGTGACGCCCAGCCGTGCTGGCCTGGCAGCGGCGGGATTGCCTTGAGGTACAGTGCGCCGATGCCACGATCCCGCACTCCCCGCAGTGACCGGTCGATCAGGTCGTCCGGGTGCAGCTTTTTCAGCTCGGTTTCGGTAAATGAATGCACGCGCACCGCCTGGGCGTTGCCAGCCTCCGCCAGCATGGCCTCGTAGAGCTGGTCCAAACCGAGTTGATCGACCAGGCTGAGTTGCAGTGGGTCTTCGAGCAGTCCGAGGACGAAACCGCGCTCGACCATCGCCTGCGCGGTCGCATCGATCAGATCTGGCGCGCCAAGGACCTCCTGGCCTTGAAAGAGCAGCACCGTGCCTGGCGCGACCTGGGGCAGGATCAGCCCTGGATCGACTCCGCGGGCGTTAGATGGCCGCAGGAAAACGGCAAACCCGAGTTGCTCGGCCAGCGCCAAATCGGCCGCCAGGAAGCCTGAGCGCAGCTCGCGGACAGCGGCCGCGTCGGCCTTGATCTCGATATAGGGCGGTGCGGCAGTCACCGCCGCGGGGCTTAGCCGGCCGGGCAGCGTCAGGACGAGCTGGGCAAAAAGCTGTGGGTCGGCGGTCTGGACGTAGACACGGCCCGCCGTCGGCACAAATGGCAGGTCGACGGGCGGCTCCCCGCCGACGGCTGGGTCGTAGAGCACAAGGTAACCCTCACGCTCGAGGCGGCCGACGGTCGGCTCCTTGAGCGATACCTGGTTGACACCAGCCGCACGAATCTGCTGGAGCAAGGCCAACAAGTCGCCGCCGCTCGCATACGCTAAGTCAGCCCACTCCTCGAGGTCAACCGCCACGGCGACGTTGCGGTAGGTGCGGGCCTCGTCTTGCCAGCGCTGGCTGAGATAAGGCGCAGACCAGGCCAAGGAGGCGATGATCAGGACGATACCCAGCAGGCGCAGCACGGAGCCGCGCCGGTGACCGGGTGGGGCTCCTCCAGGCGGGAGGAGTGACGGGGCAGCTGCGTTTGTGCCGCCGGAGACCCTTGTTGCGGACCGTACCGGTCGAGTGCCGTTCATCGTTGCGGATGATCCCCTTTCCATGGCTGGGCCTGCTTCAATTCTCTCCCCAGGTGAGGTAGGACCTGCCGGCCCGCCGCTTTTTGGTCGCAGGCGTCGACACGATCCGCCAAGGGATTTGCCGTTGCCCGCCCGAAGTAGCCTGCCAGAGGATCTTTGCTCACGTGGTTAAGGAGGGAATGTCCAGCATGAAGGGCTCAATGGTCGTCGGCGAGGTGCTCAAGCGCGAAGGCACAGAGTACCTGTTCTGCTTCCCCAACAATGACTTGATCGAGGCGGTTTCCCATTACGGGATCAAGCCGATCCTGGTGCGGACCGAGCGCACGGCCGTCGGAGCAGCTGACGGCTACACACGGGTGACCGCCGGCCGCAAAACTGGCGTCTTTGCCTGCCAAAACGGGCCGGGCATCGAAAACGCCTTTGGCGGCGTGGCTCAGGCGTTTTCGGACTCAACGCCAATGCTTGTCTTGCCGCGCGGCGAGCACCAGCGCCGCATCGCGGCGGCGCCCAACTTTGACGCAACCCTCAACTATCAGCACATCACCAAGTGGGCAGCGCGGGTTACCCATACCGACATGATTCCGGAGATGCTGCGTCGCAGTTACACCTATATTCGCACCGGACGCCCCGGGCCAGTGATGCTCGAGCTGCCGCAGGACGTCCTGGCCGCCGAGCACGCCGACCAGATAACCTACGCGCCGGTCGAGGGAGCGCGTTCGATGGCTGACCCCCGTCAGGTGGAGGCGGCCGCTCAGGTCCTGGTCAAGGCAACCAAGCCGATGATCCATGCCGGCAACGGCATCCTCTACGCGCAGGCGACCCCGGAGTTGGTCGAGCTTGCCGAGTTGCTTGACTGCGGCGTGATGACGACGCTTGTGGGCAAGAGCGCCTTCCCGGAGGACCATCCCCTTGCGCTGGGCAACGGCGGCCGCACTGGCACGCTGATGGCCGCGCGCTGGCTGGCCGAATGTGACGTCATCTTTGCCGCCGGCGCCAGCATGTCCATCTCGGGTTTTGCCGCGCCGATCCCCGCGGGCAAGGTTGCGATCCAGCTGACGATCGACGAGCGCGACCTCAACAAAGAATACCTGGTCCAACACCCCCTGCTCGGAGACGCAAAACTGGTGCTCGGCCAGCTCATCGAGGCCGTACGCAGACTGCTTGGCCCCGACGGGCGCAAGGGCGACGGCGCCACTGCCAAGGCAATCAAGGCGGTCCGCGACGAATGGCTCGCCGAATGGATGCCCAAACTGACCTCCGCCGAGATCCCGATCAACCCCTACCGGGTGATCTGGTCGCTGCAACAGGCCCTCGACGTCCGCAAGACGATCGCAACCCACGATGCCGGCAGTCCACGGGACCAAATGGCGCCATTTTGGACGGCACCGGTCCCCCACTCGTACATCGGCTGGGGCAAGTCTACCCACCTCGGGTACGGACTCGCCCTCGGCATGGGCGCAAAACTGGCCCGGCCCGACGCACACGTCGTCAACGTCATGGGTGACGCCGCATTTGGCATGATCGGCATGGACGTCGAAACCGCCGCCCGCAATAACATCGGCACCCTGACCATAGTCATGAACAACTCCTGCCTCGGCGGGTACGACCGGTACTTGCACCACGCCTCAGAGGTCTATGGCACGCGCTACTTGACCGGAGACTACACCAAGGTCGCGGCAGGCCTCGGCGCCTATGCTGAGCGTGTCGAGCATCCCGAGGACATCGTCCCCGCGGTGCATCGCGCGGTCGCAGCCAATGCCAAAGGCCAACCGGCTGTGCTGGAGATCATCACTGTCGAGGACAATAAGGCGTCGAATTACTGGGCGAGATAGATAAGTTAGGCAACATTTGCCACATTTCTTGTTGACGAAGGCATGAAAGATGGACTATCGTCGTGGTAGTTGAAGGTTCGCACATTTGGTGTTTGTGCAGAGTAGCTGACTGGTGAAGACGACTTCCGTTAGATCTTTTTGAGTGGCATTTTGCATGTCGGCCGGGCCACGGAGAGTGTTCTCCGTGGCCCTTTGTTACGGCAAATCTCGGTCTATTGAGATCCCGGCAAGTCAGATCAAACTGCGGAGGCACGCATGGACCTTTACGAGTATGCGTTCTGCGGATCAGACAAGTCGCCAGGCAAAGGTTTCTGGCCCAAGCTAGCTCATTTGGCAGAGCTTGCTGCCCCGGAGTTGTGGTCATTCCAGGTTGATACCGATCCCGTGATTCTGTACCGCTACATTAAACATACATTTGCCCGACTCACCGAGAGGCCCAGTCCACTAGCGCTATCCTCGAGTGTGCCCGTATCAGCGGACAGGATGTGGTCGTGCTTCAATACGGGGTTGTACACACCGCAGTATGAAGCAATCTATGGGCTATTCCAGGTAAACAGAGTACCAGGCATGCAGCCATGGCACCTACGGGGATTCTATCGCGAGAGCGAGCGGATTCTGCACGCATTTGACGTACTGCCATCCAGAGCGGAGTACTTCGACGACCCATCTGAGCTTGTCTTCGATCATCGGTGCGAGATTCGGGTCGACAAAGAGCACATACTTACTGACGAAGAAAACGTCGCTCGCCTGCCCCTGGAGTTGACCAACCCCATTGTGTTTGACGGCGCCGTATCAACGGCGAAGAAGAAGGTGGCAGCAAACTACAAGCTTGCCGTGCCACAGTACTTCCAGGGGAAGGTCCAACTCCTAATTCCGCTGGGGTTTGAGCCTGACCGCACTGATGCAGCGCTTGTGCTGAGTAGGCACCAGGCGTTTTACGCCGGACATACATGTCTTACCTTGGACATGGCCTACAACAACGCCCGCTTGATCGCCAAACCTGAGGCAGAATGGTTGCGTATCGAGCGCTGACGCATGCGCCTGTCAGGGACCTATCGCATTCTTAGAGGTTCAGTTCTCGTCTGCGTCCTGATGCCACTGCTACACACTCAAGACCCGGTAGCCCTCCTGCAAGATCTCGCTCAGCGGCTGCCCCATCGGCTTGACCTCGATCCCAAGTGCCGTGAGGTCACCAGCGACCCCGTAGGCGTTGGCGCAGGCGCTACAAGCAACGACCTCAACGCCAACGTGCTGCAGCTCGGCAATCTTATTGCGCAGCTCCGTGTCGCCCACCAGCAGTTGGGCGCTCGGCCCCCACACGATCAAACACACCTCGCGCCACCATCCCCGCGACTTCGCGTTTAGTGTGTACATCAGGGCCATTTTGAGCGCGACATCACGGTCGCCGCTGGTCCACAGCACAAACAACTTGTCCTGCGTTGATGCCTGCATGGGTCATCCTCCCGATCGTCTGAGTATTGCCAAGATTGGCTGCATCGCCGTGGCCCATCACGGATGTCAGCCGTTCGTCGCAGCTGCGCACCTTAAGCCGGTGACCGCCCACCAGTTCCGCGGTCCGAGAGCCAGACCGCGCACCAGCTCCGCGCAGCTACTGACTAGCTAAATCAGTTTGACCACATACAACAGAGGCAGCACCAAGACCAACATCCCGGTTGTCAGGATCCAGGCCGAGTTGGCCAGATCCATGTCCAGCTTGTAGAGCGACGGGGGGATCAGTGCGTTAAACGCGACCGGCATGGCCGAGAGGGTGATCAGGACCTTAAACGGCAGTCCGCCGTCGATGCGATGATAACCCAGCGCCAGTCCGACGGCCGCAAGGCTGATTGGCAGCACGACAAACTTGATCGCGGCGACGGCGCTGGCTTCGCGCAGGTGATCGCGCAAGGCTGAAGGGCGCATGTTGAGGCCGACCGAAGTCAGCATCAAGGCCGTCGAGACCATGATCAGGGGCGAGATTAGCTGGCCCAGCAAAGCGGGCCGGGCGAGGCCAGACCAGCGAAGTGCGGTGCCGATCACGATCGACAGGATCGGCAACAGGATCAATACGTCGTGCGCCAGGGCACGGAGATCGAGGCGGAACTTGGTGCCAGAGGGCGTTTCGTCGGAGTAGAGCTTGGCGACGGGGAAACCGATGCTGTAGTAAAGCAACGGCTCCAACAGGCGGAAGAGCACTGCGAGCGCGTATCCGGCCTCGCCGTAGAACATGTAAGCGACCAGACTGCCAAACGACCCAAGGTTGGTGAATGCCCCACTGGTGAACATCGAGCCGGTCTTGCGACGGCCAAGGCCCATCCGGCCGGCGACAAAGACACCGGCGATGCCCCCGATGACGTGCGAGGCGGCACCGACGAACGGGAAAAGCACCAGCGTACCACCGGTAAGGTTGAGCCCCCAAAAGGTGTTGATCAGCACGATGGGTGTGATCGCGATGATCGAGACGCGCTGCAGGCTCGTGGCCAGGCGTTTGAGATCCGGCAGGCGCTCCGGTTGACTGGCCTGGACATGGAGGCGGTAGCCGTAACCCACCGCGAGCGAGCCAAACATCAAAGCAAGTGTTGTGATCAGGTGAGTCAGGGAAAACGTCTCCTTAGCGCAGCTGAAGGGCCGCGAGAGTGGCAACTGACCGGTCGGCGTCGACGGCGAAAATCAACGTGCTCGCACGCGACGAGGTGTGCCCGGCAACCAGAAGGTTTTCGCGAATCGACGGAACGAAACCTCCCGTGGGACGCATTACAGATTTCGTACAACTTATCAATATCTTCTGGTCACACGCAACAATGATATGTTAACATTTATTCGTTGTATGCGGATCCGATCTTCATCGGTCACCCATACGACGGCCAATACCAGCCTGCGCCCTGGACAGCAGGGCGTTTACCAAACCCAAACGCGCGCGCATCCGCGGCGGGGTGCCGCGCATGGGACCGGGCCCGACCAGATCAATCTGGCCGGGCCCGCTGTATTCCCGTCGATCTACTATCTAAGCCTTGTCGCCGCCGACAAACCGCATCGCCGCATAGGCCATTACTGCGGCGCCAAGCGGCAACGCGTCCTCGTCGATGTCAAATCCCGGGTTATGCGCCCCAGCGGTGATGCCCTTGGCCGGGTTGGTCGCGCCAAGTCGCAGGTAGGCTGAGGGCACTTTTTCGGCTATGTAAGCAAAGTCCTCGCCGCCCATCGCCGGCTCCGCGTCGGTCCGTACGTTGTCGCCACCCAAGATGTCCGCGGCACACCCCGCTAGGAAATCGGCCATTGCAGGATCATTGAGCGTCACCGGATAGCCGTAGCTATACTCAAACTCGGGCTCGCCGCGATGGGTCCGGCAGATGCCCTCAAAGACGCGACGGATCTTGGCTTCCATGCCGTCCCTGGTCGGCCCGTGCAGCGTCCGCACAGTACCGCTCATCTTGACCTCCGGCGCGATGACGTTGTTGCGGAAACCGCCCTGGATCGTGCCGATCGTTACCACGACCGACTGGAGCGGCGGACATTCGCGGCTGACGATGTTCTGCATGCCGACGATGACCTGGCCCGCGATAGCGATTGCGTCAATCGACACCTCGGGATAGGCACCGTGTCCGCCGACGCCTTTGATGGTCATGTGGATCGTATCCGAGGCAGCCATGTGCGGACCCGGCCGCAAAGCGGCACGACCCACCAGGATGTCAGACCACAGGTGCAGGGCAAAACACGCTTCCGGTGCCGGGTCGGTCAACGCGCCCTGGTTGATCATCGGCAGCGCGCCGCCGGGGCCTTCTTCGGCCGGCTGGAAAAGCAGTTTAACCTGGCCGGGGATCTCGTCGCGCCGGGCCGCCAGGAGCGCGGCGACACCCATCAAGATCGCCGTATGTCCGTCGTGGCCACAGGCGTGCATCTTGCCAGGGACAGTGGAGGCATAGTCGCAGGTCTTGGCATCCTGGATCGGCAGGGCGTCCATGTCAGCGCGTAAGGCGACAATGCGCCCCGGCTTACCAGGATTGAGGACGCCGACAACGCCGGTGCCCCCTACCCCTTCCTCGACGGCGTAGCCAAGGGCCCTCAGGTGCGCGGCAACGATGCCTGCGGTGCGATGTTCCTCAAACCCGAGCTCCGGGTGCATGTGGAAGTCGCGCCGCCAGGCGGTGAGCTGGCCGGCCATAGCCTTTGCGGCGTTGAGCATCTCGGTCGAATGCATATGTCTGATGTTACCTCCCCTTTGTCATTGCCGCCGGTGCCCGGGCCGGGCACCGTTAACGGCGCTAGATGACGATCAAGTCGTGCGATGCGTGGTTCAAGCTCTCGCCGCCGGTCGGGGTAACCAGTACCACATCCTCGACGCGAATGGCCACGCCTTGCTTGAGCACGCTCGGCTCCACGGTAAAGGTCATGCCACTTTGCAGTGTGCGCTGCTCCGAGGCGGTCAGGAACGGCGGCTCATGCACGTCACAGCCAATTCCGTGGCCAAGGCGATGCCAGAAGTGCTCCGCATAGCCCGCGGCAGCCAGTACAGAGCGGGCCGCATTGTCCGCCGACTGGCCGGTCGATTGGTCGGCCCGCATCTCGGCCATGCCGGCCGCCTGCGCCGCCATCACCAGGTCGTGAATGCGGCGCTCCTCTGCTGAGGGCTCGCCGCAAAAAACCGTCCGGCCAAAGTCAGAGCAATATCCTTGATAGACCGCGCCAAAGTCAAAGGCAATATGCATACCGGGCTCCAACCGCCGGCGCGCCGGCGGCCCTACCTCGCGGGATTCCTCGGCATTGCGGGGATCAGTCTTGCCGGAAAACACAATCCCGGTCGGAAAGCTCGTCCACTCCGCCCCATGGACATGCAGTTGATAGTCGACCTCGGTCGCAACGTCAAGATCGGTGATGCCCGGCTTGAGCTTGCCGAGGACGGCTTCAAACGCACGGTCCGCGATCGCCGCAGCATGCCGCATCAGGGCGAGTTCGTCCGGCCCCTTGACCTGCCGCAACTGCGAGACAAGATCTCCGGCCGCGACGACGCTCAACCCGGGAAACGCCGCATTGAGGGCAAAGACGGTTTCGGCAGCGATGCGATTGCCGACCGCCAACGTGATCCCATGCAGGTCGCCGAGGCCAAACCTGCGAGGCAGTGCCGCGAGAAAGGCCATCGGGTCACCGTGCTCGGGCACCCGGACGACGTCGTTGATCCAGGCCTTGCCCGCCGCCTGGGCGATGGCGTAGCTGGTGACCATGTACGGCGCGAGGACGTAGACGCCAGCATAGGGAGTGATCAAAGCGCCAAACATCCAATCGGCTGGCTGGACGATATCGGTGTGCGCCGCCTTGCGCCGGCGGAAACCGGTCAGGTACTCGAGATCGCCACTCGGCGGCAGGTACAGCGCATGGATGCCGCGCTGGCTCATCCGAGCGTAGACAAGATCGAGCCGCTTGCGATAGACGGCGGCGTCAAACGGAGCCGGCATGCTCAACACCCCTTATTGGTGATCTACCCACCTGTGACGCAGAGGAGCTTGGACCAGTCCGCCGAGCGCGAGAGGACCCGCGGACCGTGTTCGGTGACGAGGATGAGGTCTTCGGTGTGGTACTTTTCGACGCCAGGCACCGTCAGGTTGGGCTCGATACAAAGACACATGCCCGGTTGCAGGATCTCCTTGGTGCCAGGGGCGATCATGGGATGCTCATGCAGGCCAAGCCCCACCCCGTGGCCGATGTGCGGTCGGTCGCATGGGTAGCCAGCATCGATGTAGGTAGTCTGGCACAGGTTGTACAGCTCCGCGACGGGGCGGCCAGGGGTCATCGCGGCGATGAGACGCTCGTGCATCGCCCAAATCCATTCGTAGGTCGCGACCTGGCGATCAGAGGGCCTGCCCACCACCACAGTGCGGGCGACGTCGGAGTAGTACCCACCAAAGATGCCGCCAAAATCTGTGCGCATCAGCTCGCCGTCGGCAATTACACGGCCGGCGGGCACCGGATGCGTGATCAGCGAGTTAACGCCGGTGCAGAGGACCGAAAACGCCGTGCCCTCCGCCCCCTCGCGCAAGAGCTCGACCTGCAGTCGGTCGGATACTTCCTTTTCGGTCTGGCCAGGTGCGGTTGCTTCGAAGGCCCGCCGGATCGCGCGATCGGTGGCGCGGAAAGCATCCTCCAAGAGGGACTGCTCCCACGCGGTCTTGATCATGCGCACGCGGTCAAAAAACCCGTCCACCGGCACAAGCGTCGCATCCGGTAGGCCTGCCTTGAGCTGGTCGTAGTAATGCGCGGTCAGGAAAGTTGCCTCGTAGCCGATCCGGCCGCCGGTTAGCCCCATTTCACTTAGAGCGGCGACAGCGAGATCAATCGGGGACTGGACAAACTCCACGTAGTCCCGGATGTCCTTGATCCAGGACTCGGCTCTTGCCTGGCCGGCCTCAAGGCCGCAGACAACGTACACGGGCTCGCCCATTTTGGGCCACACGACGATGGCAAGCCTCTCGGGCAGGGCTTTTTGGGTCATGATGTTGCACTCGCTCAGGTACCAGGTATTGGCCGGCGAGGCGGCAACGACGGCGTCAAATGACGAACGGGCGAGGACTTCACGGAAGCGGTCGTAGCGTTGGACGTCCAAGGTGGATCCCCCCATCCTGAGAATCGCTCTCCCCCGCCGGACGATGGCAGGGGACATTGATGGAGGTTTGGCCACCGGAGGCCGCCGGCCCTGCAGCAATACCGCCGCAGGGCACGGTTGCCATGCCTGAGTTTACTTAGGCAGATTCCAGTTGGTGATCGGCCGGGCGCCGGTCGAGCGCCGCGCGCTGCTGCTCCTCGCCGTCGTCGAAACCACTCGGGTGTCAACGACCGGGGCGTGCGAAGTGGTAGCGCCGGCTCGCGGCCCAGCGTAATCGCTGATCGTCAGTCGCGCAATGCGCTGCTCCAGCGTCTTTTCGATGCGGCCAAGGTTGGCGCGATCCTCGGGCGTGGCAAAGCTAAACGCCTTGCCGGTGGCACCCGCGCGCGCCGTACGGCCGATGCGGTGCACGTACACCTCGGCGACATCAGGCAGGTCGAAGTTGATCACATGCGTGATCCCCTCGACATCCAGGCCGCGTGCGGCGACGTCGGTGGCGACGAGAATGCTGAACTTGCCCTTGCGGAAACCAGCCAGGGCGGTTTCGCGTTGGGCCTGGCTGCGGTCACCATGGATCGCGGTGACGTTGTGCCCTGCCCGCCGCAAGTCTGCCGCCAAACGATCGGCCCGCCGCTTGGTGCGGCAAAAAATCAGCACGGTGTCGCGCTCTTCGTTGATCTCGCCTTTGAGCAGTGACAACAGCAGGTCCGTCTTGCGGCTCGGATCCACCGGAAAGACGGTCTGGTCGATCGCCTCCGGCGGCATTGCCACCGTGCCGACCTCAATCCGGACCGGATCGGTCATCACTGTCTTGACCAGCTGCATGATCTCGGGCGGCATCGTCGCTGAGAACAGCATTGTCTGCCTCGTCGCCGGCAAGTACTGCAGGACCCGGCGCAGGTCAGGCAGGAAACCCATGTCCATCAGCCGGTCGGCCTCATCGATCACCAGGAACGACAGCCCCTTGAGGTTGACGTTGCCCTTTTGTAGGAGGTCGAGGAGCCGGCCAGGCGTTGCGACAATGATCTCAGTGCCGTTGCGGAGGGCGGTTTCCTGTGGTACGTAGCCAACGCCGCCGTAAATCGAGGCGGCGCGGACGCCAGTGCCCTGACCGATCGACTGGGCAAAACCCGTTGTCTGCAGCGCGATCTCGCGCGTGGGACAGAGGACAAGCCCGCCAATCTGCCGGCCAGGCTTGTTGAGCAAGCCCTGGATCATCGGTACTAAAAACGCAGCGGTCTTGCCGCTGCCCGTCTCGGCGGTAACCACGAGGTTGCGCCCGCCAAGCACAGCCGGGATCGCCTCGGCCTGGACTTGGGTTGGTTGGGCGTAGCCGAGCTCTTCGAGGTTGCGGAGGATACTTGGTGCTAGGTTGTAGTTGGAGAACATCTTGACTCCTGAATTCATAGTGCGGATGCGATATGCAATCAGCCTCTGGCATTATATCACAGTCACGCAAGTGCACGGCAAAATGCTGTTTTGGCCAGACACGTCGCACACCGGCCGGACGTCCGGTGGGGATTTGACTCACATGCCAGGCAGGCATATGATGGAACAGCGATATAGATGCATCACGCACACATACACCGATCAGCCCTTCATCGGGCCAGCGGGAGGCAAATATCATGCATCACGAACACCGGCGTTGCCCCAGCCACGACTGCGCGTGCGAGGTCGGCAGGCTGCGCGGTTTTGTCGAGCCATGCGCAGTGCTGTTGATCTCCGAGCGTGAGTCACACGGCTACGACCTGCTGACGCGTCTTGCGGACTTTGGCATCGATCCAGAGTCGATCGACCCCGGGACGCTCTACCGCACCCTGCGACGGCTGGAGCGCGACGGCATCCTGCGGTCGGAGTGGAGCACCGAGGGCGTTGGCCCTGCCCGCCGCATCTACCAGGTCACCCCCGAGGGCCTGGACTTCCTGCGCGCCTGGCGCCAGTCGGTCATCGGGATCCGCGAGAGCCTGGACGGATTCTTGACCGCGTGCGAGGCCGTGTTGGGCAAGGGCGGCGCAGGCACGGAGTGAGGCGGGCATTGTTGGCGCTTTTGGGCTTTATTTCCAGGCGGCGACAGGGTAAGATCAAGATATGAGAGGAGGTTGAGCGGTATGATTCTGGTTGGACACACAAAGCTCTCAAGCCGTGGACAGATCGTTATTCCAAAGTCGATCAGGGACAGTTGGGGCGTCGCCAGTGGGAGCGAGCTGGAGGTTCTATTTGACGGCTTCACACTCAGCATTCGTGTGGCGAGTGCTGAGTCCTCAGTTGGTTCGGATCTGGTCGTCAGGGAGACCCCCATGACCTACGGGGCATCTCCGAGCGCTGAGAGCACTGGACTTCAGAGCGCACGGCGCCTGGAGTCTAATATCTGGGTTGAGCGTGCCCTTGCAATCGACGCCATCAAACGCCTTCGCAGCGAGTTTACTGGGCTAGACTCAGAGGAGTTGCTGAGAGTATCTCGGCAGGAGCTCATGGATAGGTCCACACCATGCAAGTAGCAAACGTATGTGTTGACGCATCCGTTGCGGTCAAGTGGTTCATAGGCGACGAAGCAGGGTCAGCCGCAGCTCTGCACCTTCTCTATCAGTTCGGCGCCGGGCAAATCCGCATGGTGGTACCTAGTCTGTTCCACTACGAGGTGGCAAACGCCTTACATGTTGCTCAGCGGCGCGGGCGAGTCAGTCTGGCCGCGATGCTGAAGTCGACCGCAGCCTTGGAGTCGATCAACCTTGCGGTTGTACCAGTTAGTGGCATATTAGGTTCCTGCGTCGCAATTGCACAGCGATATGGGATTGCGGTATACGACGCAGCCTATATCGCCACCGCCGAGGCAGAGAGCGCAACGCTTGTGTCATGCGACAAGAAGGTTCTGGCGATTGCCAAACACGGATCGATCGCCATCGTGCCGTTGCCGCCGGAGTAGCTAGTAAACTACGCCCTACCCCTTACATATGTATATAGCTCAACCAGGTCCCGCGTGCCGACGGCATAGTCTCGCTCAAGCCGGGCCAAGCCCAGCGCAAAACTAAAGTCCGGGATCAGCTGCAGGCCGGAGAAGATGCGATTGCGATACCGATCGAGATCGGCCTGCTCCATCTTGCCTGCATAACTCGTGTGATCCGCCCCTACACCGCTGAAACCAGCCCTTGCCATCGCGCGTTCCAGATCGGCGATTGGATGATATCGCCGCCGCTCGTACTCCACGCTCTCCGGGAAGTATCGCGTCATCGTTCGATTGACGATATCCTGTTCGGAGTCGGTGACGGTGATGGCGAGGCCGCCGGGCCGCAATACCCGGCGCGCCTCGCCAAAGTACGCATCCAAATCACGAATGTAGTGAATCATGTTGACCGAAAAAACTACGTCAAACTGACCATCGGCATTGGGCCACCGGCCGGTGGCGTCCCCAAGCTGAAGATCGAGCGCCCGGTCCGGGTGCTTGCTTTGGGCGCGCTCCAGCATCGCAGGCGAGACGTCGAAGCCGCGGCACTGACCACCGTACGACTTGAGCGCCTCACCAAGCGCCGCACAAAAGTCGCCCGTGCCGCACCCGACATCCAGCAGCTTTGGCTGCGCAAATGCGCCAGCCGCCTCGATCAGGTATGACAGGATCCGGGGGCTGGCTGCTCGATATTTGGCGTAAGTATCGGCCAGCACCTCATAGTCGACCTTTTTGCCTTGATGGCCGCCAAGGCCATGGCCTTCGCTACCCATTACCCCTGGAAAAGGCTCTCCCACATGGCCAAATAGGTTTCCTTGGTGTAAACCGGCTTGTGCGCCGCCACGATCGCCTTGGCCTCTGCCGCGTCATCCCAGAAGAGGTCGATGATCGTCATCGCCATCGCCTTGGCCGGCATGATGTAGGTTAGCTGCTTGTCGACGATGCGGTAGTTCTCTGAGTGACCCGCGCCGGTCGCGCCGCCCGTGTACGGGTGGATTGCCGGCATCAGGTGCATGATGTCTCCCATGTCGCTCGAGCCAGTCGTGTGCCCCGGGGCGACAATGCTGTCCGGAGCGACGATCGTGCCTGCGTTAGCGGTGAACAACTCGTTCATGCGCTCGTTGTTGATCCGGGGCAGGTAGCCGGGTAGCTCCGTGATCTCGACCTCGGCGCCGACCGCCATCGCGCCGGCTTGCAGGGCCCGGTTGACCTTTTTGCTCGCGTCCAGGATGCCGGCCATCCGCTTGCCGCGTACGTAGGTCTCGATCCGGACGTCGGCCGGGATGATGTTGACCAGGTCGCCGCCCTTAGTGATGATCGGGTGAATGCGGATGGTGTCGTCGTCCTGCAACGTCTCGCGCTGCGCGTGGATGCCCATCAGGCCGAGCATGGCCGCGTTGAGCGCGTTGACGCCGGCGTGCGGCGCACCGCCCGCGTGGGCTTCTTTGCCGTAGTAACGGACAAACTTGCCAATGAACCCATTGCTCGTCCCGCCCATCACTATCGTCTTGCCTGCCGGGGCGGCAGTCGTGTGGCACATCATCGCCAGGTCGACGTCATCCAGCTCGCCGAGGCGGACGAATTCCTGTTTGCCGCCCAAGAACTCGATTTTGCCCTCCTGGCGCAAGCGATTGCGGTACTCGATTTCGACGTATTCCTCAGCGGGTACCGCCATCAGCGACACCCGACCGCCCAGCTGCGTGGCAACGCCGCTCTCCAGCAGGCCCCAGCCGACGCCGAGCATCATCATCAACTGCGCGTTGTGGCCGCACGAGTGTGCAGCGCCAGTTACGGGATCCGCATCCGGGTGACCAGGACAGAGCACCGAATCCAGCTCACCCATCACGGCAATACGTGGTCCCGCCGCCGGACCCGGCAGTTCGGCCCGCAAACCGGTCAGCGCGATGCCGTCACGATGGGCTACGCCCATCGCCTCAAACTGGGCTTTGATCTTGGCCGCAGTCACGTGTTCTTTGTACCCGAGCTCAGGGTGCCGGAAGATGTCCTCCCCCAGCTCGATCAGGCTTGCGGCATGCGCGTCGATTGCAGCGCAAACCTTGGCTTTCGCTTCGTCTTTGTTCACGTAAATCTCTCCTCTCAGTTGCCGCCCTTGGCCGCGGCGGTTTCGACAGCGGCAGCGTAGCGCGGCGCGATCTTGGCAAAAAACAGCCAGGCAGGAATGCTCATCATCACCGATATGACGCCGTACATGCCCGCATACCCAATTGACCGGGCGATGACGCCGAGCACGTAAGCGCCGATGCCCACCCCGATGTCAAACGATCCCAGCAGTGTCGCGTAGGCGGCGCCGCGCCGTGCTCCGGGCACGATGTTGACTGCCATCGCCTGGTAGGACGGGACGACGACCCCGAAACCGAGTCCCAACACCACTGCCGCCGGAAAGAACCCGGCTCGGCCCCACCACAACAGGGTGTGGCAGAGCGCAAGCAGGACCATGCCGGTACCGATCACTGGCCGGGGCCCACGCAGGTCAAACTGCCGGCCGGCGGTCAGCCGCGAGATGACCAGACCGACCGCCAGCAGGGTAAAGAACAAGCCCGATTGGGTGATGCCCAGCTCTTTTGCGTAGACGACGATGAATGTCGTCACGCCCGCATAGCCGGCAGTTACAAACGCCAACGACGCCGAGAGCCACCCCACCCTGCCTTCGATCAGCGATGCAAGGTTGAGCCGGGCCGCCGGGTTACTGACCTTGGGGTGCTGCACGCGCACGCCGAGGAGGAGCGCCAGGACCGCCAGGCCGGTTGCGCTGGCAAAGAGCAGCACAAACCGGCCGTCCCCTACGATGGCGATCGCCAGGGCCGGCGCAACCGCCATCGCCAGGGTCTGTGCCATGCCGAACATTCCCAAGCCCTCGCCACGCCGAGCGGGAGGGACCATGTCCGAGGCGACGGTGTTGGCCGCCGTATTGGCCGCACCCCACGGGAAACCATGCAGCATACGCACGGCGAGCAGGGCCGCAAGGTTGCCGACCAGAGTGTAACAGGCGACGACGGCAGCAAATGCCACCAGGGCCGCCAGATGCACACCGCGCCGGCCGTACCGGTCCATCAGGTATCCACCGAGTGGCCGAAAGGTCACCGCCGTGATCGTAAACACACCCGAGACCAGCCCGATCACGCTCTGATCACCGCCCAACCGGTCGGCGACAAAGACCGGCAGCACCGGCATCATAAAGTAAAAGCTTGCGAACAGGGCAAAAGTCGACAGCATCAAGGTGATGAAGTTGGCTGTCCAGAGCTTTGGCTCCCCGCCCGCCGGTGCGTTGGGGTTGGTCAAATTGGATGCCTCCAGGCGAGCGCCGCGGCGCATAGTTGAGACGCGCTACCAATGATCCGATGATCCTACGCGTAACGGAGCATCTTTCTTGTTCAAGCCCTTCGTTCCTTCGCAGGGGCAAAGCGTCTTGTGCGTAACTCATCAAGCGCGGGCGCCTGTGCGACCCGAGGCCAACCACGGGAGGATGAGCGACTTGACCCTTAACCACGACGAAACCGCCCTGCTCCAGGCAGTAGACGGCCAGACGATGTGGCGGCATCTTGAGTACCTCTGCGCCATTGACCGCACCTCGGGCAGCCCCGGCGAAGCCCAGGCAGTCGACTACCTTGTCGAACACCTGCGCGGATACGGCTGCGAAGTACGCGTGCACGAGTTTGACGCCTATTTGAGTTATCCCAAGTCCGCCCGCCTGCTCACCCCCGGCCTCGCCGGCGGCGAGATGCCGGCCAAAACCAGGGCGTTCTCTGCCGCCACGGGACCGGCGGGGGTTTCCGGTGAGATCGTGTACGTGCCCGGCACCAGCGACATGTTTACGGACACTGCCACGGTCGAGCGCCTGCGCAAGCTGGACCTGCGCGGCAAGGTTGTGCTCAGCGAGGGCGGCGGCCGCCAGAACATGATCACCGCCCGGCGCCTCGGCGCGGTGGCTTACATTCACCTTTGGCCCAGCGACGAGGATGTCATCCACGAAGGAATCGTCACCCCGGTCTGGGGCACGCCGACGCCTGGCACGATCGATACGCTGCCGGGCATTCCGGTCATCGCGGTCAAGCACAACGATGGTCTGCTGCTGCGCGACGCAGCGGCGGCCGGGCCGGTGACCGTGACCATTCACACCGAGACCGAGACCCGCTGGCACCGCCTCCGCCTGCCCGAGGCGATCATCCGGGGCCAGACCGACGACTTCGTGTTGATCGCTGGCCACATCGACTCATGGCACCTTGGCGCGACCGACAATGCAACCGGCAACGTTAGCTGCCTCGAGCTGGCGCGCTTGTTCCAGGCCAACCAGGCCCACCTGCGGCGCGGCGTGCGCGTCGCCTGGTGGCCCGGTCACTCCACCGGGCGTTACGCCGGCTCAACATGGTACTGCGACGCCGAATGGCAGGCGCTGCACGATCACTGTGTCACCTACATCAACATCGATTCGCCGGGCTGCCTCGGAGCGACGGACTACTCGGCCGTGACAGGCGTTGCCGAAAACGCCGCCTTTGCCCGCGAAATCGTCCAGCAGATTACCGGACAGGTGCCCGAGATCGAGCGCCCCGTCCGCGCAGGCGACCAGTCCTTCTGGGGCCCGGGCGTGACGTCGCTGTTCATGCTGCTTTCCAACCGTCCCGTCGGCCAGCGCGCTGCCGTTGGCGGCTCCGGCCTCGGCTGGTGGTGGCACACCGAAGAGGACACCATCGACAAATGCGACGCCGAGGTCCTCGTGCGCGACACGCAGATCTATGCCCTTGCCGCCTGGCGGCTGTGCACCGCAATCCTCCTGCCCCACAGAATGCTGCCGCTGGCCACCGAGCTGCAGCAACGGCTGACGTGGCTGCAGACGCAGGCGGGTACGGCGCTCGACCTCAGCAAACTAGTCGCTGCCGCAGGCGGCCTGGTCGCCGATGCCAGGTCGTTTGACGTCGAGGTAGATGCAGCAAGTGCCACGGCGGGAGACGACGTGGCGCATACAGACTCACTCAATGCGCGGGCTCTGGCCGCCGTACGGGCACTGACGCCGGTCAACTATTCGGCGGTGCCCGCCCATGAGCACGGACCGGCGACGCCGACCGGGATCCTGCCGGCGCTGGACCCCGTCGTCACCCTCGCCGGCATGGACCAGGCGACCGACCAGGCGCGTTTCTTGCGGACAGAATTGGTGCGTAGCAGCAACGCAGTCCTCGTCGCGCTGGTCACGGCGCGACGCGCCCTGACGACCGAGTAGTCGCAAAAACCGGTTGCATATCGATAGCCGAGAGGTGGCGCAAGGCGCCACCTCTCGCTTTTTGGTTCCCCCCACCCTGCCTGAAGCGTCCCACCCCATCCCTACTCGCAAGATTCGACAGCGCACGTCTTGACATCCGCCCAATCGCCCAATACGATGTGACCAGACAGTCATATGACCGTCTAGTCACATGACTTACCGGTCACATCATGCCTGGTAATACCAGGCAACCAACAATGCTTCGAGAGGGCGGCGATGGGTTTGCCTAAGGAGACGTTCAACAATCTGCCGCCGGACAAGCGCGACCGCATTATGGATGCAGCACTTGAGGAGTTTGCCAACAGGCCCTATCACCAGGCGTCTCTGAGCCGGATCGTCGCCAAGGCGGAGATCGCCAAGGGCTCGATGTACCAGTACTTTGAGGATAAATTTGACCTCTACCTGCACCTGATCGGCCTGGCGACGACGGTCAAACTGGATGCGTTGCGCCGCGGCGTCGAGCGGCTCGGACCGGATGCGGACATCTTTGACATGTTGATGATGGCAAGCACGGCGGGCATGGAGGCGATTCGCGACCATCCCAGGCTCAACATGATCGGCAACCGGTTGATCAGTGAGGGACCGGAGTTTTTGGCCAAGGTACTGGAGCGCTTTGGATCGCTGAGTGAGGACATGGTCGGCCAGTGGCTGCGGATGAGCATCGATCGTGGCCTGATCGACAAGCGGGTCAACCCACGGGTGGCCAACTTCCTGGTCAATGCCGTGATCGCCTCGGTCGGCCAAGAGACGGCCGCCGGCAGGTTGAGTCAAGAGCAGGCCGTCTGGCTGCTCGAACAGGTCTGGGACATCGTCAAGCTCGGCATGAAACCCCGCGATGGGAGCGACAAGGGGGCTACCAAAGACAATGATCGAGGTTAAGGAGCTTTACCATTCGTACACGCATGACGACCGCTACGCCGTTGACGGCATCAGCTTTGCCGTCGGCAAGGGCGAGATATTTGGCTTTCTCGGGCCCAACGGTGCCGGCAAGTCGACGACGCAAAAGATTCTGACCGGTCTCCTGCCGCTGCAAAAGGGCACGGCAATCGTTGCCGGCGAGGACGTGCGCCACTCCGGACGCGCTCTGTTCAATCGCATTGGCGTGTCGTTTGAAAACCCCAACAACTATCGCAAGCTAACCGGGCTGGAGAATCTCCAGTTTTTTGCCTCACTCTACGACGTGCCGACCGCCGATCCGATGGACCTGCTGCGCAAAGTGGGCCTGCAGGACACCGCTAACCGCCGCGCCGGCGCGTACTCACGCGGCATGCAGGCCCGGCTGGTGTTCGCCCGTGCCCTCCTCAACAAGCCGGAGTTGCTGTTTCTCGATGAGCCGACCGGCGGCCTTGATCCCAACATGACGCAGCAGGTCAAAGAGCTGATCCTGGCCGAGCGTGAGCGCGGCGCGACCGTCGTGCTGACCACGCACAACATGCAGGTGGCGGAGGAGTTGTCGGACAGGGTGGCCTTTCTCAACGAGGGCCGCATTGCCGCCATCGATACGCCGCGCAACCTTAAGTTGCAGTACGGCGAGCGACTCGTGGCGATCGAATACCGCACCGACGGCGAGCTGGCCCGCGAGCGGCTCTCCATGACGATTGAGGCAGACCGCCTGCGTATGCGCGAGTTGCTCGATTCGGGCAAGATCGAGACGATGCATTCGCAGGAGGCGTCGCTCGAGGAAGTGTTTATCAAGATCACCGGTCGCGGATTGGCGGGGTGATCGGCGTGCTAAAGCGTATTTTGCGGATGACGGCCAAAGATTGGCGCCTGCTGACGCGCAACTATTATGTGGCCGCGATCCTGCTCGTCGCAGTCATGTACATCGCTGCTACGCGGTTTATGATCCCGGCCGAGCTCAACACTGGTGCGCACGTTGTCCTGTGGGACGAGACGGGCAGCCAGATCGTGCGCCAGTTTTATGAGACGCACGCCGAGGACCCGGGACAGCTGACGATTGTCGGCACTGCCGAGGAGTATGCCGCCGCGGTCGAGGGGTATAACCGCATCGGCCTGCACGCCACCGGGGCGGCGGGGCTGGAGCATTTTGCGGTCACCTACCAGGGTTACGAAAACGCGCGGACCCGTCGCCTGCTGGAGGCGACACTGCATGCGCAAGCGGCCGCGCTGACGGGCCAGGGCGCCGAGTTGCCGACCTTTGCGACGACCGTGCTTAATCCTGACGTTGTGGTGCAGAAACCGCCATTCAACGAGTCGATGGTCCCGATCTGGGTCTACAGCGAGGCCGGCATGGTCGGCCTGCTGCTTGGTGCGACCCTGTTGTTTGCCGAAAAGGACGAGCGGACGTTACGGGCAATCCGGGTAACGCCGGCCAGCACGGCCGAATACCTGGCTGCCCGGTCTCTGGCGATGTTCATGATGGGCATGATGTTTACGGTCGTGGTCACGGTGTTTACAGTTGGTTTTGACGTCAACTGGCTGGCCCTGACGGCGGTTGTTTTCCTGGGGTCGGCGGTGATGACGTTGATCATGATGGCCGTCGCCAACATGTTTGACAGCCTCGGGCAGTTTATCTTTGCCGGCATCGTGGTAATGACCCTGCTCGGCCTGCCAACGGTGGCATACTTCATGCCCAGCTTTTCCCCACCGCTGCTGCGGCTGCTGCCGACCCATCCAATGATCTTTGGCCTGCGGGAGGCATATTTCCCGACCGGCACCCCGGGCCTGATGACGCAGGCGCTGACGCAACTGGCGATCACCCTGGCGATTGCCTTCCCGCTGGCGGCTTTGACCTTCCGCCGTCAGCTGATTGCGAGGGATGTCTAGATGATGCGCAGGACTCTGGCGCTGCTGCGCCGCGATTTGCGCAGTCAGACGCGTGACTTCATGATTGTCTACCTGATCCTGGCGCCCTTTCTGCTGGCGCTGGTGCTGCGGGCGTTTATCCCGTCCGTCGGCGCCGCGTCGATCAACCTGGCGGTGCCGGAGAGCATTGGCTCAGCGATGGTCGCCAAGCTCGGCGAATACGGCGACGTCGAGGTACTGCGTGACCGCTCGGCCGTCGAGTCCCGCGTGCTACAGCTGGACGATATCGCCGGCATCGTACCGGAGGGCGACAGCTATGCCGTGATCCTCGAGGGCAATGAAACGGACGCGACCGCCGAATTGCCGGCGTTGGTGCTGGCCCATATCCTGGCCCCGACTGGTACGGTCGGCTTGAGCGAGATCGATCTCGGTCGCGTCGCAAGCCCACTGCTCCCGTTTGCCCTGGCGTTTGTCCCCCTGATGGGCGTGATGGTCGGCGGCCTTCTGATTGGGTTCAGCATCGTGGAGGAAAAAGAGGACAACGTGGTTTCGGCGTTGGGTGTCTCGCCAATGAGCCGCTTTGAGTACATCCTCGGCCGGAGCCTGATCGGCGTGGTGCTCGGCCTGCTGCTGGCGATCCCGCCCATCTATGTGCTAGGGATCGGCTCGATCGACGTGCCAAAGATCGCGGTGATCACGCTCGGGGCGACGTTTACCGCGGTCATCCTCGGCCTTTACATCGGAGCGGTTGCCGGCAACCAGATCGAGGCGATCGGGGTGCTTAAGTTGGCGGCGCTGCCGTTTAGCATTGGTCCGCTGCTGTTGTTCTTTCTCTCCGACAAATGGCAATGGACGCTCTACTGGATCCCGACCTACTGGACGGTGCGCGGGTACAAGGCGATCTTTGTCGACGGGCAAGGCTGGTCGGAGGCGTTGCAGCTGACCGCGATCAGCCTGGCCGTTGGGTTTGTGTTCTTGGCGCTCTCGTGGCGCTTTCTCAACCGGCGACTAACGATGCGGGGGTGAGCTTCAGATGGCGGCGTTTAGCTTGAGCAGCATACCGTGGTGGGGATGGGTGTTGTTGGTGGCGGCGGCAGTCGTGATCGCGCCGATCAAACTACGGATTATGAAAAAGATGCTGTCCGCAAACAAGGAGAAACCGGCCGAAGACGAGTAGCCATCCGGCACGATGGCGACAAGAGCTGAAGGCCCAAGCTTCAAGGTCCGGCCGTACCGGCCGGGCCCCGGCGGGGATCGCGACGGCATTCGCGCGATCTTTGACCTGACCGGGCTGTTCGGTGACCCCGTGGCGAGGTACTTCCCCGCCCCGGGGTTTATCGCTGAGGCCATGGTCGATTACTACCTGGAGTTTGAGGCCGACTGGCTCCTGGTGGCCGAGGATAACGCCACCGGGCGCGTGGCCGGATACATCTTTGGCTGTCCGGACACGGCGCGGCGTGAGCGCATCGCGGTCAGCTGGCAATTGCCGCGCCTCGTCGCCAGCGCTATCCGCCGCGGCCTGCTCCTCCGCCCCGCGCTATGGCGCATGGCGCTGGCCGGGCTGCGCGACCAGATCGCCACGCGCCGCGGTCGCACTGGCGCCGGGCACCTTGATCTTAACGCCTATCCCGCCCACCTCCATATGGCCGTCCACCCTGACTTTCATCGGCGCGGCATCGGCGGGACCCTGCTCCAGGCCCTGTGTGACCGGCTCGCGGCCGCGCACATCCCGGGCATTCACCTGCACACCACCAACCGCCACGGCGCGGCTATCAAGATGTACGAAAAAGGCGGTTTCCACGTGCTGTCGTCCCAACGGACGACCATGTTTGACCATCTCTTGCCGCCGGAGATGCTGCCGGTTGACAACATCGTGATGGTCAAAGACCTGCGGGGAATCGCCGCACAGCGGCAATAGGAGGACATCCATGGACACGCAAACGCTGATCCCCGACTCCGTCCGCGCGGCCCTGCTGGGGTTTGCGGCCGATCTGGTGCGGATTCGCAGCTATTCGGGCCAAGAGGAAGAGATCGTGCGGTTCATCGCCAGCCACATGCGCCACCTCGGCTTTGCGGACGTGCGCATTGATGGCTTTGGCTCCGTGGTCGGTCGCCTCGGCGACGGCCCCCGGAGCATCATGTTTGATTCGCACATCGATACGGTCGAGGTGCTAGATGCCGACCAGTGGCAACAGCCACCGTTTGGCGGCACGATCGTCGACGGCAACCTCTGGGGCCGCGGTTCGGTCGACATGAAGTCAGGTGCTGCCGCATCCATCTACGCCGCAGCACTGGCGCACAAGCTGGGCTACACGGCAGGCAAGACGGTGTGGGTCAGCTGCACGGCTCTTGAGGAAGACTGCGACGGCGAAAACCTCGCATACATGTTCCGCGAGCTATCGTTGCGACCGGACCTGTTCGTCACCTGTGAGCCCTCCGGCAACGTCATCACGACCGGCCACAAGGGCAAGGCCCAGATGGTGATCGCGGCCAGAGGGGTTTCCGCGCATGGATCAGCCCCCGAAAAAGGCGTCAACGCTATCTACGAGATGGCCGAGATCATCCAGCGCGTCGAACGGACCAATCTGGAGTTGGCCGAGCACCCGGCCCCGCGCGGCACGCTGGTGATGTCCCGCATCAGCAGCAGCAGCGTCTCGCTCAACGCCGTGCCCTTTGCGTGCGAGGCCTACCTCGACCGCCGGATGGCGCTTGGCGAAACTGAAGACACGATTCGCCAGGAGATGGACGCGATCGTCGCCGGCAAGGACGCGGGTTGGGCGGTCGGCACCCTACAGCGCAGGACATGGACCGGCCTTGACGTGACCTACGAGCCGATGCACTTGGCCTGGCAGATCGCCCCTGAACACGAGTTGACCCGCGCCTTTGTCGCCGCCTATGGCGAGACCTACGGTCACGCGCCGGCGTCGTTTGACTTCTGGGACTTTAGCACCAATGCCGTTACGCCGGTCAAGTTGGGCATCCCGACCATCGGGTTTGGCCCGGGCGAGTACAAGCTCGCCCACATGCGCAACGAGCACTGCCCGGTAGACCAGATCGTCAACGCCTGCGCAGTGTACGCGCGCGCGATCCGCAACCTCTAGCGCAGCAAGAGCGATATTTGAGGTGATGACGCCAGTGCGACCATTGATTAATCTCGCGGTCAACGAGACGCAGGTCCGCCGTACGGCGCAGGTCGCCCGTGACCGCAACATCCTGATGCCGACCTTTGCCCAGATGCGCGACCCGAGCACGGTGCCCGCGGTCATCACAGACCGACTACGCAACACCGGGCTGTGGGACGTCGATCCGGTCAATCTTTTTCGCATTACCTGGAAGAACGAGCCCCAACCCAGCGGTGGGCTCTTCCGCCAACTGCCCAACTACATCGAGTTGCCGCCCGCTATCACCGGCGTCAAGGCGCGGATAATCGCCCTGGTCGGCAAGTACTTCCCCACCGGTGCGCACAAGGTTGGCGCGACCTTTGCCTGCCTTGCGCCGCGCCTAGTCACGGGCCAGTTTGATCCCCTTTACCACCAGGCGGTGTGGCCGTCGACCGGCAACTACTGCCGCGGCGGCGCCTATATCTCCACCCTGCTCGGCTGCCAATCGATCGCGATCTTGCCGGAGGGCATGAGCCAGGAGCGATTTGACTGGCTACGCCAGGTTGCGGGCGAAGTCATCGCCACTCCCGGCAGCGAGAGCAACGTCAAGGAGATCTTTGACAAGACGTGGGAGCTGCGTCGCACGCGCGACAACGTTGTGGTCTTTGATCAGTTTGGCGAGCTCGGAAACCACCTCTGGCACTACTCGGTCACCGGCCACGCGATGGATGAGGTCATTGCCGCCGCAGGTCGACCCGGCGACCGCCTCGCCGGCATTTGCCTGACGTCCGGCTCCGCCGGCACGCTTGGCAGCGGCGACTATCTCAAGGAACGCCACCCTCACGCCAAGCTTGCGGTGGGCGAGGCCTTGCAGTGCCCCACCCTGCTGCTTAACGGGTTTGGTGCGCACCGCATCGAAGGGATCGGGGACAAACACGTGCCATGGATCCACAATGTGCGCAACACCGACATGGTCATCGCCGTCGACGACAACGACAGCCTGGGCCTCTTCCGCCTGTTCAACGAGCCGGCCGGCCAGGAGTACCTGCGCGACTCCGGCACACCGGACGATCTGGTCGCCCACCTCGACCTCGTCGGCATCTCCGGGGCGGCCAACATCATCTCGTGCATCAAGTTTGCCCGCTACTACGAACTCAAGGAAAGCGACATTGTGCTTACCGTTCTCACCGACTCAGCGGAGATGTACGGCTCCCGCCTGCGCGAGATGGCTGCCGAACGTGGCGGCGATTATTCGCCCGCCGCCGCCGCGATGGACCATGCCCGGTCAGCGCTTGGCCTCCGGACCGACAGCATGGAAGAACTCACCTACCCCGGCAAGAAGCGGATTCACAATCTCAAGTACTACACCTGGATCGAGCAGCAGATGTACGACGTCGAAGAGCTCAACGCACAATGGTACGACCACGAGGAGTACTGGGGCAATCTCCACAAGCTGACCCCGCAGATCGACGGGCTGATCGAGGAGTTTAACGCCCTCGTGCGCGGCTAGCCAGACGCTCAGTCAGTCGATCGGCAGCGCCGCCAACGCCTCAACGACGGTAACCAGATCCGCGATCATCGCGCGCCATGCCGCAGCCGCCTTGTCCGGCGTGGCCAATTGCGCGTTGCCGTGGATCCCGCTGGCCGTGTAAAACTCAGGCGGCGTCCCGGCGTCGCGGCTCATCGGACCAAAAAGGCTAGCCAGCGGCGGCTTGCCCGCGCCGGTCTGGAACCCCTCCGGCTTGGCCATCACCTCATCCGGGGCCATCTCCATCCGAACCAGATCAGGCCGGACCGCCAGCATGATGCTGGTCTCATGCTCGCCACCATGGGTACCGGCGGTCTCCTCACGTAGAGCCTGCCAATCCCGCTCGCCCAGCCCCCGCGTCATCGCAATGCGCAGTGAGGTATCGGCGGCAATCTCGCGACAAGCGTAGTCAAGCGGTCCTGTCGTCGACACGCCAGTGTTGAGGACCAGAAACCGCCGCCAGCCCTGGCTCGCCAATGATCGGATGATCTGGCTGACAAAAGCGGCAAAAGTCACCGGATCAATAGACACGCTGCCGGGCCAGCTCGTAAACGCGGGGTAGTAGCCGTAGCCGACGGTCGGCAAGGTTATGCAGCGAACCTCCTCAACCAGCACCGCTCGCAGTGCCTCAGCCACAAAGAAGTCGGTGCCGAGCGGCAGGTGCGGCCCATGCTCTTTGGTGGCGGCACCGATCGGGAGCACGACAACCAGGTCCTCCGCGATCAGTTGCTCGGCCTCGGGCCAGGTAAGTTCCTCGAGCAAGACGCCGCGCAAATGGATGCACCTCCGGATGGTGGGTCATCTAGGTTAGTCAGAAACCAGATCAGTGATTGGCTGGCGGATTGGCAGCGACCTGCACTGGTTACCGATGATTGCGCGAGTGGTCGTGCACGCCGTGAATCTGCATCTCTCTGAACAGGACTTTTAGTGATTTTTTATTGCTGCAGTATACCGTCTAATCAGTGATGGACCCCCGCATCACGTGCCGGAAATGGAGAGAGGATCTGAGGCCAACGCCAGAGCCACGTGCAGGTCCAGGAACACGCACACAGCGACATTGCGAGAGAGGGTGGCAATATTGGGTGGACGATATCGAGGTTCTGCTCTACTTCTTGTCTGGCTGATTCTGTGCCTTATCCCGGGGAGCGCATTTGCGATCGAGGCTGTTCCTGCTTCATTGGGTGACTTCGTCTGGGAGGACTTGAACGCAAACGGCCTTCAGGACGTGGGAGAGTTGGGCGTGGCCGACGTGACTGTGCAACTTTGGCAGATGGGTGCTATGGACATCCTTGTCGCCAGCACCGCTACAGACGCATACGGGCATTACACGTTCGATGACGTGCCCTCATCCGACACCGTCATGGCCGCCTACTACATCAAGTTCCTCCTGCCCGCCGGGTACCTGTTCAGTCCGCAAGATCAGGGGGCCGACGACGGTATTGACAGCGACGCATATCTGACAACCGGCATGACCGATTCCATAACCGCGATCTCGGGCCAGACGGATATGACGTGGGACGCCGGTATCTATGATGATCCAACGTACGAGCCGATCACCTACGACATCTGCGGTTACAAGACCGACTCCAGAACCCAGATGGGACTGGCAGGCTGGGAGATCACCTTGTACCGGGATGAGGACCGCGATGCCGGCACCAAGGACGATTTGACCTGGCTGAGAGTCACGACAACCCGCTTCGACGGTCTCTATTGCTTCCACGATCTGCCCGAGGGGCTTTACGCGCTGCGAGAGACCCCCCAAGCCAACTGGGAGCAAGTCTTCCCGCCGGGCGGTGCCGATCAATATGCGTGGTTCCCAGGCGCTGCCCCGAGCAACTGCGATGATCCCGGTGCGCCAGGCAGCAGCCTGTGGAACTTCTCTAATCGCTACACGCTCAGCGACATTTGCGGGTACAAGACCGACGCCGACACACAGCTTGGACTCGCCGGCTGGGAGATCAACCTCTACTTGGACGAGGATGGTGACGCAGCAACTAAGGCCGACCTGATCTGGCAAGCGTCAGATATGACCGACGAGAACGGCCTCTACTGCTTCCACGACGTGCCTTACGGCCTCTACGCACTGAGGGAAACCCCGCAACCTGGCTGGGAGCAGGTCTTCCCGCCGGGCGGTGCCGACCAATATGCGTGGTTCCCGGGCGCCGCCCCAAGCAACTGCGAGGATCCCGGTGCGCCAGGCAGCAGCCTCTGGAACTTCTCCAATCGCTACACCCTCAGCGACGTCTGCGGGTACAAAACCGACGCCGACACGCAGTTGGGACTAGCCGGATGGGAGATCAACCTCTACTGGGATGAGGACGGAGACGCCGCGACCAAGGACGACCTGATCTGGCAAGCGTCAGATATGACCGACGAGAACGGCCTCTACTGCTTCCACGACGTGCCGTACGGCCTCTACGCACTGAGGGAGACGCCGCAACCGGGCTGGGAGCAGGTCTTCCCGCCGGGCGGCGCCGACCAATACGCGTGGTTCCCTGGCGCCGCTCCAAGCAACTGCGAGGATCCTGGTGCGCCAGGCAGCAGCCTCTGGAATTTCTCCAATCGCCATATTCGCTACGACATCTGCGGTTACAAGTTTTACGACTTCGAGTGGGGCACCGGCCTTGCCGGGTGGGAAATCCAGCTTTGGAACTACGGCGAGCCGACCACTGACTCCGATGACGTGATGATCAGCACGTTCACCGATGCATCAGGTAAGTACTGCTTCGCGGACATAATCCTCGGCGATTACGTCCTCAAGGAGGTCCCGCAATCTGGCTGGGTGGCTAGCTATCCATCCCTCGACGGCCACCTCATCACGCTGCCTGGCGACGAAAGCGACGGCAATGAAGGACCCTTCCACAACTTCGTCAACGAGCGTCAAGCATATTGCCTCGACGAAACAGCCTGGGCTGCCCAGGACGGACCGGGTACCACACGGTTTGTGAAAAAGGGTGACTGGGCCACCTACCTTAGCTATGAGATCGGCAGCGGCACAGAGACACAACCGGCCCTGTTTGACCTCTATGCCGGCCAAACTCACCTCGCAGGCCATTTGTACGCTTACGACGATGGTGAGCGCCTGTACTTTCGGTACGTTGCGGATGGCACCGATCCAACACCAGGAGAAGGTTTTGATGGGACTTGGACCATTGCCGAGTACCACTTGCAGGTGGTAGATGATCTTGCGGACTTCAACCCGTACCGGGTCTACAACAAGAACAAGGACTACGGAGCACCGATACCCGGACAGTTTGAGTGGTCCGAATGCTACAATCCACTCGTACCAGCCACACAATACAGGTCAGTGAACATCACCGACCTCTTCGATCAAGACGACACTTCGTTATTGATCGCTGCACACACCTCAATGCGGTGGTGCGAATACTCCGTTGAAGAACCGATCAGTCCGGAACAAATCGACGAGTTCACGGTGCCGGCTGCGGCGGGTTTAGTGCCGTTCGGTGCCTACTCCAATATGTCGCTCGACTCCGGAGAGACATATGTGCTGGTAGTGAGCGGCACCTGGCAGAATCGTGCAGTTGAGATGGTAGACGCCATGTACTCAAGTTACGATGGCGGAGCGTGGGCGACCGCTCCCCATGGAACGTCCAGTGACTGGCTCTTAGATGTCATCGTGGACTGGGCCTGGGTAGACTGGGGACCGTACCGGGATTCACACGAGTACTCCTTGCTGTATACGAGCCCCGGTGGATTGATCAACGTTGGCGTAATTGACACCTACTATGAGGACAACATCGGAGCGCTGACTGTACGCGTGTACAGATTGCCATAAGCAGATCCATGACAGGATTCGGCGGGCGGGGGCGCTCAACCGTCCCCCGCTTGGTTGCGGTGCACGGCGTCGAGTATTGCGTCTCCCCTGCGTACCCAGAAGCTGCCATCTCTGTCCTGAGGAGAGCGTTACGCCCATGCGCGCCACGAACCCCGCGGGGGTCAAGATCCTTGGTTTGTCTATATCGATGAGGGCAAAATCCTTGTCACCAGTAATAAGAACGTCCGCATCACCGATAATCGCCCCGTACAGGACAGGATAGTCTCTGGGGTCGCGAATCCGGAATAGCTCGCGCTCAATGGTCGCCGGCATCTCAATCAGAGAGAACTTGATGCTTCGCAGAAACTCTCCGACGGCTCCAAATCTTGTCGGAAACTTGCTCCTCATCACAGCATCGAACTCATCGAGGACAAAGGATGACAGCAAAAGTTCATGCTAGCTGAATATGCACTCCATCATGACGGTCATCTCAGGGGTCGGAATTAGGAGAAGTGAAACCAAGACGTTTGTGTCCAACATCACTCTCACATCGGTTACTCCTGCTTCACCGATCTCTCACGGCGGAATTGCTTGACCATAGTGACAACGTCATCTTGACCCCGCAGTCCAGCCCTGTTTGCCTCACCGGCAAACGCGGCCTGGGCCTCGGCAAGCGCCGCCATTGACGCATTAAGGACGTACATTCGCCCGGCTTCTTCGACGAACAGAACCTTGTCGCCCTCTTTAACACCCAGCTTACGGCGCACTTCAATGGGGATTGTGATCTGACCCTTTGACGTGATCTTCGCGATTTCCATCACGCTCGGCTCCTCTCATAGCAAGGAATTCCTTGCTTTCCTTACCCTATGAGCATACCCCCAGCGCCGGGAGCTTTCAATAGCCGCACATGCACAGCGCGAAGCTAAGTATCTTGTCAAACTGCCGCCTGCAGCTAAAACCTCTCCCACCGCATGACTTCAGCCAGATCCTTCTTGGGCCGCCTGGTCTCCTCGGCCGGATACCCCAAGCTAAACATCGTCACCAACTCATGGCCTGTCGGGCACCCCAGAAGCTGCTCAACTGCCGCCGAGTGCTCCTTGCGGTGTGCGTTGATCCAGCAGGTCCCGATGCCGTGAGCGCGGGCAGCGATGATCATGTTTTCGGTCGCCGCCGAAGCGTCCTCGACCTCGCAAAGGGCATCCATGCGGCTAAATACACAGATGCACGCGGCCGCATCAGCCAGGAATCGGCCGTAGCGGCAGATTTCGGCCAACCTGCTCAGCGTCGCCGGCTCAGTCACAACCACGAACGTCCACGCCTGCTCGTTGCGCCCGGTCGGCGCCAGCCGTCCGCAGTCAACGATCTCCTCCAACACTGCGCGCGGGATTGGCCTTGCCTCATACTTGCGTACGCTCACGCGCGCCCTCATCGCCTCTATCGCATCCATGCTCGCTCACTCCTCATCGACGTTGTCCGCTACCAGCCGAAACCGCGCCGGCTTAGTAGTATTCGAGATGCCAGATCGGCTTGGCCTGGAATAGGCCGGCCGCATGATCGTAGCCAGAACCTCGATTGACCCCTGCCAAACCAAACCTGGCCATCTCCTCCAGCGATCGAGTGCCGATCGCCATCTGCGTCAGCACGTCAATCGGGGCGACAATGTCAGGCTCGCCTGCCGCGCCACCCGCAACCTTGGCAACGTGCGCGGTGCCAGCGGCGGTTTCGAGAGTGAAGTCGCCATCGTTCCAGGGTGCCAGCTCATCGCGCACCCGCAGCACGCACTTGCCGTCGCGCGCGCCGTCAGCGCCACGCATGGTCAGCATCCGCTCGACGTTGACGATCCTGGCCATCTGTCCCTCGGCAAGCTTGGCATCGTGGCGGGGAGCGACCAGCAGCTCAAGGATCTGATTGCTTGCGGGCAGGCTAAATTCGACCAGCTTGATATGCGAATCATGACAGCTCAAAAACCAGAACAGGGCGCGCCAACCGTCTGGCGTCGACGCGAACATCTCGCGCGTGTATAGGGTGGTCGGATAGTCCTCGTTGCGCGTGCCGCCAAAGAAATAGGCCTCACACTGGCCAGATGGCGCGAACCACCCATAGATGTAACGGATCCCGCTGCTGACCCTCAGTGCGCGATCCCAGTCGCCCGGCGACCGCCACGCCGCGAGATTGTTGGTGCGCGCAGTCGCCTCGTAGATCGGCTGCATCAAGCCCACGACCTGCTCTTTGGTGTAGCCGTCCGCAAAGCGCAGACCGGACGGCTCGACGGTGACGAGCAAGACCATCTTGCCGATCTCACGGCCGTGGCCGGCAAACTCCTTTGGCGGGACGCCCACCTGGACGACCTGGTTGGCAAAGCCCCAGCCGAGCCGCTGGTAAAACCGGTACTGGAAAGGATAAAGGATCGACAGTGCCACACCGTCGTCGTTGAGCTGGCCAAGGTGCCAGGCCAGCATGTCGCGCACCATGCCGCGCCGCCGGGTCTCCGGCGCTGAGGCAACCATCCCCACCCCATTGGCTGGGATGTCCCGTCCGTTAATGTTGACCTGCATCCGCCGGTCGATCATCGCGGCGCCCATCTCCCCGCTGGGAGTGAACACCCCCAACAGGCGATCGCCGAAGCCGCGCGTGCGCTCCAGCATTTCGACAATCTTGTGCGGCTGCACGTTGTATGAATAGCCGGCGACCCTGCCGCATGCCTGGTCATCCGCCGGTGTCAGATACCTGACCTCGTGCATAGCCTAGGACCTCCTTCAGGGGGATTCGCATTGCCTTGCGTGGACGGGGAATTGGTTTCTGCCGGAATGCGCGCATCACCTGCTCCGGTTGCCCTGTGCGGTACCCTATCCGGCAGACCTAACAGGGAATACGCACCCTTAGCTGGAAAGATACATATCACACTACACGCACCACCGGACTCGCGACGCCTCACGCGTCGGGCCGATCACTCTCCTACACACGAAGGGATGGCCGCCATTGACCGGATCATACCTATACACCCCAAGCATATGGCCATCCGTGGTGATCACGGCACTGCTGATCATCCTGTCCGTGTACGCGTGGCAACGGCGCCACCTGCCTGGCGCGTCGCTGTTTGCGGCGGCCAGCCTGTTGGCTGCGTTGTGGATCGGCGGTTCGATCATGGAATATGCGGCAGTTGACCTAGCGACCAAGGTCTGGTGGTACAAGTTTGAGGTCGTCTGGATGCTGCCGACCGTAACCGCGATGAGCTGCTTCGTTTTGGAGTATGCCTGGCCGGGCCGCTGGGTGACGCGGCGCAACCTCGTGCTGCTGTTTGTGCCGTCGCTTCTGATGGTGTTCTTCATCCTGACCAACGACACGTACCACCTGATGTGGGTCAGCCTGACCCAAGATGGCGTGATCGCCCCGGTGCGCGGCCTGGGCAACTGGGCAAATCTGTTCTACACATATGCGCTCACCGTCGTTGAGATCGCCGCCCTGGTCTGGCTGTTTGTCCGCTCGCCGCTCCACCGCTGGCCGGTCACAATCGTACTCCTGACCAAAGTCGGCGCGCGCGCTACCTACCTGCTCAAGGCGCTCGGGATCACCAGCCGGCAGATGCCGTCAGACGTGCGTCTTATCGGCGTGACGGCAATCATGTACGCGGTCGCACTGTTTGGCTTCCGCATGTTTGATCCGGTCACCCAGGCGAGGCAACGAGCGGTCGCCCAGATGCGCGACGGCATGGTCGTGCTGGACGTTGCCCGGCGCGTCGCCAACATCAACCCGGCGGCCCAGGACATCCTCGGCCTGTCCGGCAAGCCGGTGATCGGGCGGTCAGTTGGTGATCTGCCGATTGAGCAGCCGGCCCTGAGCGAGGCGTTGGCTGCCCTGCCGGCGGAGTGGACCGAGATCTCCCTTGGCAAGGAAACCGCCACCCGTCACATCCTGCTGGCGGCAAGCGCGCTCAAGGATTTCCGCGACCTGACGACCGGGCACCTCGTCCTGCTGCGCGACGTGACCGCGGAGCGCCAGGCCCAGGCGCGGGCGGTCGAGCAACACCGCACGCTTGCAACATTGCTTGAACGGGAGCGTCTCGCCCGCGAGTTGCATGACAGCCTGGGCCAGACCCTCGCCGCCGCGCACCTCCAGGCGGGCACGGCCAAATTGCTGATAGGACAAGGCAGCATCGGGGAGGCCAACCAGTGCCTGGATCTGCTCGCCCAGATGACCATGGAGGCGGAGGTCGACGTCCGCGAGTACATCCTGGGCATCAGAACGTTGGTGGCAGCAGAGGTGCCTTTCTTCAGCCGCCTGCGGCAGTACTTGGCGAGCTTTGGCCAGCACTGTGGCATCGACGTGCGGATGAGCATCGCGGCGGAGTTGGAGCATCGAGGTTTCGCATCGGAAGTGGAGACCCAATTGCTGCGCATCGTCCAGGAGGCAGCAAACAACATCCGCAAGCACGCTCATGCACGCAACGTATGGTTAACCTTTGCCGTGGCGGGCTCGACGCTACAGGTGACAATCGCGGACGATGGGCAGGGATTTGACCCGGCGACGGTGACCAGCAAGCGGGGCGAGGGATTTGGCCTGCAGACGATGCGTGAGCGGGCCGAGTCCCTGGGCGGTGCGCTCGAGATTGCCTCGGCGCCCGGCCAGGGCACCCAACTCATCGTGCATGTGCCGCTGAAGGAGTTGAGCAGACACGTCTAACCAGGATGCGCAAACAGGCGGTGCGGGTTCGCTGCGAATACTGCTTGTCGATGATCACCCGTTGTTTCAGCAGTCGCTCAAGGTATTACTGGCCGCCAAGGGATATCGGGTGGTTGGCCTTGCGAGCGACGGCCTTGAGGCCCTGGCTAAGGCGCGCGAGCTCCGTCCCGATCTGATTCTGATGGACATCGACATGCCCGTCTGCGACGGGCTGACCGCAACCCGGTTGGTCAAGGCCGAGATGCCGGAGATCCGCATCGTCATGTTGACCGTGTCGGCCACGGATGAGCACCTGTTTGAGGCGATCAAAAGCGGTGCGAGCGGTTACCTGCTCAAGAGCCAGAGTGCGGAGCGGTTTTTGGAGCTGGTGGAGCAAGTCCAGGCCGGCGGGGCCGCCCTGCCACCGGAGCTCGCGGCGCGTTTGCTGACCGAGTTTGCCCGCCAGGCTCGGCGCGCGGAGCAGTCGACTACTGTCTCCAACGATGACCTAAGCGAGCGGCAGGCGGAGATATTAACCCTGGTCGCCCGGGGCATGACCTACTCCCAGATCGGCGATTTACTTCACCTCAGCGAGTCCACGGTCAGGTACCACATGAGCCAGATCATGGACCGGTTGCACCTCAAAAACCGCGCGCAGGTTATCGCCTACGCGGCGGGACACGGATTGCTGCCGCCGGACTCGCGCTGACACCGCAGGGCACACTCTATCGGCAATCGCCAAAACCCCAGGAATCAGTTAGGCCCTGCCTAACAGTTTTGTCATACCAGCGCGCTATGTTTGTCTCAGCAAGACACATTGAGAGCAACACCAAAGGAGACATTCAAATGCGCAAGCATGCAACTTCACCCACAATCCGCAAACGAATCGTACCGGTCATCCTCGCCGCAGCGCTGGTCGTCGGAGGCCTGTCGGGAGCAGCCGCAGCCGCCGCAAATCGCGCCGGCAACGGTAGGCAGGCGTCGATGTCCATGGCCGCGACCGCCGGTCAACGCGCCGAAATCGCGCAGGAGTGCGTGCTCGATCCGGCACCGCTCGGCAGTGAGCAGCTCGTCCTGTCACTTGAAGGTTACGGCGCCGCCGGCGCCCTGGTCGACGAAGATCTGACCATCGCCGACATGCTGGCTTACGCGATCCAGGACGAGTACCTGGCGCATGGCGAGTACGAGGCAATCATCGCTGAGTATGGCAGCATCCGGCCGTACACCAACATCATGCGGTCCGAGGAAACGCATATCGCAGCTCTCAGCCGCCTGTACGACGCATACGGGATCGAGATCCCGGCCGACGATTCGAGCGCGCACTTGGTGATCCCGACTTCCTTGCTTGAGGCCGCTGAGACCGGCGTCAAGGCTGAGATCGACAACATCGCGATGTACGATGAGTTCTTGGCCCAGGAGTTGCCGCAGGAAGTGCAGAGCGTGTTTGAGTCCCTGCGCGACGCCTCAACCAATCACCTCCGCGCCTACGAGCGCCAGGTCGAGCGGCTGACCAGCTAAGCGGTTGACATACGGCAACACGGCAGCAAGCAAGGCAAGAGGGGGAGCAACCGCCCCCCCTCTTGCCTTGCTCACCGGGCACTGGCTCCGGCAGGTTCTGCCCTCCCCCAAGCGGAACAACCCTAGATCGCACGACAATTAGCCACGACAAAGCAGCGGTTTCCGCGCGAAAATCCTGGAGGGCCAACCTTGGAGATCATCGTTTGTGTCAAGCAAGTCCCGGCAACCTCAAATGTTGAGGTCGACCCGGTTACCGGCGTGCTCAAGCGTGAGGGCGTCGAGTCAAAGGTCAACCCGTACGACCTCTTTGCCGTCGAGACCGCCCTGCGCCTGCGGGAGAAACACGGCGGCAGGGTGACCGTCCTGACCATGGGACCTCCGGCAGCCCGCGAGGCGCTGGCCGAATGCCTCTACATCGGCGCGGACCGCGCGGTTTTGCTGACCGACCGGCGCTTTGCCGGCGCCGATGTGCTGGCAACCAGCTACGCGATATCGCAGGGCATCCAGCATCTCGGCGACTACGATCTGATCATCTGCGGCAAGCAGACCACCGACGGGGACACGGCGCAGGTTGGGCCTGAGGTCGCCGAATGGCTCGCCATCCCCCACAGCACCAACATCACCGAGATCATCGAGGTGGACGGCGGGGCGATCCAGGTGCGGATGGCAATGGAGACGATGGCGCAGATACAGCGGATCCAGTTTCCGTGTCTGATCGCGGTTGACAAAGACATCTACATCCCGCGGTTGCCGTCGTTCAAGCGCCGGCTCCGCCTGCGCGAGAGTATGCCGGTCCAGACCCTGACCCTCGACGACCTGCCGGACCGTGATCCCCTGCACTACGGCCTCAACGGATCCCCCACGCAGGTAGAGCGAATCTTCCAGCCCCAGTCTGACTTTGAGCGCCGGATGGTGCGCGGACAGGCGACGCAACTCGCGGCCGAGTTGGTCGACGTGCTGGTCGCGCAGCGCCTGATCTAGGCGACGGAGCGAAGGCCACGATGCGCAGTCTCGTTATCCACCAAGACCAGGTTGATCCGACCCGGATCCCCGAATTGCTTAAACTATGCCCGTTCAGCGCCATCGAGGCCGAGGACGGGGTGGTCTCGGTCAACGCGGCCTGCCGGATGTGCGGCATCTGCGTCCGCCGCTGGATTCCCGGGGCGTTTGAGATCGTCGAGGTCAAGCAGGCCACCGTTGACAAGGACGCATGGCAGGGCGTCGCGGTGTTTGTCGATCACTCCGAAGGCTCGGTGCACCCTGTCTCGCTCGAGCTGATCGGCAAGGCACGTGAACTCGCCGCGGTCACCGGCCAGCCGGTCTACGCCGTCTTGATCGGCCACGATGTCGCCCAGGCCGCCCATCAACTCCTGCCCTACGGCGTCGACCACGTTTTCACGTATGATTCGCCCGACTACCGGCATTTCCGGATTGAGCCATACGCGGCAGCCTTTGCCGACTTTGTCGAAACCGCTCACCCCTCCACGGTGCTGGTCGGCGCGACCAACGTCGGCCGGTCGCTGGCTCCGCGAGTGGCAGCGCGCTTCCGGACCGGACTCACGGCGGACTGCACAACGCTCGAGATGCGGCCAAACAGCGACCTCGTCCAGATCCGGCCCGCGTTTGGCGGCAACATCATGGCCCAGATCGCAACACCCAACCACCGGCCCCAGTTTTGCACGGTGCGGTACGGGGTGTGCGCTATGCCCACCCCAGGCGAAACCGCCACCGGCAGGATCACCCCGATGCAGCTCGATCCGGCTCTCCTGCAATCACGTATCGAGGTGCTTGAGGCAACATCCAAGCCGCGGCAAGCGGGTATCTCCGAGGCCGAAGTGATCATCGCCTTGGGTCGCGGCGTTCGCAGCCGCAGGGATTTGCCGCTATTTGAGGGATTGGCGGACTTGATCGGTGCCCAGCTAGCCTGCACGCGACCGCTGATCGAGGCGGGCTGGTTTGATCCCCGCCTGCAGATCGGCCTCAGCGGGCGCACCGTCAAGCCCAAGTTGATCATCTGCGCCGGGCTATCGGGATCGGTGCAGTTCCGGGCGGGCATGCTTCAGTCCAAATTGATCGTCGCCATCAACCAGGACCCGCAGGCGGCCATCTTTGATGTCGCCCACCTTGGCCTGGTTGGCGACATCTACGAGATACTGCCACAGGTTGTCGAGCAGATCAGCGCAACGCGCGACGGGAGGGTACGGGGATGAGCGAATACACCAAGGTCTCAAGCGACGACCTCGACCGGCTGCGCACGATCGTGGGGCCGGCCAACGTTGTCGCCGGGCCGGCGATCAGCTCAGACTACGCGCACGACGAGATGGAAGGAATCACCGGCTACCCCGAAGTTCTGGTCAAAGTCGCCCATCAGTCCGAGGTAGTTGCGGTGCTACGCCTGGCGCATGCCCGGCATGTCCCTGTCGTTGTCCGCGGCTCGGGCACGGGACTGGTGGGAGGAGCGGTTTCGCTGTACGGCGGGATTATGCTCGACATGACGCGGATGAACCATATCCTCGAACTCGACCCGGACAACTCGACCATCACGGTCGAGGCCGGCGTGCTGCTGATGGACCTGTCGGCATACGTCGAAAAGCGAGGCTTTTTTTACCCGCCCGATCCCGGCGAGAAGTCGGCGACGCTCGGCGGCAACATAAGCACCAACGCGGGCGGTATGCGCGCGGTTAAGTACGGCGTCACACGCGACTATGTGCGGGGGCTGACGGTCGTGCTCGCGGACGGGACCGTGCTGGAGTTGGGCGGCAAGGTCGCCAAAAACAGCTCCGGTTACTCGCTAAAAGACCTGGTCGTCGGGGCCGAGGGCACCCTCGGCATCGTCACGCAGGCAATCCTGCGCCTCTTGCCGTTGCCGGCAAAGACGGTCAGCCTGTTGATCCCGTTTAACAGCACCGAAGAGGCAATCCAGACGGTCTTTAAGGTGTTGACCTCGCGGGTCATCCCGACCGCCGTGGAGTTTATGGAGCGCGAGACGCTGCTCCTGGCCCAGGACTACCTGGGCAAGGCCTTTCCAGATACGGCAAGCCCAGCTTACCTACTGCTTACCTTTGACGGCTCTTCTCCGGCGCAAGTAGCCGAGGAGTATGAGCTGATCGCCCAACTCTGCCTAGCCAGTGGTGCGGTCGACGTCTTCATCGTCGACACCGACGAGCGCAAGGAAGTCGTCTGGGGCACGCGGGGCGCATTCCTGGAGGCGATCAAGGCTTCGAGCAACCAGATTGACGAATGCGACGTCGTCGTCCCGCGCAACCGGTTGGTCGAATTCATCAAGTACACGCACGAGCTGGCCGCCGCCACCCGCGTCCGTATCCCCAGCTTTGGCCACGCGGGCGATGGCAACCTCCACGTCTACCTGTGCCGCGACAACCTCGATGAGGCCGCTTGGCACGCGCTAGTGCAGGAGGTCTTTGACAAACTCTACGCCCGGTCGGAGGAGATGCGTGGGCAGGTTTCCGGAGAACATGGCATCGGATACGCCAAGCGCGACTACCTGCGCCACCAGCTTGGCGACGAGCAGATTGCATTGATGCGCGGGATCAAGCGAGTCTTTGACCCGACCAACATCCTCAATCCCGGCAAGGTGTTTGAGCTGGTCGAATAGACGGTGATCGTGGGGAGGTGCGCGCTACCCAACCCACCCCGGCACATCCCGCCAAGCGACGCGCAAGCGCTGGCGCAGTGCGACGCATGACGGCTCG
>ENA-ORXD01000386-ORXD01000386.1-sediment-metagenome-genome-assembly--contig:-NODE-386-length-59564-cov-4.130213_pt1 | contig 59564 bp, 50 predicted proteins | sample MGYA00237862_ERZ511471 | MGnify/ENA metagenome assembly ERZ511471
CCGCAACCATTGCCGAACGTTACAACAGCCGGCCCTATGACCGCTATGAGGAGCTCCTGGCGGAGGTGGAGGCCGTCAGCCTGGCGGCCCCCACGGAACAGCACTTTGTCATTGGCCGGGAGGTCCTTGCGCGCGGTGTGCACCTCTTGGTGGAGAAGCCCATTACCTACCGTGTGGCGGACGCGGATGAACTCATCCGGCTGGCCGCCGTCAAGCGCCTCGTGCTGCAGGTAGGGCATGTGGAACGGTTCAACCCCGCCGTGGTCAAGATGCGCAGCCGGCTGGAACGCCCCCTGTTCATCGAGACCCACCGCATGAACCCTTTCACACCGCGGGGGACCGACGTGGACGTGTGCCTGGACCTCATGATCCACGATCTCGACATTGTGCTGCACCACGTCCCCGCAGAGATCGCCGATCTGCATGCGGTGGGCATGCCGGTCATCACGGACAAGGTGGATATCGCCAACGCGCGGATCATCTTCGAGAACGGGACCGCCGCCAACCTGACGGCCAGCCGGGTCTCCGACCGGCCCTTGCGCAAGATTAGCATCTTCCAGCCGGATGCCTATCTGGCGGTGGACTGCGCGAAGCGGGAGTTCAGCACCACCCGGCTCGACCCCGCCGAACGGGACCCCCACGGTTTTCCCCAGATTACATCCGAGAAGACGGCCTTTCCGGATACAGACCCGCTGCGGGATCAGATTGCCGCCTTCATTGAGGCGGTGCACAGCGGCACGCGGCCCGTGGTGACCGGTGAAGACGGACGGGAGGCGCTCAAGGTTGCGATTCGAATCATTGAGCAGATTGAGCGGGGCGCCCGGAAGTTCGAACGCCTCGGCTGATCCTGGAGCGGTCAGGCGCATCTGCATCGTCGCGGGCGAGGCCTCGGCCGATCTGCACGGTGCCAAGCTGGTGCAGGCCATGCGCGCCGGCGGCGTGCTGTTCATCAACGAGCTGAACCGCATGCCGGAGTCGGTGCAGAACGTGCTCCTGCCGGCGCTGGACGAGCGCATTCTGCAGGTGCCGCACATCGGCGAGGTGCGCGCCGCCGACGGCTTTCAGGTGGTGGCCACGCAGAATCCCGTCGAGTACGTGGCCACAGGTCACCTGTCGGAGGCGCTGCGTGACCGCTTCGAACACCTGGCGCTGACCTACCAGTCGGCGGCCGAGGAGATCGAGATCGTGGCCGCCGAGACCGGCTGCGACGACGCGGGTCTGGTGCGTACGGCGGTGCGCCTGACGCGCGCCACGCGCCTGCATCCGCGCTTTCGAAAGGGCGCCTCCGTGCGCGGCGCCATCGCGCTCGTGGCGGTCGCCGAGCGGCTCTGGGAGGCGCGGCGCGACGCCTGCGGGGCGATCGACCGCGCCACCCTACGGCGCGCCGCCGAAGCCGCGCTGACCACGCGCATCGACCTGCGCGACGACCTCGACGCGGACATCGGCGCTGCGCTGGACGAGCTCTTCGAGCTCGTCGTCGAGCGCGGCGAGGACCCGGACGTCGCCTTGGCGCCGAGCGCGGAGGGGATGCGCCCAAAAGCTTGACCTCGGCGGGCGGACCGGCGCCGCGCGGCTGGTCGGAGCCGCGCGCGCTCGCCGCGCGCCTTCCGCCGCCCGAGCCGGAGCCGTCTCAAGAGACGGCGCTGCCCGCCCTGGCGCAGCGCTACGGCGTGCCGCTCGAAGGCCTGGACGGCTGGACGGTCGCGGTGAACTTCACGCGCAGCGGCTACCGCGTCCCGGACGCCGGACTGCGCGCCTACGCGGAGCGGCTGGCGGCGAGCGCCGTGCTGGCTCGCGCCGCCCGGCTGCTCGGTCCGCTGCGCGCCGCCACGCAGCTCGTGCGCGAGCCGCTGCGCGAACCGTTCGCGGGTGAGCTCGAGCTCGAGCCCACGCTCGACAACGTCCTCGGCAAACCGTTCCCCGAGCCCGGCGATTGGATCGTGCGCCGCCGCGAGGAACGCCGGCACCAGGTCGTGCTCATGGTCGATGCTTCCCTCTCAATGGCGGGCGAGAACGCCGCCGTCGCCGCCGTCGCGGCGGCCGTCCTCACCCTCAAACTGAAGCCCGAGGACGTCTCCGTGGTCGTCTTCGCCGACAAGGCGGAGGTCGTCACGCGACTGGAGGTCGCGGATTCGCCCGAGGACGTCGTGCGGCGCATGCTCGAGCAGCCGTACCGCGGTTACACGAACATCGCCGCCGCGCTCGAAGCGGGCGCGGCGGAGCTCGAACGCGGCCGCAACCCGCGGCGCAGCGGCCTGCTGATCACCGACGGCGTGGTCACGGCCGGCACGGATCCCACGCCGCTGGCGCATCGCTTCCCGCGGCTTTTCGTCCTCCTTACCGAGGACTATAAGATGAACCCGGAGCTCTGTCGCCGGCTGGCGGACGCCGGCCACGGCGACGTCTTCCCGGTGCGCGACTTCCGCGACCTGCCCGCCCGGCTGCTCACGGTGGCCAACCGCGTGTTGCGCTGACGCCGCCGGTGCGCGTCAGGTCCGGCGCGGCTCGGCCAGGCGCTGCGCCATCTCGTGGTAGCGCGCGTGCTCGCCGGCGCCCGTCTCCTCGCGCTCGACGCGCTCGAACTCGGCCGCCAACCGTTCCTTCGCCTCGTCGTCGAGAATCTGCTCGGCGAGGGGGAAGAGGACGGTGTTCTCCTTGTTGATGTGCAGGCGCAGGAGGTACGCGTAGCCGGCGAGGTTCTCGGCGACTTGGGCGCGGGCCGCCGCGGAGCGCTCCACGTCGGGCAGCCCCTCGACGATGCCGCGCACGTACTCGCGGCCGGCGTCGTGCTCGCTGAGCATGACGCTCACGGGGCCGCCGGCGGACGCGCTGGTGCTCTCCATGAGCGGGAAGAGCACCTTCTCCTCCTTGGTGTGGTGGCATCCGTCCGTGAAGTTGCGCGTGAAGTCCACCATATCCGCGACGCGCTGCGCATCGACGGCATCGGTTCGCTTGATGTCCTCGACCTCACGTTCCATCGCCGCCACCACGAGCAGGACCGCCTCGTGCTCGTGCCGCAGCTCGTCTGTGGGGCTGCTCGCCATATCTGACTCCTTCCCGCGGGCGTATAGGGCTGTTCTGCCCGCGAAGCGCGGCGCGGAATCCGCCGGCACGGGCACGCCGCCGACGCCGCTCAGACGCGCGGCACGAAGCGCTCGCGCTGCCAGCCCTCGGCGAGGCGCCGCACGACGCCGGCGGCGAGCCGCGCGCCGGCCTCGGCGTCGCTGGGCTGCATCACCTCGGCGGCCGAGTGCATGTTGCGCACGGGCAGGCTGAAGGAGAGCACGGCCGCCTGCCCGCTGGCCATGAACTCCTGCGCGTCCGTGCTCGTCGCGCCGGGCATGGCCTTGATCTGCACGGCGATGCCCTCGGAGGCGGCCACCTCGCGCGCCAGCTCGACCAGCACGTGGTTGCTGCCGGCGCCGCGGTGGATGACCGGCCCGGCGCCGAGCTTGACCTCGCCGCCGAGCTTCTTGGCGTCCATGCCGGGGTCATCGCTGGCGAAGTCGACGTCGACGACGACGATGACGTCCGGCTGCCAGCGCATGGCCATGGCCTTGGCGCCCATGAAGGTGGTCTCCTCGTGCACGGTGGTCAGCGCCGTGAAGCGCGCCGCCGCCGGCGCCGTCGCGTAGTGCTCGAGGGCGCGCACGCAGACGTAGCAGCCGGCCCGATTGTCGAAGGCCGGCGAGGCGTAGCGTTCGTTGGCCAGCGGAATCCACTGGGCCGGGAAGGTGATGGGGTCGCCGACCTGCACCAGGGCGAGGGCTTCCTCGCGCGTGGCGGCGCCGATGTCCAGCCACTGCTCGCTGATGTCCGGCGCCTTGGCGCGCTCTTCCTTGCTCATCTTGTGGGAGGGCTTGCGGCCGACGATGCCGTCGACGCGCCCCTTGGGGCCGTGGACGATGAGATGGCGGCCCGGCAGGAGTTGCGCGTCGATGCCCCCGACGCCGTCGAAGGAGACGTAGCCGTGTTCGTCGACCCACGTGACGATGAGGCCGATCTGATCGCTGTGCGCCGTGACCACGATATGCGGAGAGCCGCCGGGGACGACGTCCGCCCAAACATTGCCCAGGGGATCGCCTTGGACGGCGCCGACCGCGGAGAGACGCCGGCGGACGATCTCCTGGGCCGGGGCTTCGTAGCCGGTCGGGGCGGGCGCGGCGCAGAGGTCGCGCAGAAGGTCGAGATCGGTCGTCATGGCTCCTCCACGGTTGGTTGCTCGGCGGTGGTGCTCTCATCCTACCCCCGGGCGGCTCCCGGTGGCCGCGTCCGCCGGTGTAGGGTGTAGGTGTTGTGACGGTGGCCCCTCAACAGCGGCCCGTTCGGCGCTCTCCGGCGCAGCGCCGCCGCCAGGTGCGGCGGCGGCGCGTCGCTGCCCTGCTCGTCCTCCTCGCCGCACTGGCGCTCGTCTTTTGGCGGGCCAGCGCCTGCGGCTGCGGCGGCAGCGAAGATCCGAGTCTCAGCGCCGTCCCGCCGGCCGCCGTGCCGGCGGCCGAGGGCGACGGCGTCAAGATCGGCACCTTCCTCGGCAACTACTCGCGGCGCTTCTACGGGCTGGGGCCCGTGCCCGAGCGCCTCGACATGATCTGGAAGGTGCGTCTGGGCAGCGGCTGGAGCTCGGGCAAGTACGACGAGGACCCCGCCTCCGAGTGGCGCGGCAGCGGCTGGACCGGACAGCCGAGCCTCGTCGTCGACGGCGGCCGGCCCTACCTGATCGTCAGCAGCTACGACTATAACCTGCGCCGCGTCGACGCGCTCAGCGGCGAGGTTGTTTGGAAGTACCAGTTCGACGACATCATCAAGAGCAGCCCGAGCGTCTTCCAGAATCCCGCGCCGAAGGGCGAAGACGACAAGTACATCGTCCTCGCCGGCTCGCGGCGCGGCTACCCCTACAAGCTGGCCGACACGCGCGTCGCTCCGTACCGCGCGCTCACTTTCGGCAGCGGCGCCGAGCTCTGGCGCCTGCCGGTGCCGCAGACGGAGTGCTACAGCCGCGACTGCGACGGCAGCGGCTTCTTTCTCGATGGGCGCCAGTACATCGGTGTGGAGAGCGGGTATCTCTACGCCCTCGACCCGTTCACCACCGAGCCTTGGGAGACCTTCGCGAGACCCAAGATCGTCGCCCAGGCGCAGCTTCTCGGCGACGAGCGCGCCGCCTCTCACGAGGGTAACTTGGTGCTCGAGTCCTCGGCCTCGGCGCTGGGCACCCGCCTCTACATCGCTTCCGGGGCGGGACACGTCTACGGCCTGCGCCGCAGCGACCTGGCCGTCGAGTGGGACTACTACGTCGGCTCCGACATGGACGGCACGCCCGTCCCGACGAGGCGCAACAAGCTGCTCGTCTCCGTTGAGAAGCAGTACATCAAGGGCCGCGGCGGGGTGCTCTGCCTCGACCCGTCAAAGCCGCCGGCCGAGGCGGTCGAATGGTTCCTGCCGACCGCCGACCGCGAGGTCGGCGAGTGGCAGGGCGGCGTCATCGGCTCCTGCGCCGTGAACGACGACTACAACGTGGACGGCAGCAGGCCGGCGCTGGCGGTCTTCAACTCGCTCGACGGCTACATGCACGTCGTCTCGCAAGACACGCTGACCAAAGGCGCCGTCAGGGGACCCAACCGCGAGCCGGGGCTGCGCACGCCGGTCGAGGTCGGCAAGTACTGGAATGCCGGCTCGATCTCCACGCCGTTGCTGCTCGGCGACCGCATCGTCTGCGCCGGCTACGACATGCGCGTGCACGTCTATCGCATCACCTATAAGCAGGCTCAACTGGGCGACGATGGCGCTCTCCCGAGCGCCAACGGCGACGGCAAGTTCTGGACGGTCTCGATCGACGAGACGGCGCAGTTCGTCGCCGAAGACGGTTTCGAGTCGACGCCCATCGTTTGGAACGGCCGCATCTACGCCGGCTGTCGCGACGGCTGGTTCTACTGCCTGGGCGAGGCCGGCTGAGGACGGTCGGCCGGGCCGTTCGCCGACCCGGCGTCAGTGGCGGCCGGCGGCGCTTTCTGTCAGGCTACCCCTGAGTCAGTCGAGGCCGACACGGAGGCGGAAGTGGGTGCCGAGCGCGAGATCCTGGCCCTGTTCGACCAGTGGAACGCCGCCCTGCAGACGGGCGATGCGGCCCGTGTGACGGAGCTCTACGCGGACGACGCGATCCTCCTGCCGACCATCTCGAACGAGGTGCGTCACAACCACGCCGAGATTCGCGACTATTTCGAGTTGTTCATGCCTCTGGGCGCGAGCGGCGTCATCGACGAGGCCAACGTGCGCGTCTTCGGCGATCTCGCCCTCAACTCGGGCCGCTACACGTTCACCTTCGCCGACGGTTCGTCGGTGGCGGCGCGCTTCACGTACGTGTATCGACGGACGGTGGACGGCTGGCGCATCATCGAACACCACTCGTCGCGCATGCCGGAGTAGCGTGGAACAGCACGACAACGCTCACATTCGGGAGGTTCGCATCGACGCGGGTCCTTACGCGCGTCTGGCCGGTCTGCCGCTGGTCGTGGACGGCTACACGGCAGAGCGGGCGGAGCTGGACGTCTCGAGCGGCTTCCGCCGTGTCACGACGACCGTCGTGCTGCGCGGCGGCGGCTACGAGGGCCGCGGCGAGGACGTCACCTACGCGGCCGAGGATCATGAGGACTACCCGCTCGGCCTGCCGTTGACCGGGGCGACGACCCTGGACGGGTTCTCGCGCCTCGTGGGCGGCCTCGATCTCTTCCCGGCGCGGCCGCCACAGGAGGAGTTCTATCGCAACTACAGGCGCTGGGCCTTCGAGAGCGCCGCGCTCGACCTCGCCCTGCGGCAGCGGGGCGTGTCGCTCGGCGCGGCGCTCGACCACGAGTACCTGCCGCTGCGCTTCGCCGTCTCGACGCGGCTCGACATCACGCCCTGGCTGGCCGTCGACCCCGAACTCGAGTTCAAGCTCGACCCGACGCCCGAATGGGACGCCGCGACCATCGCCCGCGTGGCGGAGACGCGCCGCGTGCGCGTGCTGGACTTCAAGGCCTTCTACCACGGCTCTGCCGTGGACAACCCGCCCGACCCGGTGCAGTACCGGGCGGTCGCGGCCGCCTTCCCTGAGGCGATTCTCGAGGACCCGGCGCTCTCGGGGCCGGCGCGCGAGGCGCTCAACGGGGAGGAGGCGCGCTTCAGCTTCGACGCGCCCATCCACTCGTGGACGGACGTCGAGGCCCTGCCCGAACGGCCGCGTTTTCTCAACATCAAGCCGTCCCGCTTCGGTTCTCTGGCGGCGCTCTTGGACTGCGTCGATCGCGCCCTCGCCGAGGGCCTCGTACTCTACGGCGGCGGCCAGTTCGAGCTCGGCGTGGGGCGTGAGCAGATCCAGGCGCTGGCCAGCCTGCTGTATCCCTACGGACCGAACGACGTGGCGCCCGTCGAGTATCACGGCGCGCCGGCGCGAGGCGCGCCGCGCAGCCCACTCGTGCCCCTCGCGCAGGCGCCCGGCTTCCGCTTCGCTTACAAGGGGCAAGCGGCGCCCGTCGCCGTGAGCTGAGCGGGGCGCCGCGAGCTGAGCGATGGCGACACCCGGCGGGACGCAGCGTCCGCGCCGGGTGTCGCCCTCTCGCCTATCTCAAGACGCCGTTCGCGACATCCAGCATCCGCTGCGGCAACTCCTGAACCGTCCTCACCGGGAATACCTCACCGTTGCCGGTCTCGGCGATTAGCCGGCACAGCTCCTCGTCCATGTACTTGTCCTCGGTCAGCAGCACGTGCAGGTGGGGAAAGAGGTAGCCCAAGTCGGAGGGATCGGCGGCACCCTTCGTGGGCCGACCGTCGGTCACCAGCAGGCCGCTGCGTCGCGGGTTACGGGCGCGTGCGATCTCTCTGGCGCCGCTCTGCAGTGCCGCCTCGATGTTGGTGACGCCTCGCCCCGGCTGCTCGAGCATGCTGCGGATCACGTCTTGCGGCGAGTCGTCGACGTCGAGGCTGGTGACGACGCGCGCCTCGTCTTCGAAGACGACCACCGCCAGGTCCCTGGGCTTCACTTTGAGCGCCATGACGGCGACTGCGACGGCCGCTACGGCGATGTTCTCACCGGCCATGGAGAGCGACGCATCCATCATCATCACGACCTGGTGGCGGCGTTCCTTGCGGATCTGCACGATCCAGTCGTCCCGCTCCGGGAACTCCTTGCCGATGATGTTCTCGAGCGTTGCGTCGATGTCGAGCTCACCGATGTACGCCTCGCGCATGGTTTCGCGGACGGTGGTGGTGGCCGCGCGCAGTGGGCCGACGATGCTCGCCGCTTGCGCGAGCACGTCTTCTACGCGCGGCCGCACGGCGAAGAAGTGCGGCGCCGCGTCGACGATGCCTTCGCTGCCCTCGGTGTGCCGGGCGATGAAGGCCAGGAACTCCTCGTCTTCCATCTCCTCACGCAGTTGGTCCGGCTCGAACGGTAGCTTCTTTAGATCGCGATAGGTCTCCTCGAGCGCCCGCAGGGCGCTCAGACTTTTGGGGCAGGCGGGGCGAGCACCTCGTCGGGATCGAGACCGCGGTCGACGACGAGTTCGAAGACCTCGCCGAAAGCGGTCGCGAAATCCATGTTGGACTCGTCGCGCATGTGTACGCGGGTGGTGAATCCTGCCTCGGCGGCGCACCAGAGCGTCGCCCTGTCGATCTGACCGGCCGGGCGACCGTCGGCCTTGCGCAGCTCCTCAGCGACCATCACGGTCGACATCGGCGCGCGCACCGAGGCGCCGCGGCGGAAGAGCGGGTGCCGGCGCGTCGCGCGCGCCAGACGCACCGCCGTACGGATGAGGTCGAGGTTGCCGCAGCCTGTCTCGGCGGACACGATCGCCTCTTCCTCGGTGGCGGACTGGTAGTCCAGACGCAGGTGTTCGAAGCGGTCGCGCAGCGCCTCCGAGAGGTGGCCCGTAGCGATGTACTCAACGGGGTTCTGGGTGGCCACGACTTGGAAGCCCGGGACGGCGCGCACCTCACCGATGTGCGGCACTTGCAGGATGTGCTCGTCCAGTGCCGGGAGGAGCACGTTCTGGACGGTCTCCGGCATGCGGTTGAGCTCGTTGATGAAGAGGATCTTGCCCTCGCGCATGGCGGTGACCAGCGGGCCGGTGAAGAACGACTCCTCGTTGTAGCCCTGTTTGAGCACGATTGGCGGGTCGAACCAGCCGGTGAGCTTGCTCTCGGAGTAGCGGTCGTCGCCGTCGACGCGTTCGACGCCACGTTTGAGATGCGCGCAGATTGCGAGCGCGACGCGCGTCTTGCCCACGCCAACGGGCCCCTCGAGCAGGAGGTGGCGTCCGGAGTTGAGGACGGCCAGCGCGCGTCGCAACTCGCGGTTGCGGCCGATGATGCCGCGTTCCCTTTGAATCGCCTCAACAGTTGTCATGCTGACTCCTCGTGTGTCGCGAGTGTGAATGCAGCGCGGCTAATGGCGACACGCGCCTTCCATCCCGACTTCCGGCAGCGAGCCCCGAGCGTAGGCTGTCACTGCCGTTTGTACATCGCCGCCGACGCCGGCGTGCACGGCGATGCCCACTTGATTGAAGCCCATGAGCGGTCGGCCGCCGATGCCGTCGACGACGATCGCGTCCACGGTGTTCTCGGCGAGGATGAGCACAGGGCGCATGCACCCGCCCTCCTGATGCGGCGGGTTGGCGATGACTTCGACCGCGCCCACGGTATCGCCCTCGATCTCGACCACGGTGAAGCAGTCGCAATGCCCGAAATGGCCGGACCTTCTCGCGTTGAGCCCGCCGGGGGCCTCTGAGGGTACCGCGACGCGGCGTGTGGTGACGTTCATCTCGCTCATTGGCGTACTCACTCCGTTCTCTCGTGGTTCGCGTCTGTAGTCGTGGTGGCGCGGTCGTCGCAGCATCCACCGCGCCACCCGCTACCGCGCCGGCCGCCGCGTCCGCCGGGCCGGCCCTCGTCGGCACACCGGCCGCTTCTGCCTCTCCCGGGTCCGCGTTCGCGGGCGCGCTGCTCGTCTCCGTGCCCGCCCTCGTGCCAGCAGGTGCTCACGGTGGCCGCGCCGCAGTCTGGGCACGCGGCCGCAAGCCCGCCGTCGGTCGGCTCCGTCCAGGAGGCGCCGCACGAGGAGCAGCACAGCACGCGCGCCTCGACGCGGTACTGTCCACCGCCGATGAGAATGCCCTTGGCGGTCACGAGCGCCTCCGCGACCTGGGCACGCCCGTGTTCGAGGACTCTTCCGATAGTCTGGCGGGAGACGCCCATGGCGACCGCCGCCTGTTCGTGGCTGAGGCCCTCGAGGTCGACGAGGCGGATGGCCTCGAGCTCGTCGACGGCCAGTGTGAGGTGCTCGAGCTCACTAGCTGGGATGCCCGCCGGCTTGAAGAGCGTGTGTCTGGGGACACCGCCGACGGTGCGTTCGATGGGTGGGCGGGGCATGTCTGGACTCTGCTCCTTCTTGGCATATGCTCAGTCGCTATTCTAGCAGCGCGTCGTGAGGCTCAGCGTCGGCGACGCGCGCGGGTAGCGCCGGGACGTTGTGGTCGGTCGCCGCCGGCGGATCGAGTCGCAGGTAGGTGTTCCCCAGGCGTCGTGCTTGGTAACCGCGGCTCAGGGCGAGGGAGAGCGCGGCCCGGCGCAGCAGCGGCCGCACCAGTCCGTCCGCATCGCGCAGGTCCTGGACCAGGCACGTCCCCACGGCGACGAGCGTGCGCGTGGTCGACCCTGTCCCGGGGACCTGCCGTTCCTGTCGCGCGCCGCAGCGCCGTGCGCCGCCGTTGCTGCCGCGCTGTGGTCCGGAGCCGTCTCTCAGCCTGCGGCGCTGCTGCCGTCCGCGGCCACCACTCTGTCTGTTTGCCGTCATGGTCATCACGTCCAGTGCCCTTGGACGGTTGGCTCGTCGATTCTCTCCAGCCTTCCCGCTTCGAGCGCAGCTACAGCCTCGCGCACCGTGACGCCGTTGCCGGCGTGATAGACGGGGATGTGCGCTGCGTCCAGGACTCGCGCTGCGTTTGGGCCGACGTTGCCCGTGACGAGCGCCTCGGCGCCCAACGAGACGGCGCGATTGCTCGTCTCCACCCCCGCGCCGCCGCCCGCTTCCGCGGTCGCTCGATTGTCGTACGCGCGCCACTCGCCGCTGGCCGTCTCGACGAAGATGAGGTTGCTGCAACGGCCGAACCTGGGATCAACCAGGGAGTCCATGTCGTTTCCCTGTGCACTGACGAGGATCTTCATGATCGCTCCTCTCCTGTTTCGTGCGCCGCGTAGAACACGGCGCCCTCATGCGTGTGCGGACTGATCGCGCCTTCATCGACGAGCGCCGCGAGCGTCTTCAGGGCCTCGTCGTAGTGGATCCCGAGGCCGGCGGCGACGTCCGCCGTGGAGCAGGGGCGACGCGAGAGGAGGGCGAGGACATCTTCTCGCGTTGCATGACCCTCGACGGTGGCGCACGGCCTTCTGGCGACCACGTCGGCGGGCGGCGTGAAGGACTCCGCGAACACGTGCAGCGCCTGCTCCGGGACGGGATCCACGTACGACTCTGCCGGCGGGCGCACGGCCGTGTTGAGGTGAATGCGGTCCGGCCCGATGCGCGTCGCCAGGCCGGCGAGGCGCTCCACCTCGTCGGCGATGCCGGTGATGCCGGCCAGGAGCATGACCTCGAGCCAAATCTGACCGCCGTACTCTTGGCGGAAGGCGACCATGCCGTCGATAATCTCGCTGAGATGTAGGTCGCGGTGGGGCCGGTTGACGAGTTGGTAGAGTCCCTCGCTGGGCGCGTCCAAGGAAGGGATGACGATGTCCGCCGCGGCGAGATCCCGGCGTACCTGCGGGTCCATCAACAGCGACCCGTTGGTGAGCACCACAACGGGCGCGGACGTGAGACCCTTGAGACCGGCGATCACGTCGCCGATGCCACTGTGCAGCGTCGGCTCGCCGGACCCTGCCAGTGTGATCACGTCCGGCCGGCGCTCGAGGCCGGCACGCACCTGCGCGAGCACCATCTCCACATCCACCCACCGCTCGCGCCGCAGGGTCTTCGTGGTGGTGCGTCCGAGCTGGCAGTAGATGCAGTCGTACGTGCATGTCTTGAACGGCACGAGGTCCACGCCGAGCGACGATCCGAGGCGCCGGGACGGGACCGGACCGTAGACGAGGCAGGGTGCCGGGGTCGCGTGGAGCGCGCTCATGCGTGCAGGGTTCATGTATCGTCCACCTTTCTTTTCGCGGCGCGCGACTCGGCGGCGACCACGTCCCACAGCAGGGCGATCTCGTTCGCGGCCGTGCCGCCGAAGGTCACCAAGTCGAGCCCGGCCGCTGGCGATTGCGCAACTGCTCCCTTCGTCTTTCGAGAACCGCGGTGACGAGATGTAATGAGCATATGCTCATATTAGCGCGAAGCGGTGGAGACACAAGCGCCGTGAGTTCGAGAGCCGTCGCGCCTGATGTCCGATAGGACGCCGCGGCCGGTCGGGACTCAGGACGTACGCGGGAGTGGTTCGTCCGGCTGGTGACCGGCGATGCCGCCGCAAGCGCCGCGCCGGCTCTGGGCGTCTTCGTCGATCGTGTCGATCCAGCCGCTGCGGGTGTCGTCGCGGGCGTCGAAGCGCGCGTAGTACGGCTTGATGTCGAGCACCGGCGTCCCGTCCAGGATGTCGATGTCTTCGACGGTGAGCGTGGATCCGTTGCGCGTCACGAGGCGCAGGATGCTCAGGCCGATGGCGTTGGGGCGGTTTGGCGAGCGCGTGGCGAAGATGCCGTGCGGCTCCGTGTCCAGAAAGGGGACGACGCGCATCGCCGCGGGCCCGGCCTTGTGGAGCCAGTACAAGACGTAGATGTGCGAGAAGTCTTCCAGGTCGTCGAGACCAGCGGCGAAGGGCGCAAAGACCTCGATGCGTCCGCTGCTGCCCCTGGCGAAGAAGGGCTGCACCGGGGTGCGTTGCGCATCCCGGTGCTCCGAATGCACGACGCCGATGAACCTGAAGGTCACCGTGTCGAGATCCATGGACTCCTCGCCGCCGCGCCCGGCGCCCGAGGCGCCACGCGGATGTCGCGGATGTCGTTCTGCTCGCTGTGCGTCACTCGCCCTCAAGATCGGCCAGGCGCTGCCGGATGTCATTGAGCGCCTGCTCGATATTCTCGGCCTGTGTGTGCACTGCGGCAAGTTCCTCCTCACGTGTGAGCTCGGGGGCGGCGGGCGATGTGGCCGATTGCGGGCTCACGCCGCGCACCCCGCGCTCCCATCCGGTGAGCCCTGTCGCGAAATATTGGTTGCGGTTCCCGCGGCCTCCGCGGCCAGAGCCGCCGCCCGCGCCGCGCCCACCGCCGCGGCCGAAGCCGCCGCGCCCGCCGCCGGGAGCGCTCTCGTAGCCGGGTGCGTTCCCGCCGCCGCAGTAGCCTGCTCCCCGACCGGTCATGGGTCCTGCGGCCCAAGGTCCAGTGCCGTCTCCTCGAGGCATGAACTCTCCTTTTCGTTGGTAATTATGAGCATATGCCCATTATACGAGGTCGAGAACGAGTGTCAAGGCCACGCCGCGCCAGCCCCGACGCGCGCGCTGGAGCGCTGTGCCGCGTGGGCGTCGCCGACAAGGCCGACATCATTGCCCGGCCGCGGCAAGCGCGAGGGCGCGGCCGACTCCGCCGGCGTGGCAGTGCTCGCCGTAGGCGGCCCGGAAGGCTTCGTGAGCCGCCTCACCGGTGCAGTGCGTGGGCGTGACGTCGGTGACGCCCAGCGCTTGCAGCCGCGCGACGGAGTGGTTGATCTCCAGCTGATCAGCGGAGAGCAGGTGGAAGCCGCCGATCGCCCAATGGACCGGCTTCCCCAGGAGCGCGACGCCGGCCGCGACAATGCGTTCTATGCCGGGGTGAGCGCAGCCGGTGAGTACCGCTGTCACCCCGCCGAGATCGAGCACCATGCCGTGCTCCGGCGGCGGGCCGTCCAGCCTGCCCGTGCTGAAGACGCCGGGCGCGAGTTCGCGCGGCTCGGGTCCAGCGACGATGACGTCGCCGCAGAGCGCGCGCAGATTGTCGATGAGGTGAACGGAGAAGCCCTCGTGCAGTGCGACCGTGATGCCCGGATTGAGCTCCAGGACTGAGTCGAGCCCGCCTATGTGATCCCAGTGGGCGTGCGAGAGGAAGAGCATGTCGAGCGTATTGTCCGCGACCCCCAGGGCAGCCATGTTCCGGAGGAGGACGCGGCCGTCGCTGCCGGTGTCGAAGAGGATCCTCGCCGTGCTCGTCTCGATCAGTGCTGCGAACCCCCAGAGGGGTGTGAGCCCAGCCACGCACGACTCGTTGTCGAAGAGGATAGTGATACGGGGCGCGACGGTCATGAATCACCTCTCATGGTAGGTCGACGGGACGGCGCGCTTATCGCAAGGGTCGGCGGTGCGCGCATCAGGGTCGCGGGTTCTGGGGTGCTCATGGTGCGAAGCGGCGCCGAAGGCGACGAGCGCCGCCACATGGAAGCGGAACGAGGCGAAGTAGGCGAGCGCGACGAACGGCAGGAGCAGGCGCTCGAGTGTCGCCGGACTCAGCGCGAGCATCAGGGCGCCCGTCGTCGCGTCGGCGCTCATCAGCAGTCCGCCGACGAGGATCCATACCAGGGACTCGACTCCGGCCATCATGGCGTTGCGTGCCTCACTCCGTCGCGGCCTACCGTGCTTCGCGTCGCTGCGCCCGTCTCAACACTAATGAGCATATGCCCTATACTCTCTGTGCACATACTCAGGAAGGCAGGGTGACGTGGACGAGCGACATCCCGGCGACGACGATCGCCATGCGGCGGGACCCGCAATGGAACAACTCTCGGGCGAGGAACAGATTCGGCACCGCTTCCAGCGCATCGGACGCACCATCGCGGTGCTCTCCGGCAAAGGCGGCGTCGGCAAGAGCACGGTGGCGGTGAACCTCGCCGTCGCCTTGGCGCAGCGCGGTCTGCGTGTGGGGCTCTTTGACGCCGACATCCACGGCCCGAGCGTCCCCAAGCTGCTGGGGTGCGAGTCGGCTCGCATTGCGCCGGGCGAAGACGGCATGCTCCCGGTGGCTCATGGCCAGGGCATGGTCATCATGTCGATCAAGTACTTCCTCCAGAGCGATGATGACGCGGTCGTCTGGCGCGGCCCGCTCAAGTACTCCTCGATCATGCAGTTGCTCGGTCAGACTGAGTGGGGCGATCTCGACTATCTCATTATCGATCTTCCCCCGGGCACCGGTGACGAGCCGCTCTCGGTTCTTCAGCTCGTGCCGCACGTCCACGGCGCCCTCGTCGTCACGACACCGCAGGACGTCGCTCTCGCCGATGTGCGCCGCTCGATCACCTTCTGCCGACAGCTCGAGGTGCACGTGCTCGGGATCGTGGAGAACATGAGCTACCTGATCTGTCCGCACTGCGGATCGACGGTGAACGTGTTTCCCGGCCCGGGAGGGGAGAGGCTGGCGCGCGAGATGCGGATCCCGCTTCTCGCGCGCATCCCGCTCGATCCGCGCGTCGGCGAGAGCGGCGACAGCGGCAAGCCGTTCGTGCTGTCGGGGACGGACGTCCCGGCGGCGGCGGCGTTCGGCGACCTTGTCGTGGCGGTCCTAAGCGGGACTGCCGATGAGGGCTGCTATGCTGATTTGGAGTCCGAAGACACCACGCGACGAGAAGGAGGTGCGTGAGCTATGGAGGAGCCAGCGATCGGTTGCGCTCGACCGACGGGGTCTGTCGTCGGCGCCCGGCCGGCGGCAAAGAACGAGGCAAGCACGCGCGAGAAGGGGGAGGTCGGCGTGAGCAGCATCATGGTAGGTCGTCCGGCACCGGACTTCACGGCGCCCGCGTACCACAAGGGCGCCTTCACCCAGGTCAAGCTCTCCGACCTGCTCGGCAAGTGGGTCGTTCTCTGCTTCTACCCGGGTGACTTCACCTTCGTCTGACCGACCGAGATCTCGGCGGTCGCCGAGAAGTACGGTGAGTTCCAGGCTCTGGGCGCTGAGGTGCTCTCTGTGAGCGTGGACTCCCAATTCGTCCACAAGATGTGGAACGATCACGAACTCTCCAAGATGGTCGCCGGCGGCGTGCCGTTCCCAATGCTCGCCGACGCCGCCGGTCATCTCGGTACGGCCTTCGGCGTGTACGACGACCAAGCGGGCGTCGATGTGCGCGGTCGCTTCATCATCGATCCCGACGGCGTCATTCAGGCCATGGAAGTGCTCACGCCGCCCGTGGGCCGCAGGGTGGCGGAGACCATTCGTCAGATCAAGGCGTTCCAGCATGTCCGCGCCACCAAAGGCGCCGAGGTCACGCCCTCCGGCTGGGAACCGGGCAAGAAGGTGCTTCACCCCGGACCGGATCTCGTGGGCCGGGTCTGGGAGGTGTGGAGCCCCGCCGACGAGTAAGCCGCGTTCATCAACGAGAGGCCACACCGCCGCAGGCGGTCGGGCGTTGGGCCCGACCGCCTGCGGCGGTTTGTGCTCCAGGCCGTCATCTCTCTCGGTCATCGGTGGGCTCCCGTCTCGACCGGGAGTCTGCCGGGGAAGGCCGGCGCTGCGATAAGATGCCGGGTGGAAGCCCGGCAGCGGGTAACGACGCGACAAGAGAATGAGGTGCACATGGCTGGCGCGCAGGACGGCGACCGCTGGGTCGTCGGCAGCAAGGATGCGACACCGGCTCGGGAGATCACCGGCGAGGGCATACGCGATGTCGTCAAGCGCGTGCTCGTCTCGCCGGAGGAGGGCTGGGACGGCTGGGTCATGCGGCTCTTCGACGTCGGCCCGGGCGGCCACACGCCGCGCCACGCGCACCCCTGGCCCCATGTCAATTTCGTCGCCGCGGGCAGGGGCGAGCTCTTTCTCGACGGCGAACTCTACCCGCTCGAGCCCGGCGCCTACGCGTACGTCCCCGGCGAGCACGAGCACCAGTTTCGCGCCGCCGCCGACGCGCCGCTCTCGTTCGTCTGTATCGTGCCGGCCGACGCCGCGTACTAAGCACCCCTGCAAGCCTTGTCAAAAGGCGGCCGAGGGCATTGACTAGAGTTTCACTTCACGACCTCCAAGGAAGGTGGCATGACCGAGCCCACTGACTCGTCCGCCGCGGGTCTCGAACAACGCTGCATCAACACCATTCGCTTCCTCTCGGCCGATGCCGTCCAGAAAGCCAACTCAGGTCATCCCGGCCTGCCCATGGGCGCCGCCGCCATCGCGCACACGCTTTTCACCCGCCATCTGCGCTTCGACCCGCGCGACCCCGCCTGGCCCGACCGCGACCGCTTCGTGCTCTCCGCCGGTCACGGGAGCATGCTCCTGTACTCGCTGCTGTACCTCACGGGCTACGACGTCGGCCTCGAGGACCTCACCGCCTTCCGGCAGTGGGACAGCAAGACGCCCGGCCATCCCGAGTACGGGCATACGCCCGGCGTCGAGGCGACCAGCGGCCCTCTGGGGCAGGGCATCGGCGCCGCCGTCGGTATGGCCCTGGCGGAGCGCTACCTGGCGGCCGTCTTCAACGGCGAGGGGCCGTCCGTGCAGGATCACTACACCTACGTGCTCGCCGGCGACGGCGACCTCATGGAGGGCGTCAGCGCCGAGGCGGCCTCGTTTGCCGGTCACCAGCGGCTCGGCAAGCTCATCGTCCTCTACGACGACAACCACATCACCATCGACGGCAGCACGGATCTCGCCTTCACCGAGGACGTCTGCATGCGCTTCCGCGCCTATGGCTGGCACGTGCAGACGGTGAGCGACGGCAACGACATCGAAGCCGTGGACGCGGCCCTCACGCTGGCCAAGAGCGAGGCCGAGCGGCCGTCGCTGATCACCGTGCGTACGCACATCGGCTACGGCGCGCCCACCCGGCAAGACACCGCCAAGGCGCACGGCGAGCCCTTGGGCGCGGATGAGCTCGCGGCGGCCAAAGCCAACCTGCGCTTCCCGGCGGAGCCGCCGTTCTACGTCGCCGACGACGTCAAGGACTTCTACGATGAGGCCGGCGAGCGCGGTTCCGTCGGGCACGCCGCCTGGGTGGCCCGCCACGCCGCCTGGAGCGCCGCCGATCGCGAGCGGGCGGCGACGTGGGCGGCGGCCTGGTCCGGCTCCCTGCCGGACGGCTGGGACGCCGCCTTGCCCGTCTTCGACCCGGAGGACGGTGGCCTGGCGACGCGGGCCGCGTCCGGGCAGGTGATCAACGCGATAGCGCCGCACCTGCCCGGCCTGATCGGCGGGTCCGCCGACCTGGCGCCGTCCAACAATACCTGGATCAAGGACGAGCGCGCCCAGCAATGGCAGTCGCCGACTGGCCGGAACCTGCACTTCGGCGTCCGTGAGCACGCCATGGCGGCGATCGCCAACGGCATGGCGCTGCACGGCGGCTTGCGCCCCTACGTCGCCACCTTCTTCGTCTTCACGGATTACATGCGGCCGGCGATGCGCCTCGCGGCGCTCATGGGCCAACCGGTGATCTACATCCTCACCCACGACAGCATCGGCCTGGGTGAGGACGGTCCTACGCACCAGCCCGTGGAGCATCTGGCGATGCTGCGCGCGACGCCGGGCTGGACGGAGGTGCGCCCGGCCGACGCCAACGAGACGGTCGAGGCCTGGAAGATCGCGCTTACGAGGGCGCACGGTCCCATCGGCCTTATCCTGACACGCCAGAAGCTGCCGACCATCGACCGGGCGCGCTACGGCGCCGCCAGCGGCGTCGCGCAGGGCGCCTACGTGCTCGCCGACGCCGGCGCCGACACGCCCGAGATCATCATCCTGGCGAGTGGCAGCGAGGTGCAGCTCGCTTTGCAGGCTCACGAGCGGCTGCTCGCCGACGGCGTGCGCTCGCGCGTCGTCAACCTTGCCTCCTGGCGCCTCTTCCAGGAGGCGGACGCTGCCTACCGGGAGTGGGTGCTGCCCTCGGCCTGTCGCCGCCGTCTCGCCGTCGAGGCGGGCAGCACCTTCGGCTGGGAGCGCTGGGTAGGCCTCGAGGGCGAGGTCATCGGCCTCGACCGCTTCGGCGCCTCGGCGCCCGCCGGCGTCCTCTTCGAACAGTTCGGCTTCACCGCCGACCACGTCTATGCCCGTGCCCAAGCCCTCCTGGTGAAAGGAGCGTCGATCCCTGATGCCACTCACTGACAGTCGTCTTGCGCAACTCCACAGCTTTGGTCAGAGCCCCTGGTTCGACTACATCAGCCGTGAGCTCGTCGGGCGCGGCGGTCTCAAGAAGATGGTCGACCGCGACGGGCTCGGCGGCGTCACCAGCAACCCGTCGATCTTCGAGAAGGCGATCGGCGCCGGCACCGGCTACGACGACGAGATCCTCGAGCTGGCGCGCGAGGGTCTGGGCGCGGAGGCCATCTTCGACCGTCTCTCGACGGCCGATGTGCGCGCCGCCTGCGACGTGCTGGCGCCCGTCTACATGCAGAGCGGCGGCGAGGACGGCTTCGTCTCCATCGAGGTCTCGCCGCACCTCGCCTACGACGCCGACGCCACGATCGCCGAAGCGCAGCGCATCTTCGCCGCCGTGGACCGTCCTAACGTGATGATCAAGATTCCGGGCACCAGGGCGTGCGTGCCGGCGATCTACCAGTGTCTCTGCGACGGGCTCAACATCAACGTCACGCTGCTCTTCTCGATGTCGCAGTACGAAGCCGTCGCCGCGGCCTATCGTGAAGCGCTCGAGTATCGCTTGCAGCACGACCGCACGATTCGCGCCACGTCGTCGGTGGCGAGCTTCTTCGTCTCGCGCGTCGACTCGCTGGTGGACGCCCGCCTGGATGAGCTGATCGCGGCCGCCGACGAGGCGGAGCGGCGGCGGCTCGAGGCGCTCAAGGGCAAGGCGGGCGTGGCCAACTGCAAGCTGGTCTACGAGCGCTTTCGCGGCTACCTCGCGGGGCGCGACTGGCAGCTCATCGCCGCGTCCGGCGCCAAGGTTCAGCGCCTGCTCTGGGCCAGCACGAGCACCAAGAACCCGGCCTACCCGGACACGCTCTACGTGGACGAGCTCATCGGCGAGCACACCGTCAACACGCTGCCCGAGGCGACCTGGAAGGCATTCCGGGACCACGGCGCCCTGGCGGCCACGGTCGACCGTCACACGGACGAGGCGCATCGCGTGCTGCGCGAGCTCGGCCAACTCGGCATGGATATGGAGAGCGTCGGCGCGCAACTGCAGACGGAGGGCGTCGACCTCTTCATCAAGTCCTTCGACGGCGTGATCGAGATCATCGACGCGAAGCGGCGCGAGCTGCTCGCCCGGGAAGGCGGCTGAGATGAGCGGCGAGCGACTGCCTGCGGCGCTTGCGGCGGCGCTCGCCGAGCGCCTTCAGGTCTGCGCCGCGGACGACGTTACGGCCCGTCTCTGGGCCGCGGACGCGACGCTTTGGAAGGCCGGCGACGTCGTTCACCAGGCGCTGATCGTCGGCGCCCTAGGCTGGCTGGGCGTCTTCGAGGACGTGCGCGACCAGGTTGCCGAGCTGGCCGACTTCGCGCTCGAGGTGCGCGCCGACGGCTTGCGCGACGCGGTGCTGCTCGGCATGGGCGGCTCGAGCCTCGCGCCCGAGGTGTTCAGCCTCGTGCTCGGTGCCGACGAGGAGCGGCTGGCGCTGCACGTGCTGGACTCCACCGATCCGGCCGCGGTGCTCGCCGTTGAGGAGGCCGTCGACCTCGACCGCACGCTCTTCATCGTCGCCAGCAAGTCGGGCGGCACAACCGAGACGGCCGCCTTTCACTCGTACTTCTACGAGCGCCTGCAGGCCAACTGCGGTGAGCACGCCGGCCAGCACTTCGCGGCCATCACGGACGAGGGCACCTCGCTGGAGCGGACGGCGCTCGACCAGAACTTCCGCGCCGTCTTCGTCAACCCAAGCGACATCGGCGGCCGCTACTCGGCCCTGAGCTACTTCGGCCTGGTGCCGGCCGCCCTGATGGGCGTCGACCTCGAGCGTCTGCTGGATGGCGTCGATGCCCTGGCGGCGGCCTGCGGCCCGGACGTGCCCGTCGCGGAGAACCCGGCCGCCCGCCTCGGCGCCGCCCTCGGCGAGTGCGCCCTGCGCGGCCGCGACAAACTCACGCTCGTCTGCTCGCCCTCACTGGCGCCGCTCGGCGCCTGGATCGAGCAGTTGGTCGCCGAGAGCACCGGCAAGGAGGGTACGGGCATCCTGCCCGTCGATCTCGAGCCGCTGGCCGAGCCCGCCCTCTACGGTGACGACCGTGTCTTCTGTCACCTCAGGCTGGCGGGCGACGACGAGCCCGGCGTGGCGGCGCGTCTCGACGCGCTGGCGGGCGCCGGGCACCCCGTGCTCGAGCGCGAGCTCGCCGACGTCTACGAGCTCGGCGGCGAGATGCTGCGCTGGGAGCTCGCCACGGCGATCGCCGGGCTGGTCCTGGGCATCGACCCCTTCGACCAGCCCAACGTGCAGGAGAGCAAGGACTACACCAAGCGCCTGCTCGCAGCCTACGAGGCCGAGGGCGCCCTGCCGGACCTCGCCGCGGAGGGCGCGCGAGTGGCCTACCCGCTGGCCGACGAGGCGCTCTCGGGCGCCCTGGCGGCGTTCTTCGCCCAGGCCGCGCCCGGCGACTACGTTGCGCTGCAGGCCTACGTGAAGCCCGAGGCCGCCGTATGGGAGCAGCTCCAGGGGCTGCGTCTCGGCCTGCGCGACGGCCTGCGCTTGGCGACGACGCTCGGCTACGGGCCACGGTATCTGCACTCCACGGGTCAGTACCACAAAGGAGGGCCGAACCGCGGCCTCTTCCTGCAGCTCGCCGGGCACGACGCTCGCGATGCGGCCGTACCCGGGCAGCCTTACACGTTCAGCGTGCTCAAGCGCGCCCAGGCGCGCGGCGATCTCGCCGCGTTGCGGGCGCACGACTGCCGCGTCTTGCGCGTCTGCCTCGGCGACGATGTGTCGGCCGGGCTGACGCGGCTCGCCGAGCTCCTCGCCGTCGCCTTGCGGTGACGGCGACCGCTCGGCGCGGCTAAGGGAGGAGAGCTTCATGGACATCGCGATGCTCGGTCTGGGGCGCATGGGCGCCAACATGGCTCGCCGGCTGCTGCGCGGGGGCCATCGCGTCGTGGCCTGGAACCGCACCTACGCCAAGGCGGAGGAGCTCGCCGCGGAGGGCGCCGAGCCGGTGCGCGAGCTCTCCGACGTCGTCGCGGCTCTCCCGGCGCCGCGCGTGATCTGGCTGATGTTGCCGCACGGCGACCCCACGCAGGAGGTCATCGACGAGCTCCTGCCTCAGCTCGCCGCCGGTGACATCCTCATCGACGGCGGCAACTCGCCCTTCCAACTCGACATCCAGCGCGGCGCCGCGCTGGCGCCGCACGGTATCCGCTATCTCGACGCCGGCACGAGCGGCGGCGTGTGGGGGCTGGAGCTGGGCTACTGCCTCATGGTGGGCGGCGAGCGTTCCGCCTACGACCACATCGAGCCGCTGCTGCAGACGCTGGCCCCGGCCGGCCACGGCTACGACTACATGGGCGGCCACGGCAGCGGCCACTTCGTGAAGATGGTGCACAACGGCATCGAGTACGGCCTCATGCAGGCCTACGCCGAGGGCTTCGAGCTGCTCGAGGCGACGGAGTGGGACCTGGATCTGGCGGCGATCGCCGACCTCTGGAATAACGGCAGCGTCGTGCGCTCCTGGCTGCTGGAGCTGGCCGCGGACGCCTTCCGCAAGGACCCCAGGTTGCAGGGGATCAGCGGGTACGTCGAAGACACCGGTGAGGGCCGCTGGACGGTCGAGCAGGCGATCGCGCACAGCGTGCCGCTGCCCGTGATCGCCACCAGTCTCTTCATGCGTTTCCGCTCGCGCCAAGACGACACCTTCAGCGGCAAGGTGATGGCCGCCCTGCGCAAGGAGTTCGGCGGCCACGCCGTGCGGGAGAAGGAGTCGTGATGCTGCGCGACGGTGAGACTCCCTCGCCGTTCGGCGGGCCGCGGCACCCCGACCCGTGCTGCCTGGTCATCTTCGGCGCGACGGGCGACCTCACGCACCGCAAGCTCATGCCGGCCCTCTACGACTTGCAGGCGCACGGCGTCCTGCCCTGCGGGCTCACGATCGTCGGCTACGGGCGCAAGCCGCTCGACGACGAGTCGTTTCGGACGCTCCTTCGCAAGGCGGTGGACGATCACTACGGCCAGGAGACGGACTCGCTCATCTGCGAGTCCATCCTCGACATGGCCCATTGGGTGCACGGCGAGTTCGACGACGCCGAGGGCTTCGAGCGTCTGGCGGCGGTCCTCGCCGAGATCGATCGCACGACGGCGGCGAGCGGCAACCGTCTCTACTACCTGGCTACTCCGCCGGACCAGTTCCCGGTGATCGTGCGCCGGCTCGGCGCCAGCGGCCTCTCGCGCCGCGGCGCCGCGGACGCCGAGCACGCCCTCGGCGAGCCTGTGCCCGGCTGGACGCGCATCGTCGTCGAGAAGCCCTTCGGCAGCGATCTCGCCTCGGCGATCGAGCTCGACCGGGCCATCATCGAGTCCTTCCGCGAGGAGCAGGTCTACCGCATCGACCACTACCTGGCCAAGGAGACGGTGCAGAATCTCCTGGTGCTGCGCTTCGCCAACGGCATCTTCGAGCCCATCTGGAACCGCAGCTTCGTCGACCAGGTGCAGATCACGTCCTGCGAGACCATCGGCGTCGAGGAACGCGGGCCGTACTACGACGAGGCCGGCGCCCTTCGCGACATGCTCACGCCGCACCTCATCCAGTTGTTCACGCTGGTCGCCATGGAGCCGCCGGTGGCCTTCGACGCCGACGCCGTGCGCGACGAGAAGCTCAAGGTCTTGCGCTCGGTGCGCCGCATCCCCGAGTCGGACGTCGCCAAGTGGGCCGTGCGCGGCCAGTACGCGCACGGCATCGTGAACGGCGAGGTCGCGGTCGCCTACCGGGCCGAGCACCGTGTGCCGCCGGGCTCGTACACCGAGACCTACGCCGCCCTCAAGCTCCAGGTCGACAACTGGCGCTGGCAGGGTGTGCCCTTCTACCTGCGCACGGGCAAGCGCCTGGCCTCGCGCCTCACCGAGATCGCCATCCAGTTCAAGCGGCCCCCGGTGACGATCTTCCAGGATGCGGGGGCCGCCGAGGGGCTCGAGCCCAACGTGCTGGTGCTGCGCGTGCAGCCGGACGAAGGCTTCTCGCTGCATATCGAGTCGAAGGTGCCCGGGCACGGCATGGAGCTGCAGCCCGTGGCCATGGACTACTCGTACGGCGGCACGCTCTACGAGCTGCCCTTCCGCGCCTACGAGACGGTGCTGGTCGACGTCATGGAGGGCGACATGACGCTCTTCACGCGCGCCGACCAGGCGGAGGAGGCGTGGCGCATCGTCGAGCCGGTGCTGAGGGCCTGGAGCCAAACGCCGCAGTCGGCGATGCCGATGTATGAGGCCGGGAGCTGGGGGCCGGAAGCGGCCGACGCGCTCCTGGCCGCCGACGGACGCAAGTGGCGGCGCCCCGACGCGGCGCGCAGCTAGCCTGCGCCGCGGCCCGGGCGCCGCTGTGAGACTGAGGAGCACGACATGAGCATCGAAGTCCTGCCCGACGAAGAGACGCTTGCCCTGCGCGCCGCTGACCTGTTCGCGCTCGTGGCGCAGGAGGCCGCCGCAGCCCGCGGCCGCTTCGCGGTCGCGCTGGGCGGCGGCGCTACGCCACGCCGCTTCTTCGAGTTGCTGGCCCGTCAGCAGTTCAGCCAGAAGATCCCCTGGCGGCGCACCCACATCTACTGGGGCGACGAGCGTTGCGTGCCGGCTGACGACCCGGCCAGCAACTACGGCCTGGCTCGCGACACCTTCATCAAGCACGTGCCGGTGCCGGTGGCGAACGTGCACCGCGTGCGCGGCGAGGAACAGCCGGAGCGCGCCGCGGCTCTCTACGACGGCGAGCTGCAGGCCATGGCCGCGCTTCAGCGGCCGAAGGCCGAGTTGCCGGTGTTGGACCTCGTCGTCCTCGGCCTCGGCCTTGACGGCCACACGGCCTCGCTCTTCCCGCACAGCCCCGCCCTCGAGGAGGAGGAGCGGCTGGCCGTCGCGACGCCGGCTCCGGACGGCTCGCCGCGCGTCACCGTGACCTACCCGGTCATCAATGCCGCGCGCTACGTGTGGTTCCTGGTCGGCGGCGCCGCCAAGGCCGGCATGGTGGCCGAGGTGATCGAGGGTCTGCGCGTGCCCAAGGCGGTGCCGGCGCAGGCCGTGGCGCCCGTACACGGCAAGCTCCTCTGGCTGCTCGACGAGGCCGCCGCGACGGAGCTCAATCCCGCCCTGCGGCTGTAGGGCCGGCGAGGCCGGCGCGCACGACGGCAGGGTAGGGGAGGGTCGGCGGCGCGGGGGGCACCCGTACTCGCCGCCGCTACTCGAGCACGATCACCCAGCCCGCGCTCGCTTGCACGGGGTACGACTCGGCCACGGCGCCCGCGAACTGCACCTCCACGCGCTTGCCGACCAGTGACGCCGCCGACGGCGCCTCGATCGGTTCCACCTTCTCGCCGCTGCGCCGGTACCAGTCCGTCTCGTCGCCGACGTTGACGTGCGCCTTGTCGTAGTCGCCGCTGCCCTGATCGATGAGGAAGGAGGCGACGGTGGTGCCGCCCGCGGCGGGCGTGGCCGACTTCACGGGGCCGGTGATGCTCGGGGCGCCGCTGGGGCCCGCGGGCTCGTCCTCGCCGCAGGCGGCGAGCAGGAGCGCGGCGGTAGCCACCACTGCGGCGGTCAACAGGCAGAGGATGAGGTGCGGGCGGTTGAGCTTGGTTCCGGCGGCTGCTCTCGGCATGGCGGCTCTCCTTGGTCGCTGGTGCCGGGGAGACGCGCGCGCTCGCCGCGAGGTTCGCCGGCACCGTCGCCGTCGTGCTTGCGCGGCGCTCGCCTACTCGGCCGTCCAGTCCCCCTTGAACCCCGCCACACAGGCGCGGAAGATCGCGCGGTGCCGGCTGCGCAGCATCTCGCGCTCGCGCTCGGCGTACACGGCGTCGTACTCCGCCATGCCGTGCGCCAGAGCCCAGGCGGCGTGCGTGATGGCGAACACGTCGCATTCGTCGCGCGCCTTGAGGGCGCCGCTCGCGACCGCGTTTCGCAGGAGCCGAAAGACGCGCTCTACGAGCTCGTCCGGCGGCTGCGCGGTCTGGTACTCGGTGGTGACGCTGCGCGCCGTCGTCAGTAGGAGGGCGCGCTCGCCGGGGTGGAGTCGCGTATAGTCGATGTAGGCGAGGCAGAGCTCCACGATCTGCTCCTCGGGCGGCAGGCTTTCGGGCACGCGTCGCAGGTGGACGGCCAGGCGCTCAAGGCTGCGCGCCGTGAGCGCCTCGAGGATCGCCTGCTTGTTTGGGAAGTAGCGGTAGAGAGAGGCGGCGCCGCCGAAGCCGGCCCGCGCCGCCAGATCGTTGAGGTTCAGCTCGTCGACGCCCTGAATGGTGATCAGCGCGGCGGCGGCGTCGAGGATCTCGTCGCGCGTGCGGGCATGGAGTCTGGCGCGGCGTCCGCAGCCGCCGGCCGCGCCGCGCTTTGCCTCGGCGTCCGTCACGACAGCTCCTTGCCGGCGGCGGCGTCCTCGGGCGCCGACGCTTCGCCGGCGGGCGGGTCGTCCGGCGCCTCCGCCTCTTCAGCGATGAGCACGACCGCGCCGCCACCCGCCACGGCGGCGAGTTCCTCCGCGGCCGGCTCGATGTCGATGCGCGGCAGCCACTCGAGCCAGCGCGGCGTGCGCCAGTACCGGTCGCCGAGCAGGGAGATCATCGCCGGCGCGACGATCACGCGCACCACGAAGGCGTCCAGGAAGACGGCGATCGCCAGCCCGACCCCGAACTCCTGCAGGATGATGAGCTGGCCGCTGCCCATGCCGATGAACACGGCCATCATGATCAGCGCCGCGCCGGTGATGATGCCGGCCGTCGACTGCACGCCGAAGACCACCGAGCTGGAGCTGTCGCCGGTCTCCACCCAGCGCTCGCGAATGCGGCTGAGCAGGAAGACTTGGTAGTCCATGCTGAGGCCGAAGAGGATGCAGAACATCACCAGCGGCACCCACGACTCGATCGCCGTCACGTCTTGGAGCCCGAAGAACCGGGCGCCGAGCCCCTCCTGGAAGAGCAGCGTGAGGGCGCCGTAGGCAGCGGCCACGGAGAGCAGGTTCATGACGATCGCCGTGATGGCGACGAGCACCGAGCGGAAGGCGAGCAGGAGAAGGATGAAGCTCAAGGCGAGCACCACGCCGATGACGATCGGCAGGTTGCCGTCGATGATGTCGACGGTGTCGATGTCGTGCGCCGTCACGCCACCCACGTAGACCGCGGCCGGGGCGCCCTCGAAGGCGCTGGGGATCACGTTCTGGCGCAGGTCGAGGACAGCGTCGCGCGCCTGGTCGCTCATCGCCTCCGCGTCCTGGATCATCGTGATCGCCGCAACCTGGCCGTCGCCGCTGGTCGCGACGCCGGTGAGGCTGAACCGCTCGTCATCGTCGATCGTCTCGACGAAGCCCTCCAGCGCGGTCTTCACCTGGTCGTCCGTGAGGTCGCCCTCGATGACGACGTCGATGGGTTCGCTGAAGCCGGCCGCGAAGGACTGCTTGAGGATCTCCAGGCCCTGCTTGGAGGTGAACTCGTCCGGGAAGGTGGCGGCGCTGAAGCCGCCGCTGCGCATCATGTAGGCCGGCGCCGCGATGGCGAGCAGGATGACCATGCCGATCGCCAGGTTGATCGCCGGCCGCCGCATCGTGAAGCGCGCGGCCCTGCCCCACCAGCCGCCGTGCGAATGGCTCGTGTAGCGGCTCAGGTACGGGATGCGCAGCGCGTCGACCTTGTCGCCGAGCAGCACGAGGATCGCCGGCAGGAGCGTGAGCGCCGCCGCCACGGCGACGAGCACGGCGCTCATGGCGCCGACGCCGAGGCTGGTGAAGATCGAGAGCGGCACGATGAACATGCCGCCCAGAGAGAGGATGACGGTCATGCCGCTGAAGAAGACGGCGTTGGAGGCGGTCTCCGAGGCCATGCCGAGCGCCTCCATGCGGTCGTAGCCGTGACGGACCTCCTCGCGGTAGCGCGAGACGATGAAGAGGCTGTAGTCGATGCCCACGGCCAGCGCGACGGCGGTGAGGATGTTGAGCGCGAAGATCGAGATGTCGGTGATGTAACCGACGCCCACGGCGATGGCGAGGCCGATGACGACGGCGAAGACGCTGAGGACGAGCGGTAGCCCGGCGGCGACGAGCGCGCCGAAGACGACGATGAGGATGATGAGCGCGATGGGGATGCCGACGGCCTCGCCGCGGCGCAGGTCGCGCTCGGCGAGGTCCTGAGCGTCGCGCGCGAACGCCGCCGCGCCGGTGAGGGCGACTCTGAAGCCGGACTCGCCGTCCGTCTCGGTGACGAGGTCGTAGACGCCGCCCACGTGGTTGGCGGCCTCGTCCGCCGAGCTCGAGAGCTCGACGATCATCAGCGTCGTGTGGCCGTCGTTCGAGACGAGCGCCTTGCGGGCGGCCTCCTCGAGGCCCTCGTCGAAGGCGCTCGTGACGCCGACGACGTCCTCCTCGGGTAGGGCGGTGATGGCGTCGCGCAACTCGAGAACGCGAGTCTTGAACGCCTCGTCGTCCGTCGTCAGCGTATCGCTGCGAATGACGACGACCTCCTTGTCGTGGTCGTTGAGCGAACCCATGGATTCGAGCGCCTGGCTCAGCTCGCGAGCGCCGTCTGAGGCCGAGGTGAGGCCCTCCTCGAGCTTCGCCGCACCGCTGCTCAGGACGACCGAGCCTTTGGCCACCTTGTCGGCGCCGCCGGCGGCGGAGCGCGTGCCGGCGGCGAGCACGGCCGACCCTGAGGCGAGTTGTTGGGAGCCGTCGGCGAGTTGTTGCGAGCCGCCCGCGGCGCTGCTGACGCCGCTGGCCAGCGCCGCGCCGCCCGAGGCGAGCTTGTCCATGCTCTGATCGAGTTGCTTGGCGCCGCCGGCGCTCTCGGAGAGGCCGGCGCTGAGGTCGCGCACGCCGGCCGAGAGTTGCGCGGTGCCCGCCGAGAGGTCCTGGGCGCCGGCGGCCACCGAGGAGGCGCCGCCGCTGAGGTCGTTGAGCCCGGCGGCGAGACCGGCGCTGCCCGTGGCGACCTGCCCCGAGGCGCCGATGATCTGCTGGTAGAGCGGATCGTCGGCGGCCTCAGGGTGGGCTTGCACGTAGGCGGCGATGAGGCCGGAGAGCTCATCCGCGCCGGCGGCGACTTGCCCCGCGGCCGCCGCGGAGTCCTGCACGCCGGCGGCCGTTTGGCCGGCGCCGGCGGCCACGCCCTGCGCGCCTTGATTCACGTCGGCGGCCGCGGAGGAGAGCTGCTGGGCGGCGGCGGCGAGCTGCGCCAGGCCGTAGCTCATCGTGCCCGTGGCGCCGCTCACCTGGCCGAGACCGGAGCTGAGGCTGGCGGCGCCCTGCGAGGCGCTCGAGAGACCGGCGCTCAGGGAACTGGCGCCCGAGCTCGCCTGCTGCTGGCCGCTGCTCAGCTTGCCGGCGCCGCCGGCGAGATCGTCGAGGCCGCTCTCGAGCTCCTTGGCCCCGCCGGCCAGCTTCTCGGAGCCTTTGGCGAGCTTGCCGGCGCCGCTGCTGGCGTCCTCGATGCCGTCGGCGAGCTCTTGGACCGCGCTGCCCGCCTGGGCGACGGCCATCTGTTCGCCGCCGTGCTCGCGAATCAGCTCGGCGGCGATCTTGGAGTCTGGGTTGTTGAGGAACTTGACGGACGACGTGAAGACGTCGCCCCAGAACAGGTAGACGGCGCCGCAGAGGGCCAGGAGGACGACCCAGACGGCGATGGTGAACCACGGCCGGCGGGCGCAGGCCATGGCGAGACGCTTCGTGAAGCCGGGCCGCCTCACCGTGGTGCTGCGTGAATGCTCATCGTGATCGCAAACATCATTCGCAGTATACGCTCAATGCGGGCGCGTGCGAGCGGCGGTCGCGTCCTTCGCCCCGTTGCGCCGGCTGGTACACTGAGAAGGCAAGCCAGGTGGCCGCGGCGGTCGCGCGTCGCGCGTCTCTTCGGAGCGCGTGAGGCAGCCGTCGAGGAAAGTCCGGACACCGCAGAGCAGGGCGCTGGATAACGTCCAGCCGGGGAAACCCGAGGGAAAGCGCAACAGAGAGCAAACCGCCAGCGGCCTCTTCGGAGGTGCGGGCAAGGGTGAAACGGTGAGGTAAGAGCTCACCAGCGGTCCTGGTGACAGGCCGGCTCGGCAAGCCCCGCCCGGTGCAAGACCAAATAGGGGAGCGTTTGAGGGCTGCTCGTCCGAGGCTCCCGGGTTTCGGTCGCATGAGGCGCCCGGCAACGGGCGTCCTAGATGGATGGTCACCCACGACAGGATCCGGCTTACGGCTTGCTACGGAGGCCCCTCGCCCGTTTCGGGTGGAGGGGCCCTTCCATTTCTTGCGCATCATTGTGTCGTTCCGCGGCGCTCGCCGGTCGCGCCGGTCGATCGCAGGAAGCGGAAGGATGCCTCGGCGCTGCTTGCTCGGCGGCAAGGCTCATTAGGGGTAATGACTTCGCCCGTTCGCGCCGAAAAGGAGTGAAGTGAGGTTATTCAGTGTCATAGGCAGCGTCGTTCGTGGCGGCTGGTGCCGAGGTCTGGTCCTCGTCGTGCTCGCCGCCGTACTGCTCGGTGCTTGGTCGGCGGCGCCGAGGGACGCCGGGGCGGGAGCCTGGGCGAGCGCCCCGCCTGTGAAAGCTCGCGCGATGGGAATCGTGGACGGGCTTCCCGTCGCGTCGGCCGTTCGGCAATCCGGATCACCTGCTCCGGCGCCGCGTACGCTCGACGCCGGCATGAGCTTCACGATGCTGGGCCTGAAGTGCCGGCCGCCTGTCGCTGACGGCCCGGTTCTGGTGCAGTTCCGCACCAGCGAGAACGGCGTGACCTGGAGCGCTTGGTACGAGACTGTTCTCGAGCAGGCAGACGATGCCGCGGGCCGGCGCCAAGCCTTTACCGAGGCCATGTGGACAGGTTCGGGGCGCTACGTTCAGGTGAAGGTTCGGGCCGCTACCGACACCACGCCCATCACGCTTCGCGATGTGCGCCTGGTGACGCTCGACACCGAGGGCGGAGACTCTCCCGGCGCACGGGTCTCGACGCTCCTGGGCCGTTCGATTGCCGCGATTGCCGGCGTGGGGAGTGTCGAGGCGGCCACCGCCTCCATTGCGGAGCCGTCCATCGTGACTCGCTCGCAATGGGGAGCCGACGAGTCGCTGCGCAAGGGTGAACCGGTCATCGCTCCTGTCAAGATGGCCTTCGTCCACCATACGGCCGGTGGCAACGACTACAGCAGGGAAGACGCGCCTGCCGTCGTGCGCGGCGTCTACGTGTACCACACGACCGGACTCGGCTGGAACGATATCGGCTACAACTTCCTGATCGACCGTTTCGGGACGATCTACGAGGGCCGTGCCGGCGGAACGCGCCAGGGGGTCGTGGGCGCGCAGGTCTATGGTTTCAACACGGGTTCCACCGGCATCTCCGTGATGGGCACGCATACGAGTGTCGCGCCCAGCGCTGCGACGATTGCCGCGCTTGAGCGTTTGCTGGCCTGGAAACTCGAGCTCCACGGCTGTGACCCGCTGGGCAGCGCGCAGATGACCTGTGGCGCGAGCGCCAAGTACGCCGCAGGGGAGACAGTCCGGTTTCCTGTGATCGCGGCTCATCGTGATGCCAACTACACGGCATGTCCGGGAGACGCGCTCTACTCACGCTTGGAGAGCGTGCGGGAGCGCGCCGCCGCCCTCAGCGTGACCGCCGTGCCGAAACCCTGGCAGGTCGGCCTGACGCTCTCGGCGAGCGAGGTCGCCGCCGGTCAGGGCGTCAGCTTCACGGGCCAGGTGCGCACGGCCGAGGGCGGCGCCGGCAGCGGCACCGTCCTTCTGCAGCTGCGCCCCCAAGGCAGCGGCGATCCCTGGAAGGACTGGCGCAGCGCGACACTGGCCGCCGACGGCGGCTACCGCATCGCCGTGACGATGAGCACCGCCGACCGGCTCTGGGAGATCCGCGCCCTCATGCCGAGCGCGGGCAGCAACCTGCAGGCGGCGAGCCAGACGGCCGCCCTCAGCGTGACCGCCGGTGAGGGCGAGGCTCCTACAGCGCTTCCGTACACTTCCGAGGTCGTGGCGTTTCGCATCGACGGCCGCGGCAGCGGTCACGGCATCGGCATGTCGCAGTGGGGGGCTCGCGGCTTCGCCGCGCAGGGCAGCGGGTACGAGGACATCCTCCGCCACTACTACACCGGCGTCGGCCTCGCGAAGATCGGCAATCCGACTCTGCGTGTGCTACTGGCCGCCAAGCAGGAGGCCGTCGTGCTGAGCTGCGCGAGCGCATACTCCGTGCAGGGTGGAACGGAGTCTGCGGTGATCCCGGCCGGCGTGACGGCGACGACGACCTTCGTCGGGGGAGCGTACCGCGTGACGGCCGGCGGCTGGGCGCAGAGCTTCTCCTCTCCCGTGGTCTTCACACCCGCCGAGGGCCAGCTCGAGGTGCTGACACGGACGGACGCCGCCGTGACAGGAGGTCATCGGGGCTCAATCCGCATTTCGGCCGAGGGCTCGTCGCTTCTCATGATCAATGATGTCGCCATGGAGGAGTACCTCAGGTCGGTGGTGCCGGTGGAGATGCCGGCGTCCTGGCCGCAGGAGGCCTTGAAGGCCCAGGCGTGCGCGGCGCGAGCGTATGCCGAGGCGGCTCGGCGCCGCGCGTCTGGGGCGTACGACCTCTATTGCGACACTCGCTCGCAAGTCTATGGCGGGGTCGCTCGTGAGGATCCGCGCACGGACGTGGCCGTTGCGCAGACCGCCGGCGTGGTGCCCAGTGTCGGCGGCGCGCCCATTCAGGCGTTCTACTTCTCCTCCTCCGGAGGTCAGACGGAGAACGTGGAACTGGCGTGGTCCACGAGCCCCATCTCCTATCTGAAGGGCGTTGACGATCCCTATGATGCCGACAGTCCGGCGCACACTTGGGGCCCCTTGGCTCGATCTGGGTCCGAGCTCGAAGGGCAGCTCGGGGATGCCGTGAACGGAGCGCTGCGCGCGGTCGCCATCGTCGAGCGTGGCGTGTCGCCTCGGGTTGTCGAAGCGGCCATCATCGGCACAGAGGGCGTCAGCTACGTGCACGGCAGCAAGTTGCGCTCGCTGCTGGGGTTGCCGAGTGCTTGGGTCAACATCCGAAGCATGTCGATAGGGCCTGCTGCGTCGGAGCGAGTCACGGTCGAGAGAGGGACGCCGGTCATTCTGGAGGGGCGTACGTACCCGGCTCTCGCCGACGGGCGCGCGGTAGAGCTGCGCTTCAACGTCGACGGTACGTGGAGAAGTCAGAGTGTTGCCACGGTGCGGGGTCAGGAAGCTCTGGCGGGCGGACACGTCGTCGCCTACTCGAGCTATCGCATGACGGTCAGCCCTTCATCCGACGGCGAGTACTACTTCGCTCTTGGTGAGAACAGTTCTCCGCGGACAGTCATCGAGGTGGCGCGATAGGATCGAGAGCGGCACGGTGCGGTGTGCTTGCGCCACTGGCGATATGCTCTTGACATGCAACCTACCGTCGTCGAGATCGCCACCGCTCTTAACCTGCGTCCGCATCCCGAGGGCGGCTTCTTTCGCGAAACGTACCGCGCGGCAAACGAGCTCGAGACGCCGCGCGGTCCGCGCGCGGCCTGTACGGCGATTCTCTTCCTGGTGAGCGGCGCGGCGCCGAGTCGCCTGCATCGCTTGGCGAGCGACGAGCTCTGGATCGCTCAGGCCGGGCTGCCGGTCGAGCTCGCGACGATCACGCCCGGCGGTGAACTGAAACGTCACCTTCTGGGGCAGCCCTACGGCGTGTGGGACGGCTCCGGGTTCGTGGCCGGTGAGCTGGAGGCTCCGGCGCCGCAGGTGCTCGTGCCCGCCGGGCACTGGCAGGGGGCGCGGCTGGCGCAGGTGAGCGGCACGGCCGAGTCTCAGAGCGGCGACCGCGACTGGTCGCTGGTGAGTTGCGTGGTGACGCCGGGGTTTTCATTCGAGGACTTCGAGCTGGGCGAGCGCGCCGCGCTGCTGGCCGAGTACCCTCAGCACGAGCATCTCATCACGGCGCTGACGCTCGCCGGCTGATCCGCAGACGCTCTGCACCGACCGCTTGGTGCGTCTGCGGGTGTTCACGGCCGGCGCGTCCGACCATCGTGATACGCTGCCGCCGAGATGGATGCCGGCGCCACGCATCAATCAGGGTTGCTCAGCACGGGCCGCTTCGCGGAGCTCGAGGACGCGCTCGTCGAGCGCGTGGCCGAGCTCCGCGCCGGCCGGCCGCTGGCGCCGCTGACCGTCGTCGTCGGCTCGGCGGCGCTGCGCACGCGCCTCGGCGACGTGCTGGTGCGCCGCCTCGGCGCCGTCGCCAATGTCTCCATCGTCACGCTCGCCCGCCTTGCGACGGATGTTGTCGCGGCTGCGGACCGACGCCCGCCGCGCCTCGCCGGGGTTCTCGTGCGCGAACGGCTCGTGCGCCTTCTCGTCGACGAACGTCGCCGCACTCACGGCCTTCGCTACTTCGGGCCCGTCGGTGAGCGCCCCCACTTCGCGCGGGCGCTCCTGGGGTGTTTCGACGATCTGCGGCAGGCCCGCGTGGAGCCGCGCGCCGGCTGGGCGCGCACGCGCACGCCGGGCAAGGCCGCCGACCTGGAGGCGCTCTACGCCGCGTACTGCGACGGCCTCGCGGCGCGGGGGCTCATGGACGAGGCGGCGCTGCTGCTCGCGGCCGCCGCGGCGATGGGCGCTTGTGAAGCGCCGGCGCCGGCGTGCGCCACGACGATCCTCTATGGCCTCTACGACCTCAACGCGGCGCAAGAGGCGCTCGTGGCCGCGCTGCTCGATGCCGGCGCCGATCTCTTCCTGCCGGCGCCTCGTGCCGGCGGCACCGAGTCGGCGCCGGCCATGCGTGTCGCGCTGTCCGCCGGCCGCGAGGCGCGCCGCCTGCCGGCGCCCGCTCCGGTCGACGATCTCGGGCGTACCGCCGTCGCGCTGGGCGTTGCAGAGGCGGCCGCCGGCCTCGATCTGCAGGGTGACGGGCGTCTTGTAGTGGTCTCCGTAGCCGATGAACGGCGCGAGGTGCAGGAGGCCGTGCGCGAAGTGCTGCGCTCTGTCGGCGCGGGGGAGCGGCCACAGGATGGAGGCGCGGCCGCCTGGGACTGCGCCGTTGTCGTGCCGCACGCCGCCGAGGCCGAGCGGTTCGCCGACGGTCTGGTCGCCGCCGGGCTGCCGGTGGCCTGCCGCCGTCCGGGCGGGGGGCCGGCCGCGCGCGTTGTGCTGCGCCTTCTGGACTGTCTGGCGCCGGCCGCCGGCAAGCCGTGCGCGCGTCGGGCCGTGCTCGATCTCCTGGCCGCGAGCGCGGCGACCGAGGCGCAGCTGGATGCCGGCTGTGGAGCGGAGGCGGCCGGCGGTACGCATCGCGAACCGGCCGACTCGGCCGGTACCGTGCCGGCCGCTGCCGTGACCGCGCTCTGGGCCGACGAGGCGCGCCGCGCAGGCGTGGTCGCCGGCCTCGAAGAGTGGGTCGAGCGCATGGGGCGCCGCCGGTACGGTCTTGAGCGGCGCCTCGAAGAAGCCCGGCAGGCGGGCGGCGTGGAAGAAGCTGACGACGACGCCCTCGAGCCGGTCGCGCGCCTCGAGGCGCGCCTGGCCGCGGCGCAGAGTCTCGAGGCCGCGGTCGCTCGCCTCGCGCGCGCCTGCGCGCGCCTGCCCGAGCGCGCGTCGTGGTCGCGCTGGGCGGATGCCCTGGCCGAGCTTGCCGCCGTAGCGTGGCCCGCCGGTCTCGCGGCGGCCGCGGCCGATCTCCTCACTCGTCTGCAGGCGCTCGCCGTGGTGGGGGAGGAGGTCGGCGTGCTCGAGATGGCCGCCGTGCTGCGCGAATTGGCCGCGGACAGAGTGCCCGAGGGCCGAGTCGGTCGCGACGGCGTGGCGGTGCTCACCGCGCTGGAGTTGCGCGGCCTGCGCTTCCACACGGTCGTCTTCACCGGTCTGGCCGAGGGCGGCTTCCCGGCGCGCGGCCGCCCAGATCCCATTCTGGGTGACGCCGAGCGTCGCGACATCGCTCGGGCGCTGGGCGTGCGCCTGCCGCTGGCCGAGGAGCGCGACGCGGAGGCGGCGCTGCTCTTCGCGCTCGCCGTCGAGGCGGCGCGCGAACGGCTCGCCCTGCTCGCGCCGCGCGCGGACGCGGCGACGGGGCGGCCGCGCTTGCCCTCGCGCGTGCTGCTTCGCCTCGCCTCGCTCTCCGCCGGGCGCGCCGTGGGGCTGGAGGAGTTCCTGAGCGGCACGCCGCTCGAGGCCGTGTGGCGGCGTGTGGCGGGCAGGGCCGCCGGCGAGACCATCTGGGTGGACGCGCGTGAGCGCGACGTCGCGGTGCTGCTCGGCGCCGGCGGCGCGGCCGCGGTCGCGTGCGAGTACCTGGGCGCCGTGTTCGACGCCGCCGCATCCGACGGGGCCGCGCCCGACGCGGTCGCGACGGGCGTGTCCGCGCCTGAGGGCGCCGCCGCGCGCGAGTCGACGGGCGGCGCGCCGCATGGCGCGGAGGCGGCGCGCCGGCGTCTCGAGCAGTGGCGCTCCGGCCGCGTGGAGCGCTGCGGCGTCTACGACGGCTTGCTTGGCGAGGCGGCGCGCGCGGCGCTCGTCGCTCGCGACCCCTTCGCCGCCGAGCTGCATCCAACTGGGCTGGAGCGCTACATCGACTGCCCCTTCGTCTATCTTCTGCGCGACGTCCTGGGTCTCTCGGTGCCGGAGGAACCGGAAGAGGGCCTCGAGATCGAGCCGCTCGAGTTCGGCTCCCTGGCGCACGAGATCTTGCGTCGCGCCTACGCCGAGCAGATCGCCGGCGGGCTCGACCGCGACGGCACCCGGGCCGCGCTCGTGCGCGCCTGGGAGGCCGGCTGCGCCGAGGCCAAGCGGCGCGGCGTCACCGGCGCCGAGCTCGCCTGGCGGGCGCGCAGCCGCATGCTGCTGGACGACCTCTTGGAGAGTGTCGAGCGTGACGCCGTCTTCGCGCAGGGCGACGGGCGGCCGAGTCGCGTGGAGTGGAGCTTCGGCGAGGCGCACGGGCTGCCGGTGTCGCTGGAGCTGCCGGGTGGCCGCCGCGTGCGCTTCGCCGGCCGCGTGGACCGCGTCGACGAGACGCCGCGCGGCGCGCGCGTGATCGACTACAAGACCGGCTCCGGGGTGAGCGAGACGGATCGCCTCAAGGCGCGGCTCAGCGTGCAACTCCCGGTCTACGCGCTGGCGGTGCGTGCCGCCGCCGCTGAGGGAGCGTCCTGCGAGCACGTCGAGTGTCGCTACCAGATGGTCACGCGGCGCGGGGGCTTCGCTTCGGTGCCGCTCGAGCTCGGCGACGAGGAGCGCGAGGCGAACCTCGCGCGCTTGGCCAGCGCGGCGCTGTGCCTCATCGAGGCCGGCGTCTTCGCACGCGCCGCGCGCGGGCGCTGCGACTACTGCGACGTCAAGTACGCCTGCGGCACGTCGGCTTGGGCTCGCGGGCGCAAACGGCGAGACGCGGCGCTCGCCGCGCTGGTCGCGCTCCAGGGCGGGGAGTTGGACGAGACGGGCGCGGAGCAGGGTGCGGCCGCGACGACGGCCGATGCGCTCAGGAGTGCGGCGGATGGCTAGCCGGCCGGCCTGCGATCAGTCGATCCGCGATCTCGTGGCCGGCGATCTCAGCACGACGTTCCTCGTCGAGGCGAGCGCCGGTACGGGCAAGACGAAGCTCCTCGTCGATCGGTACGTGGCCTGCGTGCTCGACCCCGAGCGCGGCGCCGGCGACGTGCGCGCCGTCGCCGCCATCACGTTCACCGAGAAGGCGGCCGGCGAGTTGCGCCAGCGCATCCGCGAACGCTTCGAGCAGCTCGCCGAGGAGGCGCGGCCGGCGCCGCACGCGAGCGCGGCCGATGAGGGCGCGACTGGGGAGCGGAGGGAGGCGGGGCGCGAGACGGCCGCTGCCGTGGCTCGCGCCCTCGACGCCCTCGACGATGCGCCCATCAGCACGATTCACGGTTTTGCCGGCCGCCTGCTGCGCGAGTACTCCGTGGAGGCGGGCGTGGACCCGGCCTTCGAGCAGCTCGACCAGCTCGGCGGCGAGCTGGAACGCGGCCGCCTCTGGGAGCAGTGGCTCACGGAGCTGGCGACCGGCGACGGTGCGGACGACGAGCTGGGCCGGGTGCGCGGCTGGGTGGCGATGCTCCTCGAGGCCGGCGTGCGACTTGCGTCGCTGCGGGAGCTGGCGGTCGGCAAGGGTGGCGTCTTCGGTGAACGCTACGACGTCGACCCGGCGCCCGAGCCGCCCCCGCCGCCGGACTTCGCGGACGGCATCCGCGGCCTGGAGGATGCCGTCCGCGGGCTGCGCGACGTCTGTTCCGTCTCCTGCACGGACGAGGAGGACCTCGGCTACAAAGCGGCGATGGACCTCCTCTCACGACTCGCCGAGTGCGAGAGCGAGATCTGCGGCCAGGAGTGCGGGCTCGACGCTCAGGCCGCCGCCGTGCTGGCGCTGCCGTTGAAGAAGGGCAAGTCGGGGCCGGGCGGCAATCAGAAGAACTGGGGCGGCAAGGACGGCAAAGCGGAGTTCGTTGCCTCTTACGCGTGCCTCGCCGAGGGCGTGCTTGCCCTGCGTGACGCCTACGCGGCGCACGTCGCCGGCTTGGCCTTGGCGGTTGTCGATGCGTTCGCGCGCTGGGCGGGCGCGACGCAGCTGAGTCTCGGGCGCCTGGATTTCACCGACCTGCTCGGGCAGCTTCGCGACCTTCTCGCCGACGACCCGGCAACGCGCGGCGAGCTCCAACGCCGCTTCCGCTACATCCTGGTGGACGAGTTCCAGGACACCGACCCGCTTCAGGCGGAGTTGGTCATGTTGCTGTGCGAGCGAGAGCCACGAGCGAGCGACTGGCGCAAGGTGGTACTCGAGCCCGGCAAGCTCTTCGTCGTGGGCGACCCAAAGCAGTCCATCTACCGCTTCCGCCGCGCCGACATCGCGCTCTATGACGAGGTCAAGCAGATCCTTGAAGCTCAACCTGAGGGTGAAGGATGCGCCCTGGCGATCGAGCAGAACTTCCGCACGACGCCCAGCTTGGTCGAGTGGGTCAACAACGTCTTTGCCGACGTGTTCGACTCGCAGGCCTCGCCCGGGCGGCAGCCTGGCTATCAGTGGGCCGTGCCCTACCGGCCTTCGGCCGAGGGCCCCAGGGTCTCGGTGCTGCTGGGCGGGGAGCACGGTCGCGGAGCCGGTGAGGCCGACGACCAGCGTCGCGATGAGGCGCGCGCCCTGGCGACGCTGCTTCGCGAGATGCACGCGGATGGCGCGGGGCGTTGGACGGTCTGCGAGCGGCGTGCTTCATCCGACGGACGGGAGGCGGTCCGCCCGGCGGCGTGGGGCGACATCGCCGTACTGGTGCGCGCCACAACAGGGCTCGAGACGTACGAACAGGCCTTCCGCGACGCCGGCGTTCCGTACCGCGTTGAGGGCGGCGGGACGTACTTTGTGCGCCGCGAAGTCGACGACGCCCTTCTCTGCCTGCGGGCCGTCGACGATCCCAGCGACGGCCCCGCCGTGTATGGGGCGCTGCACTCGTCGCTCTTCGGCTTCAGCGACGACGAGCTCTTCCTGTTCTGGTCTGCCGGCGGGCGCTTCGACCTGTTCGCGCAGACGGATTCAGGGCGTGGCCGGCCGGCCGGCCACGAAGCGATCGTCGCGGCGCTCGCCGTGCTGCGACGCCTGCACGAGCGCCGCGCCGCAAGCGAGGCCCACGAGCTCGTCGAGGCGCTCCTGCGCGCGACGCGGAGTGAGGAGCTCCAGGCGGCGACCGGCGACGGCGCGCCGCAAGCCCTGGCCAATCTCGAGAAGCTCGTCGAGCGGGCGAGGGCCTTCTCCGCCGCCGGCGGGGGCGGCCTCGGCGCCTTCCTGCGCTGGGCCGCCGAGGCCGGCGACACCGCCGGTGAGCAGGAGTCGCACGTCGACGACGAGAGCGACGTCGTGCGCGTGCTCACCATCCACAAGGCCAAGGGCCTCGAGTTCCCGATCGTCGTGCTGGCCGGCGGGACGCTGGGCGGGGCGGGAGGAGGCGGAGGGTCGCTCGTCGACCGGCGCGCCCGTCGTCTGGCGGTGAGGCTCAAGGCGGATCTGCCCGGGGCCACGTGTGAGCTCGTGCCGAAGGCCTACGCGGATCTCGCCGAGCGCGAGAAGGAGATGGCGGCCAGCGAGGCCAGGCGGCTGCTGTACGTCGCCGCGACGCGGGCCCGGGACCGTCTTGTGGTCGGTGTCTTCGGCCCGATGAAGACGCAGAAGGGCGAGCCCGCGGCCGTGCTGCTCGGGCCGTTGCACGCTTGCCTGCCGGCACCCGGGACGATCACGGAGAGCGGCGAGCGCGACGGGCTGCTCGTGCTCATGCCCGGCGAGGCTCCGCCGCGGCCGCGCGTGGGGGCGGCGGCCGATGTGAGCGGGCTGCTCGCGGAGCGCGCGAGCTGGGCGGCGGCGCGCGCACGGCTGCTGGAGCGCGCCCGCGTGCCGGTCGCGGCGACCAGCCCGAGCGCCCTCGAGCGAGTCGACGAGGAGGTGCGCGCCGGCGGCCCCGGGGCGCCACCCGGGCGGGCCGGCGCGCTCGCCCTCGGCTCAATCGTGCACCGCGCCATGGAGCTCTGCGATTTCGCCGACGAGGCGTCCGTCGCCGCCCGCGCCGCCGAGGCGGCGGCCGAGCTCGGTCGGCCGAACCTGGCGGAGCCGGCGGCGACGCTGGCCGGCGCCTGCTGGCGCGCGGCGCCGGTGCGGGCCGCGGCGCGCAGCCCGGAGGTTCATCGCGAGCTGCCCGTCGGCGTGCTCGTCGAGGGGACGATCGTGAGCGGCGCCGTCGACCTGCTCTACCGGGACGGCGCCGAGTGGGTGATCGTCGACTACAAGACGGACCGAGCCGCCGACGAGGAGGCGCTGCGCGCGCGTTACACGCCGCAGGGCGCCGCCTACACGCTGGCGGTCGAGGCGGCGACCGGCGGCGTCGTCCGCGAAGTGGCCTTCGTCGCGGCGGCCGCCGGGCTTGTCGTCGTCGTGTCGGTCACGGACGCGCTGCGCCGCTCGGCGCGCGCCGACATCGCCCGCGCCGGCGGTGCCGGCCGACTCAACGCGGACGACGTCGTAGAATAGACGCGGGTACGATCCAGGTTCATGCAGACGAAGGCGCCCGCTGAGGCGGTCTCAGCGGGCGCCTTCGTCGCAAAGAAAGAGCGACCGACGACGCGATGGTCGTCCGGTCGCTACGGCCGGGGAAGCGTTCGCCGGCGGCCGCGTGCGCAGCCGCGAGTGAGCGAGGCGCTCAGCTCGGCGGCATACCTCCGGGCGGCGAACCTTGGGAGCCGCCCTTCTTGCGCAGCGCGCGCTCCTTGAGCCGTTCGATGAACTGCGGCCGTACGCCCAGGACGGCCAGACCGACGAAGATCAGCAGCCAGCCGGGAAGGATGGGCATCAGCAGGCCAACCAGGCCGATGCCCAACAGGACCAGGCCCACAATGAGACGCAGCATGCGGCGTCGCTCGAAGTGTCCTCGCGCCACGCGGGCGGCCTGTTTTGCGGCCCGCGCGACGGGTTCTGTGGGCGCTTTCGTCAAGCGCGGCTAGCGAACGTCGCGCGGTGTGGAGTCACACGTGCTGCGCATGGACCGGCGGCCCATGTTGCCCAGCATCCAGTAGTCACGGTCGAGGAAGAGCGAGCCTTGGAGGTGAGCGAGCGCTTCACCGCACTGCCCCCAAGTCATCCGCTCCCGACCCCGGTCGGTGTTCTTCGCCATCTCAGCACCTCCTCACGAGTTTGTGACACCCAGCACAATGTGCACAGCGTACACACTTTCGCACGCTCGTGCAAACGGACTGGACGGATGTTCCCTGCGGTTCGCGTCCCGCCTTGCGGCGCTTGCGGGGCTTGAACCGCGCGGCGATCCATCGAATACTGTCTCGGCGCACGGTTCAGGCGACTTCCAGGAGGCTGTGCATGCCGATCTACGAGTATAAATGCCTCGCCTGCGGCGAGCAGTTCGAGATCACCTGCAAGTTCGACGAGCGCGAGGAGAAGGCCGTCTGCCCAAAGTGCGGCGCGAACACGGTCGAGCCTGTGTTCGTTTCCTTCTCGCCGATCCAGCCGAAGATGTGAGGCGGCGCCGGCCGGCGCCGCCGCGGGGCTCCGCCTCGCAGCGCTTCGCCGGCCGGCGCTTGGCGCCGCGCGGGCGCCGCCGAGACCGTGTGCGCACGGTCGCCCGGGCGCCCGGGGCGACAGGCCGCCCCCGGACGGCCATAATGGCGACATGCGCAGACTGAACTTCTTCAAGCGCCGGCGCCGCAACGGAGACGCCACGTGGCTTGAGCAGCGCCGTCGACGACGGCGCATCGCCTATCAGGCGGTGATCGCCATCGTCATCCTCGTTGTCGCCGTGATCGCCGTCGAGACGCTCGCGGGGCTCTATATCGACTGGCTTTGGTTCGGCGAGTTGGGCTTGCGCGAGGTCTTCTGGCGTCGTTTCGGTTACGGCGTCGTGCTGGGGCCGGCCTTCGCCGTCGCCTTCTTCGCCGTGATCTACGGCAACATCGAGATCGCGCGGCGCTGCGCGCCGCGCCACCAGGTCTTCGAGGGCATCGCCGACGAGGAGTTCGTGCGCCACGACGCGGCGCGCACCTTGCGCCGCGGCGGCATCGTCATCACTGCGCTGGTCGCCATGGCCGTCGGCTTCAGCGCCGCCGGGGCGTGGTTGACGTTCGCGCGCGCCTTTCACTCACAGTCGTTCGGCATCGACGACCCGATCTTCGGCCACGACGTCGGCTTCTACGTCTTCGCGCTGCCGCCCTGGCAGTACGTGTACAGCTTCCTTTCGACCACGCTTTTCGTGGCGCTCATCGTGGCGCTCGTCGCGCATCTCGCCCTGGGCGCCATCGAGATCCTGTTCAAAGTGACCGAGTACCCGATACGCGTCGAGGAGGGTGTCGACGGTGTCGGGCCGGCCCAAGCCTTCGAGCGTGTGCGCCGCATCACGGGCGTGAAGATCCTGCCCGCCGCCGTCGCTCATCTCTCCGCCATACTGGCGGCCTTGTTCATCGTCAGCGCGCTGGGCGACGTGCTGCAGGTGTGGAACCTGCTCTACTCAACGGCCGGCGCCGTGTACGGCGCCGGCTTCACGGACGTCAAGGTTCGCATGCCGCTGATCCGCTTCGCCATGGTCGCGACCGCGGGCCTCGCCGCCTGGATGATCTACAACGCCTGGAAGGTGCGCCGGCCGCGCTGGCTGCTGGTTGCCGCCGGCGCCTGGATCGCCCTCGAGATCGTCTTGCTCGGTCTCGTGCCGGCGCTCTGGCAGCGCATCTTCGTCAACCCCAATCAGCTCGACAAGGAGCTTACGTATCTCGGTTACGAGCTCGCCGCGACGCGCTCGGCGTTCAACCTGACGAAGATCAGCGAGGCCCCGTACGAGCTCACCGGCGACCTGAGTTCCAAGGCCCTGGCGCTCAACAAGGCCACGATCGAGAACATCCGCATGTGGGACCCGGAGACGCTGCAGCGCAGCTACAAGCAGATCCAGCAGTTGCGCCCGTACTACTCCTTCACGACCGTCAGCGTCGACCGCTACCGAATCAACGGGCGCTATCAGCAAACGATGCTCTCGCCGCGCGAGCTGAATGTCTTCGGCCTGCCGGCCACGGCACAGACCTGGGTCAATCGCCACATCACCTACACGCACGGCTACGGAGTGGCCGTCTCGGCCGTCAACGAGGTGGCCGCGGACGGCTCCCCGGAGTTCCTCGTGAAGGACGTGCCGATGGTCTCCGAGGCCGAGGTGCTCAAGGTCGACCAGCCGCGCATCTACTACGGCCTGAGCGGCACGGACTACACGCTCGTCAAGACGACGAACCCGGAGTTCGACTACCCGGGCAAGGGCGGCGACGTCTACCGAAGCTACGACGGCAGCGGCGGCATCCCGATCAGCTCGTTCGTCAACCGCCTGGCGTTCAGCGTGGCCAACGGCACGATCCAATTCCTCACGACCAACGTCTTTACCGACGAGAGTCGCGCCATCATCCGCAACGATATCAGAGAGCGCCTGAGCACGGCGGCGCCGTTCCTCTCCTTCGACCGGAACCCCTACATGGTGATCGCCGACGGGCGGCTCTACTGGATCGCCGACGCGTACACGACCTCGAGCCGCGTGCCCTACTCGGAGCCGACCGGCGGCGGCATCAACTACATCCGCAACTCGGTGAAAGTCGTCGTCGACGCCTACAACGGCAGCATGGAGTTGTACGTCTTCGACACCGACGACCCGCTCATCAAGGCCTACCAGGAGATGTTCCCCGGCGTGCTGAAGCCGGCATCCGAGATGCACAAGGTGCTGCGTCAGCACGTGCGCTACCCGCAAGACATGTTCGCCGTCCAGGCTGAGAAGTTCGCCACGTATCACGTGACCGATCCGGGCGTGCTCTACAACAAGGGCGACCAGTGGCAGATCCCGACCAATGTCTCAATCAGCGGCGCCGGCGAGATGAGCCCGTACTACATGATCATGAAGCTGCCGGAAGGCAAGCGCGAGGAGTTCGTGCTCATCCTGCCGTTCACGCCGAACCTGCGCAGCAACATGATCGGCTGGCTCGGGGCGCAGTCGGACCCGCCCAACTACGGCAAGGCGGTGAGCTTCCAGTTTCCGGCCAACCTCAACGTGTACGGTCCGGCCCAGGTCGAGGCGGCCGTGAATCAGGATCCGGCGATCTCGGCGCAGCGCACGCTGTGGGGGCAGAGCGGCTCGCGCGTGATTTTCGGCAACCTGATCGTCGTGCCGATCGAGAACTCACTGCTGTACGTGCAGCCGCTCTACCTCGAGTCGGAGCAGACGCAACTCCCGCAGGTGCAGCGCGTGATCGTCTTCTACCGCTCGCCGACCGCGTCGCCCGACCTGCCCACGGGGCAGCAGCAGAACGTCGTCATGGCGCCGACGCTGAGCGAGGCGCTCGAGGAGATCTTCGGCGGGGCGCCGCGGGGGGCTCCTACGGAGCCCGGTGACGGCGCCCCGACGAACGCCGCCTTCGCCCGTCTGGCGGCGCGCGCCAACGAGCAGTACGACGCCGCCCAGGCGGCGCTGAAGGCGGGCGATCTGCAGGAGTTCGCCCGCCAGATCGAGGCGCTGGGCGCGACGCTCGAGCAGCTCGAGGCGCAGCGCTAGCGTGCGGGCGGCGCCCGCGGCGCCGACCTTGACACACTGCGACGAGGCGGAGAGTATTGGGGTATTACCGTGTGGTAAGAAGTGGCGGGCCGCACGTCCCGCGGGAATCGATAATCTGCGCGCGCGGGTCGGCGCCGAGGAATCTGGGGGGCTGAGATGGGCACAACGGAATGGATTGTCGTCGTGCTCGTCGTCGGCGCGCGTCTCTTCCTGCCGTTCACCATCCCCACATGGCCGCTGCTCGGGGCGATCGCCTGCATGCTCCTCGACTCAATCGACCAGTCCATCTTCCAGCAGTTCCCGGCCATCCCGCTGGAGGGTTACCAGTCCTACGACAAATCGCTCGACATCTACTACCTGGCCGTGATCTACACGGCCACGATGCGGAACTGGACCAATCCGTACATGTTCGGCACGAGCTTCTTCCTCTACTACTACCGCCTCATCGGGGTAGTCGCCTTTGAGCTCACTCAGGTGCGCGCCCTGCTCTTCATCTTCCCCAACACCTTCGAGTACTTCTACGACTTCATCGAAGCCGTGCGCCTGCGCTGGGACTGGAAGCGTATCGGCAAGTGGACGGCCATCATCTCCGCCGCCGCCATCTGGATCTTCATCAAGCTGCCTCAGGAGTGGTGGATCCATATCGCCCAGCTCGACATGACGGACTTCATCAAGGAGACGCTGTTCGGCGTGAGCGCCGACGCGAGCTGGGGCGCGGCCGTCGCCAACCGGCCCTGGGTCGTCGTGCTGGCGATCGTCATCGCCGCTGTGCTGATCGGCATCGGCTACTGGATCGTCACTCGCAAGGCGCCGCCCGCCGATCGCCGGCCGCAGTGGAGAGCTGACCCGCTGCCGCCGGAGCTGCGCGGCAGCGAGTTGTATCGCACGGTCAAGGCGACGGACCGCATCTTCGATCGCGCCCTGCTCGAGAAGGTCGTCCTTACCGGACTCATCAGCGTGATCTTCGCGCAATACCTGTTGCCTGAGAATGTGAGGACGGTGGGCGTGCTCGTCTTCGTCGCCGCCTTCGTCGTCGTCAACGCCGCCGTGAGCCAGTTCCTGGCGCGTCACGGCATGTTCAAGCGCTCGATGACGAGGGAGGCCGTCGGCATGTTCGTCGTCAACTTCGGCATCGTCGGCGTGCTCGAGTTCGTTCAGCGTGCCCTCGGTCGCGCCGAGATCGGCGCCTCTCTGGGCACCACACTCTTCTTCGTCTTCCTCTTCACGGTGATCACCGTACTCTTTGACCGCTACAACACGGTGCTGCGGGCGCGGGGCGTGATGGCGCGCCGGCAGTTGCAGAAGACGTAACGGCAGTATTGCAAGGGCGCGGCCGCCGCGGCCCCTGCCGCGGGAGTCGCGGCGGACGATGAGCGCCTTGCCGGCTGCCGTTCGGCTTGCCTCCGGCGCACACGAGAGACGAGGACGCTCCCGGGGCCATCGGCCCCGGGAGCGTCCTCGTTGTGTCACGCCGTTGCCTCGGTCGAGTAGCCGGTCAGGCCGTCTCCACTGCCGCTGCGGGGGCGGCTGCGGGGGCGGGCGTCTCGTGCGACCGCACGAGCCGCAGGATGAGCTTGTACAGCTCTCCGGCGGCCAGCAGGATGAGCGCCGGCGCGAAGCACAGGCCCCACTGGTTGAGCGTCAGATCGGACGTCGCGAACATGTCCTGCAGGAAGGGCACCGTGGTGATGAGCACGGTGGCGATGAAGGCCCAGGCGAATGCGTAGAGCAGTCTCGAGTTGGTGAGCGTGGCCTTGGCGAAAGCGCTCTGCTCGGGGAAGCGCAGGTTCAGAGCGACGGTCACGTTCATGAGCGCGAGACCGGCCAGCGCCATGGTTTGACCCACTTGCAGCGAGTCGTAGGTCGTCTTGCCGATCTCGGTCAGGACCAGGGTCGACGCCGCCATGAAGAGGCCGACGACGAAGAGCCGAATCATCATCGACCTGACGATGATCGGCTGGTTGAAGGGCCGCGGCCGCCGCTGCATGATGCCCGGCGTGGCGACGTCGAAGCCGAGCGCCGCGCCGATGGGCGCCACGATGAGCATGTGGATGAAGAGCACTTGGAAGGGCGCCAGCAGCGCCGTCCCGGCCACGTCGAAGACCGTCGAGCCTAAGAACGCCAGGATGAACATGAAGAGGTTGGCGATCTGGATGCGCAGGAACTTCTGCAGGTTGTCGTAGATGACGCGGCCTTCCTTGACCGCCGTGACGATGGTAGCGAAGTTGTCGTCGGCGAGGATCATCTTGGCGGCGCCCTTGGCGACATCGGTGCCGGTGATGCCCATGGCGATGCCGATGTCGGCGGCGGCGATCGCCGGTGCGTCGTTGACGCCGTCGCCCGTCATCGCCACGACGTTCTTCTTGGCTTTGAGCACATTCACGAGGCGTACTTTGTGCTCCGGGGCGACACGGGCGATCACGCCGATGTCGTCCACTTGCTTGGCCGCCTCCTCGTCGCTCAAGGCGGCGAACTCGGCTCCCGTCACGGCGCGGCCCTCGATGCCGAGCTCCTTGGCGATGGCGCCGGCGGTCACGGCATGGTCGCCGGTGATCATGCGCACGCGGATGCCGGCCGTCCTTGCGGCGGCGATCGCCTTCATCGCCTCGGCGCGCGGCGGGTCGACCTCGCCGACCAGGGCGGTCAGCTCGAGGTCGGTCATCAGCGTCATGAGGTCGGCGCGCGGATCGAACGTGGCGGGGTCGAACTCGCGCTGGGCGAAGGCGAGCACGCGCAGACCCTGCCCGGCGATGCGCTCGTTCTCCGCCAGCACGCGCTGACGCAGTTCGTCGTCGAGGGGGAGGCTCGCGCCGCCCGGGCCGCGGCCGGAGCTCGAACGGTCGAGGATGACGTCGGGGGCGCCCTTGATGTAGGCGCGCACGACCGGCTGGCCGCTCTCGTTCTTCATCTCATGGAAGGTGGCCATGAACTTGTAGTCCGAGTCGAACGGCACCAGGGCCACGCGCGGGTGGTTCTCGCGGAACGCCCGCACGTCGACGCCGCCCTTCTGGGCCAGTACGTAGAGGGCGCCCTCGGTGGGATCGCCGACGACGGCGCCGTCCTGGATCTCGGAGTCGTTGCAGAGGGCGCAGGCGAACATCAGGTAGTCCAGGTTAGGTTCCGCGTCGCCCTCCGTGCGCTGAACCTGCCCGTCGAAGCTGTAGCCCTCGCCGCTGACCGTGTAGCGGTGGCGGGCGGTCGTGATCTCGCGCACCGTCATCTGGTTCATCGTCAGAGTGCCGGTCTTGTCCGAGTTGATCGAGGAGGTGGAGCCGAGCGTCTCAACGGCCGGGAGCACCTTCACAATGGCGTTGTTCTTGGACATCCGCACCGATCCGCCGGAGAGGATCGTCGTCACCACGGCGGGGAGGGCGTCCGGGATGGAGCCGACCGCGAGGGCGACGCCGATGGCGAAGAGCGTGGCGAACTCCTCGCCCTGCGCGTAGCCCATCACCAGGATGCCGACGAAGGCGATCATGGCCATGATGATGATGAAGACGGTGAGATGGTCTACTTGCTTGGTGAGCGGCGTCTTCTCGATCTTCTGTTCCGCCAGCATGCCGGCGATGTGCCCTACCTCGGAGCCCATCCCCGTGGTTGTGACGAGGATCTCGCCGTGGCCACGGGTGACGTTGGTGTTCATGAAGGCCATGTCGTGGCGGTCGCCCAGCGGCACGTCCGTCTTGTCGATCGCGTCGATGGTCTTCTCGACGGCGACGCTCTCGCCGGTGAGGGCGCCCTCCTCGATCTGGAGCGTCGCGGCGACGATGACGCGCCCGTCGGCCGGGATGCGGTCGCCGGCGTCGACAAGCACGACGTCGCCGGGCACGATCTGGTCGGCCGGCACCTCCGTGACCTCGCCGTCCCGCCGCACCTTGGCGACGGCCTTCATCATTTTGCCGAGGGCCGCTGCCGCCGCCTCGGCCTTCCCCTCCTGGTGGTAGCCCAGCCAGGCGTTGAAGACGGTGAGCAGGGTGAGGCCCACGAAGGTGCGCCACTCGCCGATGACGGCGCTGACGACGGCCGCGACAACGAGGACGATCTGCATGTAGTCCTTGTAGTGCTTGAAAAACTGCTTCCAGGCCGGTTCCGCCTCGGCCTCGGCCAGGACGTTGGGGCCGTACTTCTGCAGGCGCTGCTGCGCCTCGCCGGCGCTCAGGCCGGCGGCGGGATCGACGCCGAGCTCCTCGGCGGCCCGCTCCGGCGCGAGCGAGTACCAGTCAACTGTGCCGGCCGCCGCGTTCGTTTGTTCGGTTGACGCGCTCATCGGACTAGTACTTCTGGGGGATTCGCCGCCACGCGTAATCCGGCTCTTTGTAGCCGCGGGCGGGCTGACGCGGCGGCAGCTCGACCTCGTCGCGCGGGATCTCCTCGTAGGGGATGAGGCTGAGGAAGTGGGCGATGCAGTTGAGACGGCCGCGGCGCTGGTCGTTGGAGTCGACCACGTACCAGGGGCTGAAGTCCGTGTCCGTGTGGGCGAACATGGCGTCGCGGGCGCGCGAGTAGTCGTACCAGCGGCGGTGGCTCTCGAGGTCCATCGGGCTGAGCTTCCAGATCTTGCGCCCGTCGGTGATGCGCGCCTCGAAGCGCCTCGTCTGCTCCTCCTTGCTCTCCTCGAGCCAGTACTTCACGAGGATGACGCCCGAGTCGATGATCACGCGCTCGAAGGCCGGCGCCATGCGCAGAAAGCGCTCCACCTGCTCCTCGGGCGTGAAGCCCATGACGCGCTCCACGCCGGCGCGGTTGTACCAACTGCGGTCGAAGAGGATGATCTCGCCGGCGGCCGGCAAATGCGGCAGGTAGCGCTGAATGTACATCTGCGACTTCTCGCGCTCGGTCGGCGCCGGCAGGGCGACGACGCGAAACACGCGCGGGCTGGTGCGCTCCGTCAGGCGCTTGATGACGCCGCCCTTGCCGGCGGCGTCGCGACCCTCGAAGATCACGCAGACTTTGGCGCCGGTCGCGACCACCCACTCCTGCAGCTTGACGAGCTCGACCTGGAGCTCCTTGAGCGCCTTGTCGTGCGCCTTGCGCGACATCCTGGGCTTCGATTCAGAGGCCGTTGCCGCGGCGTCGGCCGGAGTCGTCACCGTGGCTATTTCGGTCGTGTCCTTCGCGACGGCCTCAGCGAGCGCCGCCTCGGCTTGATCCAGTTCCCTCCGTCTCGCCTTCTCGGCCTTCCTGGCTTTCTTCGCCTTCTTGCCCATGTGCGTCATCTCCTCCGGTGATAGGCCGCCGCGCCTCAGCGCGTGTCGCCCGCTACAGGGTACCGATTGGTAACCATATCTTCGCCCGCTCGGTAGCGCGGCGCAAGTGCCTCACCATCGGCTGCGCCTCGCATGGGGCGGACGGGTCGATCAAGGGGGTCGTTCCCGCTCGTCGTGGAGCGTGAACCGTGAGGGGACCGCGTCAAGAGAGCGGCCGGCAGAGGATGGGGGAGAGGTCTCTCGCGAGGAGCTAGTGTTTGCGCCGCAAGACCCGCTTGGCGACCAGGGCGGTGCTCTCGCCGATCGCGATGCCGATCAGCGAGCCCGCCAGCACGTCCCCGGGGTAGTGCACGCCGGCGTGGACGCGCGAGTAGGCGACAATTGCGGCGACGCCGCGCAGGCCCATGCCGAGTTCCGGTCTGAATGCAGCGACGGCCGTAGCGAAGGCGAAAGCCGAGGCCGAGTGTCCCGACGGGAACGAGCGCGACGTGGGCATGCGCACGTGCCGTGCGTTGGGCGCCTCCGTGGTCTCGCGGTCGGGGCGCCGCCGGCGCACGGCGGCCTTCATCGGCACATTGACGACGAAGGAGTTGACGCCGATGGCGGCGACCCCGGTGACTGCCGCTCGCCGTCCGGAGCGCCCACCGAAGGCGAAGAGCGGCAGGGCGACGGCGAGCCACAGCTTCGAGTGGTTGGCGAACCTCGAGATCTCGCGCAACGGGGCGTCAATGACCGGCGTACGGGTGCTTTCGACGGCGCGGTAGACGGCGAGATCGAGACGCTTGAGCTCGTGCAGGATACCGGCCAGGCCGGGCTCTGGGGCCGCTGTTTCGGGAGTGTCGGGCGCAGGACCCGTCTTTGCGCTCTCGTCGGCTGTCGCGCCGTTGTTGCAGGATGTCTCAGTCACGAGGTGATGTTACCATCTGGTTGCCGATTCAGCGAGGGGGGCGAATGGCAGTTCAGGGGAGCGAAGCGCCACCCAGTCACGGCATCCAGAAGTGGGTGCCGGGCATCGCCATGCTGAAGTCGTACAAGCCCGCGTGGCTACGTCTCGACCTGGTCGCGGGCATCGTGCTGGCGGCGATTCTCGTCCCGCAGGGGCTGGCCTACGCCGAGCTGGCCGGCGTGCCGGCCGTCACAGGCCTCTACACGACGGTGGCGTGTCTCGTCGCCTACGCCATCATGGGGGCCTCACGCGTGCTCGTGCTCGGGCCGGACTCCTCGGTCTCGCCGCTCATCTACGCGGCCATCATCCCGCTGGCCGCCGGCGGCGACCCTGCGACGATCATCGCCCTCGCCGGCATGCTGGCGCTCATGGTCGGCCTCATTGAGATCGGGCTCGGCGTCGGCAAGCTCGGCTTCATCGCCGACCTGCTCTCAAAGGAGGTGCAGGCCGGCTACATGAACGGTCTGGCGATCACCATCATCGTCGGCCAATTGCCCAAGCTCTTCGGCTTCTCGACCGACGCGGACGGCTTCTTCGAGGATCTCTGGGCTTTCTTCACGAGTCTCGACCTGACGAATACGGCAACACTCCTCGTCGGTCTGGCGACGCTGGCCGTGATGCTCATCCTGCCGCGGGTGACGAAGAAGATTCCCGCGGTGCTGGTTGCGGTCGGTGGGGCGACCATCGTCAGCGCGGCGCTCAACCTCGCCGAGAATTACGACGTGAACACGGTCGGGGTGCTGCCCTCGGGGTTTCCGGTGCCCTCTTTCCCCCTCGTGGATCTCGGCGACATTCCCGTGCTGTTCGCGGCGGCGCTCGGCATCGTGCTGGTCTCCCTGGCCGACACGATCGCCACCTCGACGAGTTTTGCGGCGCGGCGCGGCGATGAGGTGGACCCCAATCAAGAGATGATCGGTGTCGGCTCCGCGAACATCGCCGCCGGCCTCTTTCAGGGGTTCGCGATCTCGGTCAGCAGTTCACGGACGGCGGTGGCCGAGCAGTCCGGCGCCAAGAGTCAAGTCACCGGTCTGGTCGGCGCCGGCGTCGTGTTGGCGCTGCTCGTCTTCTTCCCGTCCTTCCTCAAGGATCTGCCGCAGACGGCGCTGGCCGCCGTGGTCATCGCCGCTTCGTTCTCGCTCGCCGATCTCGGCGTCCTGCGCACCTACTGGCGCGTGCGTAAGACCTCGCTCATCCTCTCGCTCGTCGCGACCATCGGCGTCGTGCTCTTCGGCGTCTTGCAGGGCATTCTTGTGGCTGTGGTGCTCGCCGTGGTTCTCTTCTTCCGGCGTAGTTGGTGGCCGCCCGGCGAGGTGCTGGGTCACGACGGCGAGGCCGGCTGGCACTCCCTGAAGCGCTTCCCGGACGGGGCAGAGGTTCCCGGCGTGCTCGTGTTCCGCTGCGAGGCGCCGCTGTTCTTCGCCAACGCGGGGATCTTCCGCCAGCAAGTACGGCAGCTCGTGCGGCAGCGCAAGCCGCGCTGGCTCGTCCTGCAGTGCGAGGCGATCACCGACATCGATGTGACCGCCGCGGACATGCTCAAGGCGCTGGACCTCGAGCTCAACGCGCAGGGCATCCACATCGCCTTTGTGGAGTTGCGCGGCCGCCTGCACGATCTGATTCTTCGCTACGGCCTTCATGAGACGCTCGACGCCGAGCACTTCTACGACTCAATCCCGCTCGCCTTGGAGGCGATCGCGGCCGAAGATCGGGACGGCCGGCAAGGTGGTCAAGAACGAGGCGGCGCGGATGCGCCGGTGACCGCCGCGCCGCCGCCGAGCGACGGTTAATCTTCTTCGGCGGTCTTGCGGCGCAGCCAGCGCCATACAAGACGGAGCACGATCAGGAACGTCAGGATGAGGGTGACGGTGAAGCCGATGGGCGCGATCTGCGCCAGCAGCTCCCAGACCCTGCCATTGAGTTCGAGTGTTGCGATGCCGTAGGTCGCGATCGCCGAGCCGATCAGCATGCCGACCAGCATGATGGCGATGACGATCTGCCTGCCCAAGCGCGAGAGCTTATCGACCTCTTTGGCCAGTTGCGACGTATCGACCGTGACCTCGAAGCGTCCCTTCTGATACTGGTCGAGCCAGCGCGTGGTTGCTTCGGCGAACGTCGGCAGGCGCTCGATCACTTCGCCGGCGAGCGCCGTGAGGTGCTTCTTCGATTGCTCGGTGATCTTCTCGGCGGTGATCGCTTCGAGCGCCATCTGTTTGAGCATCGGTACGGCCTCGGAAGCCAGTTCATCGCCGGGGCAGAGCGCGTTCGAGACGCTCTCGGTTTGCACGAGGGCCTTGACGGCCAGCGTGAGGTTGGGGTCGAGGCGCAACCCGTGCGTGCGCAGCAGGTCGAAGCCCTGGCCGGCGATCTCGCCGAAGCCGGCACTCGAGTCCGGAGTCATGTAGCGGCCGACGCGGCGCGCGAAGTCGCGGTAGTACGCGCGCTCGTCCACATGCGCCTTGAAGGGTGTGCTCAAGGCGAAGAGCACACGGGCCATGGCCTCGACGTCGCTCTGTTGTATCGCCCACATCAGCTGCGCGATCCGTAGGCGCTGACGCAACTCCAGCTCGCCGATCATGCCGAGGTCGATGAATGTGATGATGCCGGTCGACGGGTCTACGAGGATGTTGCCGGGGTGTGGGTCGGCGTGAAAGAAGCCGTCGATCGCCAACTGCTTGATGAGCGCCCGCAGCGCGTTGCGCGCCAACTCCTCACGATCGAGACCGGCCTCTTCGATCGCCTTGATGTTGCTGATCTTGACGCCGTGGATGAACTCCTGGGTGAGGAGCTTGGAGGTCGACAGCTCGGCGTAGATCTTCGGGACACGCACGCCGGGAAGGCCGGCCATGTTCTCCGCCAGGCGGCGCGCGTTGTAGGCTTCGCCACGGTAGTCGAGCTCCTCCAGCACGCCATTGCCGAACTGCTCAACCATTCCGGCCAGGTCCATGGAGCGCACGCTCTCCGAGCGCCGGGAGGCGACGCGGGCGGCGTTGCGCATGATGCCGATATCGGCGCGCATGGTGCGCACGATGTTTGGACGCTGCACCTTGACGGCCACTTCGGTGCCGTCGTCGAGCGTCGCCCGGTGCACTTGGGCCGTCGATGCGGCGGCGAACGGTTGCGGCTCGAACGCGGCGAAGACCTCTTCAGGCGGCGCGCCAAGCTCCTCTATGATGCGCTCGCGCACTTGCTCGCTGGGAAACGGCGGCACATCGGACTGCAGCTTCTCGAGCTCGGTGACCCAGGCCGGCGGCAGAACCGATGCTTGGCTCGAGACGATCTGGCCGATCTTCACGTAGGTCGGCCCGAGCTCCTCCAGCATGAGTCGAAGCTTGGCGGGAGGAGTGGGCTGGTCCCAGCCCTTGGGCATGCCCCACACCCACGACTGCATGCCGTGGCGAGCGCGGCCGAGCAGCTCGGATTGGGTCAGCAGCGAATCGTAGCCGTAGCGATACAGAACGTTGTACACCTGCTGGAGTCGCAGGTCCTCCTGGAGGATGTCGAGAGAGGTGCGTCTCATCGTGGCTCCTCCGGGGCCGAGCCGGGGGCGGGGCTGGTCGCCAGCGGCGCCTCGAGCGGCTCGACCGGCGCGGACTGCGTCGGTTCACTTACGGTCTCGGCGGCTGCCTCCGGCTCGGTTGCCGCCGCGTGGTTGTGGGCCAGGGGTTTCGCGGCGACGGCCAGGATCTGCGCATCGACGAGGCCGTGCTTGCGCCGCTCGATCTCGTCCCGCACCTCCTTTGGTTCCCCCTCGAAGATCGGCGGCGTGAGGCCGAGCATGTTCTCGAGGAAGCCCGCGATGATGCTGAAGACGAAGCCGCCGAGGAGAGCCCACAGGATGCTTCCGACCTGGAAGCGCTCCGGGAAGAGAACGTCCAGAAACCAGAGCAGGATCGCATTGATGAGGATCACGACCAGCCCGAACGAGACGAACATGAAGGGCAGCATGATGACCTGGACGATCGGCTTGATGAACGCGTTGAGGAGGCCGAAGACGGCGCTGATCGCGAGCCAGGAGAGGATACGGTAGTCGCCGGCGAACCACACCTCGGGAACGACCACGACCGAGATGGCGAGCGCGACCGCGTTTGCCGCGAAGCGCAGCAAGAGGAGACGCCAGGAGAAGTGGCGCGGCAGTGGTGTGGGGCGGCCAGCCTGCAGCCACGAACGGTGACGCTTCCGCGGTGCTGCGGGCTCGTTCACTGATGTCGTCGGCGTCACGGCGTCACTCCTTGTGCGCGCTCATGGCGTTCTCCGCGCTCCTTACCATCCGGTAAGCACGACTCTATCACGCGCCATATTCCCATGCCGTTCGTCTTCAGGAGAAGCGGCGGAGTCAAGCGGCTGGGTGTAGGCGCGAGCCGAGAGTCGCCGAACGCGGGATTGCGCGGGGACCGGCGTGACAACAGTCGCGTGCGGGCCCGCCGTCACAGGCAGGGGCCACACACGGCGACAGGCCGTGCGCGCCGTGCAGCCTAGAATTCGACGAGGCCGTGCTTGAGCGCGAAATGAATGAGCTCTGCACTGGTGCGCAGGCCGAGCGTCTCCATCAACTGGTACTTGTGGTATTCCACGGTACGCACCGAGATCGAGAGGCTCCTGGCGATCTCCTTGGCCGAGCGTCCCTCCGCCACGAGTTGAAGCACCTCTCGTTGCCGCGCCGTCAGCGTGCTCACGGGGTCCGCGGCTCGCTCCGGCCCTTGTCGCATAGTCTCGAGCACTTCTCCCGCGAGTTGCGGGGTCAGGTATGTCTTCCCATCCAAAGCGGCGCGAATGGCGGTGATCAGCTCAACCGACGCCGAGTGCTTGAGCGCGAAGCCCGCGGCTCCTGCCTCGAGCGCGCGACGGGCGAAGGTCGCGTCCTTGTGCATCGTGAGGAACACGACGGGGGTACGGTCGCCTTGCTCTCTGAGGCGTACCAAGGCGTCGATGCCGTTGAGGTGGGGCATCGTGACGTCGGCGACGATCACGTCCGGCCGCAAGCGCGCGGCGGCCTCGATGAGCTGGCGGCCGTCCTCCGCGACCCCCACGAGGTCGAAGTCCGGGCTGAGCAAGCTCCTGAGCGCCTCGGCAACAAGAAGGTGATCGTCGGCGAGCAGCACTCGCGGACGGCCTATCGGATTCACCGCGCCTCAGCCTCCATGCTTGCCCGGGGAACCCACGCCACGACGGCTGTACCCTGTCCCGGTGCGCTCTCGATTTCGAACGTTCCGCCGGCCAGTCGCAGGCGTTCGCGCATGCTGACCAGGCCGAGCCGACCCTTCTTGCCGGGATTGTCGGGATTGAAACCGCAACCGTCGTCGGCGACCGCAAGGAGCAGCCCGCCGTCCGTTGCCCGCAACGTGACGGTCGCGGCATGTGCGCCGGCGTGGCGAGCCACGTTGGTCAACGCTTCTTGGGCGACCCTGAAGAGACAGAGCGCCGCGTCCTTTGAGACGACCGCAGGCATCGCCTCGATCTCGACCGCGACCTCGAGGCGGCCTTGGCGGCGCCGTCGTTCGCATTCGGCGCGCAGCGCGTCTGCCAGTCCCAGCTCCTCGAGGACGGAAGGGTGCAGCTGGTAGGCGAGGGAATGGATATCCTCGCTCAGCCGGACGAGCCCTTCGCGCACGGCCTGCAGTTCCATTGCGTGGACGTCGCTGGCGGCCGCGAATTCGGCGCGGCCGACGTCGATCGCGAGGACGGCGAGTCGCTGGCTCACGTCGTCGTGCAACTCTCGGGCGAGCATGGCTCGCTCCTCCTCTTGCGCCTGAAGCAGGCGCCGGCTCAGGTCGCGCAGCTCGTCTTCGCTTCGTCGCTGCTGAGTGATGTCGCGCAGGACGCCGTACTCCACGAGCGTGTTCCCGGCCGGATCTCGCTTGGCCACCCGGGCGACCTGCTGAAGCCACTTCTCCGCGTCGACCGGATGCAGGAAGCGGTAATCGACGGCGGCGCTCTCAATTGCTCCATGATGAAGCTGGTTGCGCATGTCCAGGACGCGTTCGGCGTCGTCAGGGTGCACGTGCTCCATCCAGAACTCCAGGGGTTGCGGTCCTTGGTTGAGTTCGGCGGGCAATCCGCACAACTCACGGAACCGATCGTCGACGTAGGCAGAGCCTTCATCGAAGCTCACCTCGTAGAATCCGAGGCCGGCGAGTTCCGCCGCGGCCTGCAGGCGTGCCTGACTCGTGAGGAGCGCGCTCTGGGTACGTCTGAGCGCCGTCACGTCGATCGTCACGCCCGTCAGTCGGTCTGGTACCCCTGCCGCGTCGTGATGCGGTCTTCCCTGAGACGCGAGCCAGCGGATCTCGCCCTTGGGGTTGACGATGCGGTACTCGACTCGCGTCAGCGAGGGCAGGTCCGCGGAGTCGGCGGCGGTCGCCTCGATGGCCTCGCGAACCCTCTCCCAGTCATCCGGGACAACGCAGGATCTGAGGCGTTCGAGTGTCACGACTTCGTTCGGCGCGAACCCGAAAATGGCGCGCGTGCGCTCGGTGACCCAGAAGATGTGGCTGGCGTAGTCCAGGACCCAGAGGCCCGCCTCGGCGGAATCGGCGGCGAGGGCGAGGCGCGCTTCGCTCTCCTGCAGGGCTTCGTCGGCGCGCCTGCGGGCCAGTGCGTTGGCGAAGACTTGCGCGACGAGCTGGAGACGCTTCACCAGTGCGTTCGGCCAGTCGCGTTCTCCTCGAGTGGTATTGAACCCCAGAGCGCCGACGGGCGCCCGGTCTCCCACCGAGAGAGGAACGGTGAGATTCGACTTGACCCCGAACAGGCGGAGGTTCTCGCGGTCGAAGCCGGCCGCCGGTGGGAACTCCTCGAGCGAAGCGACGGCGACGCTGCGGCCGGCCAACATTTCTTGCTGCAGCCAGGGGAAGTACTCCTGGGCGCTCATGCCGCGCATTGGGGGCAGGAGGCCCTCTTGGGAGCTGTAGAAGTGGGTGAGGATCATGGGCTCTCCAACGGCCGCCCCCTGCCAGAGCGCCGAGAGGTCGACACCAAGCACCTCGCAGATCCGGCGCTGGACGCGCTCGATCTCCTCGTCGATCTCCGCCGGGGGGAGGTTGATGAACCTGGAGGACAGGTCGGAGATCAGCGTCTCGAAAGCGAGGCGCTCTTCCTCGTGCCCGGCGGAATACGGCGAGTGTTTGTTGCATGCCACGCGAACAAGCTACACCATTTCTCGGGTCCCTGGGAGCCGACTCAGATGCTCGTTGCGGGCCGCCGATCGGACCTCGGACCGCCCGTCTTAGACGTTGAGCTGTTCGAGCTGTTCGTCAAGCCGCGCCAGCGCGTCGATCTGCGAGAGGCAGGTCTCACCGGAGGGCGACCTCCACATCTCAGTCGTCGTTTGCACCCAGCCGTGCCGCACCAGCTCTGCCTCGAGCTCCGCCGACTCGATGTTCCATTGAAGCGTCTCGAGCTGCTCCCGCAAGCGAGTGAGCCGCTTGATGGCGCTCTCCACATCCGCAATGGCGACGTCCATCGCGGTCGAACCGGCCCCGTTCCCGGACCCGAGGACGTACGCCTCGGCGGAGCTCAGCGCCTGGGCGACGCTGACCGCGTCCGCCTTGATCGTTGCCGCCTCGAGATCGTGGAGTCGGCGTTCTGGGTTCAGCTGCATGCTGACCTCCTGTGCCATGCCTTGCCGTGACACTCGCTTGGGACAAGAGTAGACGGGTATCGGGCCGAGCGGACCTCGGAATAGTACGGGGCGGGGCCGGTAGTTTCCCGAGGTCACAAGAGGCCTGCTCTCGCCTAGGCTTCTCGGTAGCGGTCGACGGCTGGAGCGGTTGCCTGGCGGCGAGGTTGCCGAACGGCGCCGCAGGAAAGGACCCGTAGTGGGCGAGGAACATCGCAGTTGCGTGCTTCTGGCGGATCGCCACCAGGGTCTCACGGAGGGTGTCCGAGGTCTCCTTGAGACAGCGTTCGGCACGGTCGTCATGGTCGCCGACGAGACATCGTTGGTCGAGGGCGCCGGCAGGCTGCTGCCCGACGTGGCGGTCGTCGACCTCTCGCTGGCCCAGGACGGCGGACTCGGCTGGCTGCGCGCGCTGCGCGAGCGTTGCCCTGAGCTCAAGGTGATCGTCCTCAGCGTGCATGACGAGCAGAGCGTGCGCGTCGCCGCCCTCGCGGCCGGCGCCGACGCCTTCGTCCTCAAGCGCGCCATCGTCACCGACTTGCTGCCGGCGGTGACGGCCGTCGGTGGGGGCAGTTGAAGGATAGCTGAGGCTGTGTGCGCGGACCGGAGCGGCCGGTCCATCACGAAGGCATTTCGCGAAAGCCGCCGAAGTGTCGCAACTCATAGGTGTGCGAAAGGAGTTCAGAATGAAGAGGATAGGGAA